>WNFY01001682.1_pt1 | contig 27140 bp, 22 predicted proteins | sample 5400091 | NCBI WGS metagenome assembly WNFY01 (sample SAMN13153364, study PRJNA577476) | soil metagenome | isolation source: 60 cm soil or saprolite under grassland replicate 1 | place: USA:California | collected 2016-06-15 | reverse complement strand
CTTGCTCAAATGGATGATTCTGACTAAGCGATACTGTAACTTTCACAAGAGATTTGATATGAACAATGTCGAAACATGTTCGTGCACTGATTGCTTCCCTGATTACCTGTTCATCAATTGCGTATGCTAGCTTGAGTTGCTCCAACAAAATATCAGTATGCTTTGTATATAAGTCAGCGACGAGATCTACAGTGAATGTAGATCGTTGCATGCCATAAAGTGATGCTGCAATAGTACCTTGTATGTAATAGACAATCTTTGACTGCTCAAAAGCTGCAATCACTGGCTTTATGGCGTCCAGAAGGTCAATGGTTAGTTCCGTCGTTCTTTGCTGTAATGCCTTATATAAATTATTTGCTAGAGTTCGATTATGATGATCGGCAACAAAAAGTGATGCAACTTCTTCTGTAGTAGCACCTGACTGCTGCTGTCGAATATTCTGCAAATTTAACATTGCAGCAAATGTTGTCATTGCTTGAACTGATTTGAATCGCTTCGCGATTGAAGCGTTTCGAATCAAGCCGATCAGCACACGTTCGGCTTCTGGACTCGTATCTCTTGATTGTGTTCGCATCGTACATTCTCTAGTGCACTATTTCGTCCTGCTATGATTGTATGGGATGTGTCAGCGGGTGTCAATCGAAATTCATGAGGTTATGGAGAGTCGCCATATATCTGCGCTATTATGCTACACTGTTGTAGTATACGCGAGAATAACGAGGACTACAAATATGCGTTATTACTTTTGTATCTTCCTTGGTCTGGTACTGGTGAACTTCGGGCTGGTGGCTCTCTATTATGCGATGGTGAGTGTTACTTATAGTGAGACAATGGGTACCGTGAATGGCTATGTTGAACAGACAAAGGCTCCTCTGCCCAGGATAATTATTGAGTTTACGGCAGATGATGGCGACGACGTTGAATTCATAGACACGGTTCTTAATTTAGACCATTACAAAGTCGGGCAACATATAGCGATCTTTTATAATCCGTCCAATCCTCATGATGCCCACATACGCATCTACTCAAATCGCTTTGGACCATGGATTGCGCCCCTGTTTCTTTTTAGCATGGGGCTGCTGGTAATCCAGTGGGGGAAACGGCGTTATAGCTTTCCGGCAAGCACCAGAGCAGGTCTTCGACGGAACGCACAATAAAATCAACGCCACGCTCTTTATACAGCTCAATCTCCACTTCTGGAATACGCATCACTGACAGTATATCCGGCTCGCCTGCGCTCTTGCTCGCCATGTAATTTCTGACGAGATCGTGGTCATCGGCGGTATCACCTATGTAGATGCCACCACGCGCTCCAACAGAGGCTATAGCCATGCGCAGTGCGCGTGCGTTGGGCTTGGCACAGATGTCGGCAGGGATAACGACTTCCCACCAGCGTTCGCCGCTATAGGCTTCCATGCGTTCCAACGCGCTATCGACTTCAGGTCCAACGCGCCCTGTGATCATGCCCAGGTGCTGTATCCCTGCTGCACGTACTCTGGTCGGAAAGTCGGGTGCGTAGAGCATCTGTTCATGATGGACGAGACCTTCTGCTCCGGGCAAATAAACTGGTTCGCGACCGAAGCGTTTTCTGATCTCCGCTGCGCCCCAGTAATATTCGTGATAGAGATCGCCTATCATGTTGTAATCTGGTCGGGCGCTGGCGGGAAAGGTATTTGTGACCCATTCTAATCCTCCATGCCCCTGTAGATTGGCGCTGCGCGAAAGCAGTGCCCACTCGTGGGTGCTACGCTCAGCGAGGGATGTGCCCTTCCACTCACGCAACCTGGCAGTAGAGAGAGTGGCGAGGAGATAGCACATATCCCAGTCGTTATTGTAACCACCTGCCTGCTTGAAAGCATCCACATCCTGGAAGGTAAGGAGCTGCTTACCCGTGCGTTGTCCCCAGTCGAGACCGCGAATGGTGCCAGTGACATATTCCGCGACCGCTATATCGGTTGCATGGAAGGAGTCAAGTGTATTTATGAGAATACCATCGACATCGAAGCAGATGGTATCGAATGGTTGTGGGAATCTCAGATCCGGTTGTTTCCAGAGCGGCGGAGTGTCCATAAAGTAAAAAACCTTTCTTCTCGCTTGAACATTTTGGTTTATTCTGCTATTGTGGAATACGCAATGTAATATTGGCAAGCCTCGACATAATTGTAACTCTTCAGCTCGCCTCGCCACCTGCGGTGGCTCGCTCCGTTTAGTGTGGATGGGGATTGGCGGCCCTGGCCGCCAATCCCCATCCACACTAAACCCCTTGCGAAGCGCCGCAGGCGCTGAGGAGTCAAGAAGAGTGTACCTGAAGAGTTACACATAATTTTTAATAAAGAGAAATAGAGTATGGCCGCAAGCACATCTGTACAAAATACTGTTAGAGCTGGGGATACTGGTTCCAGGAATCTGCTCAGTTGGCAAAATATCCTGTTTAGCTTGATCGCGCTGGCACTTTTTGTCGTGGGCATCTGGATGCGATTGCATAAGCTGAATCTGCCGTTCGACCGCGATAGCTATGATGAGGGAGTCTACTGGCAATCGCTGCGTGCAATGAGTGCGGGACATGGGCTTTACCAGCAGATCTTCTATTCACAACCGCCCTTCTTCCTCTTATCCGCCTTTCCTATTTATAGCCTTTTCGGACAGACCCTGTGGTCGGCACGCCTGGGGATAGTGGTGATCTCATTAGCTGGACTCGCAGGAGCATTTTTGTTGGGGAAAGCTCTGGGTGGACGCGTAGGCGCGATTGCCGCCCTACTGTTGCTGCTGATGGACCCGCTTTACCTTGCACAATCGCAGACGATACAGGCAGAGGCTCCATCGGCTGCGCTTTCGTTGCTGGCAGTCGGACTCATCTATCTGTGGTGGGAGAGGCCGGATGGCATTACTGGTATCTGCCTGGCAGTTCTCTCCACCGTAGCACTTTCACTGGGCATTCTCTGTAAATTGCTTGCGATCTCTGCACTTGTGCCCGTTGGACTACTGATGCTTGCGCACGGCTGGCAGATTTTGCAGCAAGCACCTGGAAACAGGCTCGCCAGCGCGCGCTCCCTTATCGCTGGCATCGTGGCTTTTGCGCTCACTATGGTCATGGTATTTTTACCTTTCGCTGGCACCTGGCAACAGTTATGGCAAGGCATGATAACTTTTCACACTGACGCAGGAAACGTTTTCAAGAGCACACAGGCTACGAATCTGAGCATGATAAGGCATATGCTCGTCGCGCTCACTTCCTGCGCTGCACTCTATGGTAGCGTTGTGGCACTGCTCAGACGAGATTGGCGTGCCTTGCCACTGATTGCATGGTTTCTAGTAACGGCCTTTATGTTGTGGAGAGTCGTTCCTTTATTTCCGCATCACCTTGTAGCGCTTACGCCCCCGCTTGTCTCGCTGGCAGTACTGGGTATTACACCTGGAATAAGTGTTCCACGTAACAAAAAAAGTGCACTCACCTTCAATACTATTACAACGCTCATCAGCCTGCTCTTGATCTTGATAACGGCAGCGTTGAATGGGCAACAAGTTGTGCACTACTACCGGGCGCAGCAACAATTAAGCGATAGCGCGAGCAGCCAGCAGGCCAGAGTGATCAAAGACCTGCAGGCGGCGACACGATCTGATCAGCTTGTCATAACAGACGCACAATTCATTGCAGACCTGGCCAATCGTAGTACGCCACCGGACCTGGTAGACACTTCAACGGTGCGCATCGAGACGGGGTATGTGACGGCGCAGCAACTCATTCAAGATGCAATGCGACCTGAGGTCCGGGCTGTCCTTTTGTATACAGGACGCCTGCAAAATCCAAAGGTTGCAGATTTCTACACCTGGCTCAGGCAGCACTTCCATCTGGCCCAAAACTATGGGGGTGGCAGAGGTTTGTGGACTAAGGTATGATACAATATAAAATGCCTTGATATGTTTTACCGTTTCAAGGCGTCGTATTAACTGATACCTGTTAGAGTCATATACATTGAGAGGAGATAGAAAAGATGGCAAAGAGAAAGACATTTAGCACAATGGAGATTATCCTGGTCGGCGTACTGGTCGGCTCGCTTGTGCTCTCGTTCATCCAGGCCCGGCAGGAAGAAGGGCGCAGGCGTTAGCGTTTACCACGGTTCGATTATCACTGTAATGAAGCAATTATGCCTGTAAGGGCGCTGATATGTAGGGGCGCGATTTATAAGCCCGCGCATCGGCCTGGGGAGGGCGACGGGCTTATAAATCGCGCCCCTACAACCATAAACGGGTACAATCATAAACGGAAAAGTATCAATTTAAATTTCTGGTTATTATTTCGGCATCATATTCATATATCATCCTACACGAATCAGACGTGGATCATGCAGCTACCAGTGGTTGATGAGCCTCGATTACCTCATGATAACCACGTACAAGGCTCTCCATCGCTTCGGGCCAGGTATGGCGGCGGGCATGGACAAATGCGCTATTACTCATCGCCTGACGCATGTGTTGGTCCTGGATCAGCCGTAACAGGCGTTCTCTGTATCCAATGATCTGTTCCTCTTCGCTCAATTTGCGTGCGTCCAGCAAGAACCCGGTCGTTCCATCCTCCACGAGGTCGCAGACTCCTTCTGAGAGCAACCCGACGACAGGTAGACCAGACGCCATAGCTTCCAGCACTACCTGGCCAAATGTTTCGGTATAGGATGGGAAAGCGAAGACATCTGCCGTAGCATAGGCCGTAGCCAGTTCTTCGCCACACAGGTAGCCAGTGAAAGTAACGGGCAGGTCTGCTAACTCCTGCTGCACTTCTGTATAGGCTGGTCCATCGCCGACGATCACCAGGTGACAGTGGGTATGATCCATCTCACGATACGCCTGTATCAGGAGACGTAGATTCTTCTCCCAGGAGATACGACCGACATAGAGCAAGATCACCTTATTCTGCGGCTCCTCTCTTTCGGCCAGCCAGGTAGTGCGCAATCTCTCATCTCTACGTTTCAGACAGAAGAGTGCGTTATCGACACCGCGCGGCCAGATACGAAGATGTTCAAATCCCTGAAGACGCAACATAGCGGCAGTGGAGGGCGAAGGACAGAAGGTCAGGGAGCACTGATTATGAATAAAGCGATTGTAAAACCACATGGGTCGTGTCAACAGTCCAAAACCGAAATGTTCACAATAGGCAGCCAGATTGGTATGATAAGAAGAAACAAGCGGTTTATTAAAAAAACGAGCAGCTGCAACCCCTGTCGTCCCAAGCACAACGGGATCGACAAGATGGATGATATCTGGATTGAATTCGCTCAAGCGCCTCACAAAAAGTGGACGGAAGAAGTTGAATTTAAGTTCTGGATAAAAAGGCAAAGGGAGCCCGGCAGTACCAACGACCTCAGCTCCGGCATACTTCTCCATACCCGAATCTGGTCCAAGCAAGAGTGCTTTGTGACCATTAGACTGTAAGTGTTCCAACAATCGGGCCAGCGTGCGTGTGACACCATCCAATTTTGGAAGAAAGTTCTCAGTAATAATTGCAACGCGCAACTTCACCGTAGGGCCTCCCCGAGGGTTTGAGAGCGTTCTGCCATCCCACCCTTATGAGCGCTGCTCACACATGCTCAGGTGGGGCAAGCAGCGCCGATATGGGCACAACATGTTCGTACCCCCTACCTGACTGGTAGCTTCCATATGACAAATTTCCCTATTTGTGTCCATGTGGAACAGTAGCACGTTCTAGTTAGGGAGCGATTAAGACGTGTTTACCGCTATGTAAAGCATAGACTAAGTAGTAGTTAAATATTCGAATATACTTTACCAAATGTCCTATCCTAAGCCCAGGAGCGCGCAAGACGGTGAACATTGACTATACTATTCGTTATACTAGAGCAAAAGCACCTTTATGATATCGCTTGAAAAAACCTCGATATTTCAAAAGATAGGAAGAGGTATAAGGAGTTTTGGTGAAGCGTCAATTTGTAAGGATACAACCTTCTAAGGTGAACAGCGATCCTCAACAGGGAGCAGCGCACAAGGAGTGGTTACCTGCGGAGGCACAAGCTAAAGCAGCTTCTGCTCCATCTCGCGAGGCTCCAATGCAGCCAACGCCGCAGGTCCATAATGCTATGGGGCAGGGGCTTCCATTGAGATCGAGCTGGAACGGCGCAATACCACAAGCTCCAGGCATAGCGCCGAACAGCCAACAATATCTCCAGACCAGAGCAAATCCGTGGGCACCTGAACAAGAGATGAAGACACAACAGGCGGCAGTGTATGGGCCTGTAACAGAACCTGTTCTTGATCGCAATACAGCGCAGGGACCTATCAATCCAGCAAGAGCCGGGGCCTGGTCATACGCGCCAGCAACAGGTCAGGCTCCAGTACAACAATCACCTGTGACGCAAACAGCCGTACCATTCATCGCTCCACCTGCTTCGACACGCCCACCTCAAGGTCCACCCGCACCGCAGGGGATGTCCCCATGGCAGCAGCAGATGCTCAGACCAGACATTTACCCGAGCAATCAGAGTTATGCGAACTACGCAGCAGGCACGCAGACGCCGTTAGTCAGGCAGTTGCCAGGCCAGAGTGTACGTAATAATAAGAAGAGACGTTTCCCCATATGGGCACGAATCGCAGTCGCGCTGCTAACCGTACTACTTGTAGCTATCGGGAGTGGACTCTGGTATTATCAGTCCAACTTTGCGGCCCCGCTGACAAAAATAACAGGTCAGCAGGCTGCGCATATCGGCAATGATGGCCAGAGCACGTATCAGATTGCCGCAACGGGCAACGGAATAGGCACGAAACGCGTCAACATCCTGCTCCTTGGCAGCGACAACGACGGCAAGAATACAGCTCCACTCGCACAAACAGATATTGTAGTTACGATCGACCCACAGACACATTACGTCGGTATGCTCTCTATCCCACGAGATCTGCGCGTCGTTATCCCTGATAATGGTACAGGTAAGCTTGATGCAGCCTTTTCTTTCGGTTGGACTAACGAGCATGTCGGCCCTACACCTTTCTCTAATGCAGCTGGCCTTAGTATCGCAACGATAGAAAAAAACTTTGGAATTCCCATCAACTATTACGCGTGGGTTGGATTGGATGGCTTCGTTAAAGTCATCAATACGGCAGGTGGGGTTGACATCGATGCGATTCATCCCATCACAGACAATGCCTATCCTGACGATGTTAATACAGCCAATCACTTTGACTACAAGCGCTTATATATACCACCTGGTCCACAACATATGAATGGCATACAGGCTCTAGAATATGTGCGTACGCGTCATGCCGACCTTGTAGGAGATTTTGGCCGTTCCGCTCGTCAACAGCAGATATTGAACCAGTTGAAAACAAAACTGGATACGCCATCCATTATCACAAAACTACCGGAGCTAGCCAATGATCTTGGCGACGCCGTTAAAACAGATATGTCAATCCAGGACATTGTCAACTTCATGAGCTTTGCACGAACCCTGGATACGAACAAAATTGACCGTCTCATCTTGAGCCCACCATACTCTGCCATGGCCAACGACAATACTGGTGACTTCTTACCTGACTGTGCTATGATTACCCCGAAAATCGCGCAAATGTTTGCGTTAGGAAATAGCGCTAATTGTATCACTACGGCAAACGCCAACAATGGCAATGCACCTGGACTCGCCTCCATTCAGCCTGCGGCACCTGCATCGTCTACCGGAGCCACACTCTATGGATCTGCAAATCAGTCAGTGCAGTCATTCAGCCAGATAAACACAATGAGTCTTGCACAGAATAATGGAGACATGTTCGGGATACATAGCTTACTCGATATGATGTTCCTGGTAGTATTCAACTCATTCGATGCTACAAAAGTATAATAAGTGTAATATATTCTGGTGTCCACAAGGGATCGCCCTGGGTTGCAAGGATCACAATGGAACGAACCATGAAAAAATATAAATTTTTACATCCATTCTTCTTCCTACTCCTATTGTCGCTAAGCCTGCAAAGCTGTTCAGGCATTGGCAATAATAACAACAATACAACCAATGCTGACAACTTTCAGCAAATGAGCACGGGTACAAATGGCTCGACGATCGGCATAAACAAGACTGACCAGGCCGTATTTAAAGGGAAAATCTACTTCACACTTGATCATAACCTGTATGTCCTCGATGGCACACGTGTGCCGCGTCGATTGACACATGGTATGACAGTACTTGATCCAGCAGTTTCGCCAGACGGCAAGTGGATTGCATTCACGGTACGCTACAAAAACTACTCTGATCTCGTTTATATGTCCGCAAATGGTGGTCCCTTACATACAGTTGTCACGGGCAATGGACAATTCTTCCGGGTCGGGGATGGGACCAATAACTTCTACTGGTTTACACAGCCTGCCTGGTCTGCTGATAGTAAGACCCTGCTTTTCCTCAGTGATCTGCAAAAAATGTTCTTCTGGAAAGGTCTGGGAAATCCTTTTAATAGCGCCTACTTCCCAGATCTGCAGGTATTCTCGCTCCCAATCGGTCAGCCAGAGCTTACAGCCGCACGGGCACTTAATACAGCTCAAACGATAGCTTATGCAGACTTCGGCGATGGTGGAGATCGGGACCCATCTTATCGACCGCATCATAACGATCAGATTGTATACACGCACTACACCTACAACACGGGTGGCACGCAACAGCTTGTACAGATCTTTCTGGAAGATCCAAATGCAATTACCAATAACCCCGGAAAATATACACCCGGCGTAGAAGGATCAGGCATCGATCCCTCAGTAGCAATCACCCCTAAAGATACGAACAAGCAGTGCCTGGAACCAGCCTTCTCCCCTGATGGGAATTTTATCGCTTACATCCAGCGGCAGGACAACACCCATATGGGGCTTTACGTCATGCCTGTGGCAGAGAACGTGACTCAGAATCCCAATGATCCTGCCACAGCTAAAAAGGCTCTGGTACCGTATAATAACAAATCAGCGCTGCTCCAGAGCGGACAGTATATCAGCCAGCCCTTCTGGTCGCCCGATGGCAAACAGATTGCATACCTGTCTTACTCCAATAATGTCTATGACATCTGGCTCGCAAATGTCAGCCTCAACAACAAAACAGGGACCTATAAAATGGCCAGTGACCCCGTACAACTGACCAGCGCGAATGGGCACCTTGATGGAGAGTCACGTCCCTTCTGGGAAGCATAACAGTGTTCGCGGGCTTATAAGCTCCTTATGCAGTGAGAAACGAAGCTACCGCTACAATCCTTCTTCCGACCGACAACGGAGCTCTCGCTCCTACCTTCGGTCAGTCGGTCGGAAAGGAAGCTAGCCTTCGGCTCATCTCGCTGAAAGGAAGTAATCGCGCCCCTACCGGAAAAATATACCAAACCTCGTAACTCTTCAGGTCTCCTCGCCGCCTGCGGCGGCTCGCTCAATTTTTGTGTGGGTGGCGAGGTTGGCGGCCTGAGACCGCCAACCTCGCCACCCACACAACGGCTTGCAAAGCGCCTGCGGCGCTGAGGGGTCAGAAAGAGACGACCCGAAGAGTTACCCAAATCTCCTACGATAAAGGAACTATGAGTGAATAATTAGCAGGCCGCTCGTTTTCTTTACCGAGATATGCTTTTCTGTATCTTTATGTCTAATGAACAGTATGTGTGGAGAAAAGTGGAAGGGATATTACTATACAAGGAGAAGATCCCGTAAGAGGATTTCTATTGACAAAAAAGTAGGAAGCAGGTAAAAGTAGGTGAATCGTCAATTTATACCGATAAAGCCAGGTCAGAAAATTAAGCTTCCCGTGCAGGCACAACCAGCCACAAACATGATTACAGAGCTGCCGGACGCATCACCAGTGCCAATACTACAAGCTCCTAAAACGACAAGAAAAGGACTGCTATCAACATGGAAAGCTGGCTTGCCTTATACAACTGGTACCCCTGTCCCAGCTAATAATCTCAATGTGCCCGCTCAATCTATAACACCTTACTTACAGAATAGAAGTAACCCGCTATCAGAGACTGGAATAATAGAGCAAGACACAGTGATACAGCGGGCGGTACAGACACTCGATACAGGTCCGTTGTTCAATCGCAGTATTCCCGTAGCGAGACAAGTCGGACAGCACCCTTCTCAGAGATCGTATGCAGACGTCACGTCAATGTTTGACCCGCAAGGGCCGATCTCGCCGCACCAGTCTGCTGCAGGCGTTGATCTCTTTGTGCGGAAACCAGAGCAGCCCCAGCGATTGCAGTTCGGCATCATACCGATGTGGGCACGTGTCGCAGTCGTTGCGCTACTGCTCATTCTTATCATACCGGGAGGTATAGGAGTTTATTACTACCTCACATTGTTCCCAACATTGAATAATAGCGTAGGGCAGCAAGTAGTACGGATGAAGGGCGACGACAATCCAGACCAGAAACAAATTGCAAGTGGAGATGTATTGAGCGGTGGCCGCATGAATTTGTTGCTGCTTGGCAGCGACACCGACTACAAAACGGTGCATGACCTGGGAGGTGCCCTGGCCCAGACCATCATCGTCATCACAATTGATCCAGCCACAAAAAACGTAAGTATGCTCTCACTACCACGCGACACGTGGCTCAATGTACCAGGGCATGGTATGCACAAACTTGACCAGGCATACCAGCTGGGTGGAGGTAGTGCAGGGGGTATTGCACTTACCATGGAAACAATTCACCAGGATTTCGGCGTGTATATCGACCATTATGCCTGGGTCGGACTTGATGGCTTTGTCAAAGTCATAGACACGGTCGGCGGCGTCGATATTGATACCACGCATCCCATTACCGACGACCTGTATCCTGACGATGCATGTAACTGTGCGCGAGACGCCTATGCAGTCAAACCTCTGTATATCGCTCCAGGGCCGCAACACCTCAACGGAGAAGAGGCGTTGGAGTATGTACGCTCGCGCCATGCTGATCTCATCGGAGATTTCGGACGTTCGGTACGCCAGCAACAGGTACTGACGCAGTTGAAGAACAAGCTGAACAATCCAGATATCATTGGAAAAATGCAAGACCTGGCCAATGCACTCAATGGACATGTCAAAACGGATATGGAAACGACCCAGGCTTTCCAGGTTGTGAACTTCGCCCGTTCTCTTGATCAAAGTAAGATTAACCGCGTCACGTTAGCGCCATACTCCAGCACAACGGCAGCTCTGCCACAATACCAGAATCAATCCGTGGTACTCCTGAATTGCGGCCAGATTCTGCCAGTCATCAGCAAAACATTCGACTTAGGAGACCGGACGCGCTGCAATCTACAGGGCTATGCAGCAAGCACACCATTCACAGTGGCATCAACGACGCACACTATGCAGAATGCAAATAATCAGACTGTTACCGGTGACCCGGCCTCCACGCTCAATCACCTTACCAATGTCGCGACTGTAAGTATACAGGGTGGTCAGAGCGAACTGTTCGGTATGCGTAGTCTGCTCGATTTGCTTCTTGCAGGAGTCTTCGAGTCACCTGATGCCATGAGAGTATAATTGGGGTTCGACAGAGAAACATCCATGAAAAGATATACGCGCTGGTACGCCTGCTTTTTAGTAGCACTGGTAGCATTCAGTGTACAGAGTTGCCTGGGCATTGACGGAAATGGCAACTTTAAGACCGTCAATAGCAACGGCCACCAGATACAGATCAACCAGGACAGCCAGTCCATCTTTAAGGGCAAAATCTATTTCATGCTTGATCGCAATTTATACGTACTGGATGGTTCGCTCAATATTCACCAATTGACACGGGGGAAGGATGTACGCGACCCAGCCGTCTCACCGGATGGCAAATGGGTAGCATTCATTATACGTTACAAAGACTACTCTAATCTGGCATATATGTCTACCAATGGTGGAGATATACATACCATCGTCACGGGCAATGGGCACTACTATACTAACAGTGGTGGCTTTCTACAAAGCGATTACTACTGGTTCGCGCAGCCTGCATGGTCGGTAGATAGTTCGCATCTACTCTTTTTGAGCAACCTGCAGAAAAACTATGTGTGGGCTAATGCAGGACTGGGAAACGACTTCGATCAGGCGCCATTTCTTGATATGCAGATATTCTCATTGCCCATCAACACACCCACATTGAGCGCAAAAGATGCTCTTAATAGAGCACAGATCATAGCTTACGCAGACTACGGAGATGGTGGGGACCGCGATCCAGCGTATCGTCCTGGACACCAGAATCAAATTGTCTATACCCGTTATACCTACGATCAGAGCAGAACACAGCAAGTCATCCAGATCGTATTGCAAGATCCCAACAGAATCGGCGAGCATCCTGAAATGCACTATCATCCAGGCGATCCGGGCGCATCTTTTAATCCAGCCGTCGCCATTACACCTGAAAACGTACAAAACATACAGCCAGCCTTTTCGCCCAACGGGAACGCCATTGCTTATGTGAGGCGCGAGAACGATAATCAAATGGGATTGTATATTATGCCAGCGCCGGGAGTAGACGCGACCGCAAATCCTGAAAATGACAAATTGAAACAAAACACCTTGAGCGCATATAATAAATCGTCGCAGATCGAGCTGCAACAGCTCATTAGCCAGCCAGTGTGGTCGCCGGACGGGAAGCAGATTGCGTATGTAGCCTATACCAACAATCAGTTTGGCATATGGTTGGCGGCAGTAAACCCCAAAAAAGGAACATACAGTTTGCAGGGGAGCCCGACCCAACTGACGAGTGGAGGCATTGACGGAGACTCGCGACCATGCTGGCAGGGATAATTAGAAATTATGGTCATACAGAACTCGACGACATAAACCATTAATGGTATACTACCCTCTGAGACTGTTTATCCTTTGTGGTGTAATCGCCCAGGTCGCTTGAGGTGGAACGTTGAACCAATTTGAAGGCACTCTGATTGCTGGACGGTACGAGATTCGTGAGCATATCGCCACAGGTGGTATGGCAAGCGTCTTCAAAACCTGGGATCACCGCGTAGAGCGGATCGTAGCAATCAAAGTTTTGCGGTCCCTGGATAAGAATGATTCACGAGCCGTCGAGCGCTTCCGGCGCGAAGCTCGTGCTGCAGCCGCACTTGGTCACCCGAATGCCGTCACCATCTATGATTTTGTTGAAGAAGCGGGCCAGTATTTCCTTGTGATGGAATATATTCATGGCCCCACATTGAAGCAACTCATCGGTCAGCGGCGCCAGTTACAGGCGCGCGAGGCGATAGAGATTGCGGCTCAAGTTTGTGCAGTCCTGCAAGTAGCACATACACGCGGCTATATTCATCGTGACATCAAACCACAGAACATCATGCTAGCATGGAGTGGAGGAAATGCCGCTGGCGGGCTGGGCGACGGTGGAGCGTGGGTAAAGCTTACTGATTTTGGTATTGTACGCGTGGCCGAAACCGCCGGTCTAACGAATAGCGGCATTGTGCTTGGTACCGCCGATTATCTTTCACCGGAGCAGGCACGAGGTGAAAATCTGACAGCGTCCTCCGATCTCTATTCGCTTGGCGTTGTGATGTTTGAGATGCTGGCCGGGCGACCGCCTTTTATTGGTCCAACCGCCGTCTCCATCGCCATGCAGCATGCATCAGCAAACCCGCCGCCGTTGCGCCAGTTCAACGCGGCAATCCCGCCTGCTCTTGAGCAACTTGTCTTACGCACATTACAGAAGGAACCAGAAGATCGTTTTAGTTCCGCAGCTGAGATGCAACAGGCGTTGCGCCAGTGTGCCAAAGAAATTATGAGAGGGAAACAACCAGCATCAGCACGACCGTCTGCTCAGGTACATCCACGCAGCTACTCGTTGGGTAACGATGGACCAGGGCAATTTCCTCCATCAGGGCGCGGATAGTATATGTTTCAATACCATACACGGGAACCTTCCAGGATGGAGGTGAAGCTTGTCATCTCTATCCGGTCCCTTTGATATACAAGATTTCCTGAATTTGTCGTTTTATAGGGCAAGTATGTGCTTGTCTGCCTATGGAAAACTATATGGAACAGAAACAAATTAATACCCCACATGCACCTGCAGCGATTGGTCCATACAACCAGGCCATTCGTTATGGTCAATTTATTTACACATCGGGTCAGATCGCACTGGATCCTGGCAGTGGAGAACTGGTTGGAGAGGATGTCCAGACGCAGACGCATCAAGTGCTAAAAAACTTGCAGGCCGTCCTGGAAGGCGCGGAGGCATCCCTTCAGAGCGTCATTAAGACAACAGTTTTTCTTGCGCACATGAGCGATTTCCAGGCGATGAATGCTGTCTACGCAGGCTATTTTACCGGTATAGCGCCTGCTCGATCGACAGTAGCAGTCGCGGAGCTACCACGCAAGGCATTGGTCGAGATTGAGTGTGTCGCGCTTGTCGAAGATTAGCCATGGGAGAATGCCGGTGAACACTGCTACAATCTGGCGCACCACCCTTGAGCGACTGGAACATACGTCAATCGATAGCGAGAGCAAGGCATGGTTATGGGAAGCGCATCTCTCCAGCGCTCCTCTCGTTAATACGGACGATATCGAAGTTCCGCTCGATGGGCAAGAGCCAGGACACTACTTCACGCTGCAAGTTTCCAATGGACTGGCACGTGAAGTGATCGATGCGCGCTGGCGCCGTCCTCTCGAAGAGATCCTGGCGGAGCTTACTGGTCAGCCCGTCATGCTTTCAGTCATGCATGACCCTGACGAGGATGAGGAGTACCAGGCTACGGACGATGATCCAGGACGCCGGGAATCGTTTGATCGTCCTTCTTTTCCTTCACCGGGCTATCAGCGCAGCAATTACTCTTACCACGATATTGTACCGCGAACACCTGCCCAGGCACCACTGACGCAACCAGACCTACAAAACATCGGGGGTCTCGACTCGCTGGAAGACTGGGATAATGAGCAACGCGCAAACATCCTGATGCACAACCGGCTCAATCCACGTTACACCTTCGATGCCTTTATCGTAGGAAATAGCAATCGTCTGGCACACGCAGCTTCTCTTGCGGTTGCCGAGGCACCGGGCGAGTCATACAATCCGCTCTTCCTCTATGGAGGCGTGGGACTGGGCAAAACCCATCTCTTGCATGCCATCGGTCACCAGGGAGTGCACACCGGACTGGCGGTGCTCTACGTTTCCTCAGAACAATTTACTAATGATATTGTCAATGCTATTCGCTACCGTACCACCGACGAGTTCCGCGCCAAGTACCGCTCGGTCGATATTCTGCTGGTAGACGATATTCAGTTTATCGCAGGCAAGGAATCAACCGAGGAAGAGTTCTTCCATACGTTCAATAGCCTGCACGAGATGAGCAAGCAGATCGTAATCTGTAGTGATCGTCCGCCCAAAGCGATTGTGAGCCTGGAAGAGCGGCTACGTTCGCGTTTTGAGTGGGGATTGATCGCAGATATCCAGCCGCCGGACCTGGAGACACGTATGGCTATTTTGCGTGTCAAGGCCGATATACTGCACTACCGCGTCCCCGATGAGATTATCGCCTATATCGCGGGACGTGTACAGACAAACATCCGTGAGTTGGAGGGTTGCCTGAATCGTTTAATGGCTTACCAGCAGTTGCACCGTACCGATCTCACGATGGAGGTTGCACGTGCGGCGATGTCATCGCTCGGCAACGATACCAGGGAATCGCGCCTGAACAGTCGTCAGATTGCCCAGGCTGTGGCGGAGTACTACCGGATCTCGATGGAGTCCATGTGTGGCAAGCAGCGCGATAAACATATTGTCATGCCGCGCCAGATCGCTATGTACCTTATTCGCCAGGAGACGCAGGACTCGCTACTCGAAATAGGCCAACTCTTCGGAGGACGCGACCACAGTACAGTATTACACGCCTGTGAGAAGATCGACCGCGAGATAAACGTCAATCCCATGTTGCGGCGCGAGGTAATAGCGATCCGCGAGCAATTATTGCGCGAGTAATGTACAATTAAATTGGAAACATAGTCCTTTTCCTGATTCCTCAGCGCCGCAGGCGCTTCGCAAACCGTTTGATATGGATGGCGGAGTTGCTGGCCGACGGCCAGCAACTCCGCCATCCATATCAAACCAAGGCGAGCTGCCGCAGGCGGCGAGGGGTCCTGAAGAGTTACTTGGAGATATATGTTACCATCATATACTACTTACCTCATTGACCTTGATGGCGTCGTCTATCGCGGGGAGGAGATCATTCCTGGCGCTAGAGAGTTTGTTGACTGGCTCAATGCTCATCAGAAGAAATATCTCTTCCTCACCAACAACTCATTTGCTAGCGAGACGCAGGTGCTGGAGAAACTCGCGCGCCTGGGTATCACTACCAGCAGTTCGCACGTCCTTGGTGCGGGACAGGCTGCAGTACAGAACATCGCCCGCCGCTTTCCAGGTGGGAACGTCTATGTCGTTGGCGAGCGGCCGCTATTTGAACTGGTACGCGAATATAAGCTAAGAGTGGCCAACGAAGATACACAGCCTGTGGACGTAGTTCTTGTGGGTCTTGATCGCAACTTCAACTATACAACCCTCACGCAGGCAGTACAGGCTGTGCTGACAGGAGCAACCTTTGTAACCATCAATCGCGATTCATTGCTGCCCATCGCGGGTAGCCTCATCCCCGGCTGCGGTACCATGGCTGCCGCGATTGAAGCAGGTAGCAGTACACATCCCGAGATGGTGGGAAAACCGCAGCCGACGCTATTGCAGGAAGGTATGCGCCTCCTGAACAGTACGCCGGAGGAGACCGTGATGATCGGCGATAGCCTTGACACTGATATTCTTGCAGGTAAGGCTGCAGGCACACATACGCTATTCGTACTTTCAGGCAAAGACACACTCAAGACGCTGACGAAATCAGAGGTCAAGCCAGAGTTTGTGTATGAGAACCTGGCGACTGTCCTGGCCGATATACAGCTATCTGACAGCTAACCAATTTTCGGCACGCCTTTAGCAATCGGATTTCCATTATCGGGCGGACGATCTACAATTGCGATGGTACAACGCGAAACGCAGATCAGCTTATCATTCTCATCAGTGATCTTGATATCCCACACATGGGTCGTGCGCCCGCGAGTGATTGGCGTTGCAATACCAGTGAGCAGACCCTCGCGCTTCGGACGCAGGTGATTGGCGTTGATCTCCAATCCAAATGCCATCTGCCTGTCCGCATCGATATTGAGCACAGCCCCTATTGAGGCCAGAGACTCAGCCAGCACCACCGAAACTCCGCCGTGCAGATAGCCGACCTGCTGGCGGTGGTTGGGTCCGACCGGCATCGTCGCCACCACCCTCTCCTTCTCGGCCTGCACCAATTTTATATCAAGCACATCCCAGACCGATCCCTCGCGGGTACTATTGACCGACGCAATAATTTCTTCTTGTGAATACTCCACGAACAATCTCCTTTTTCCTGATGAGTGGCTCGTATTTATGCGTAGTCTAGCAGACAATTGTAAGGTATCACAAGAGCATACTGGCAACGGCGAATCTCTCTAATAGCATGGCAGGCAAAAATCGACAGATTTACATGCATCTTGTAGACGGCAGGATAAATCGGGGCTTATAATGCTGAGGCAAATCAGAGCAAACAGTATATATATTTGTTCCACTTAGAACAGGTAAGGCAAAACGCAGCAAGCAGATTTTGTTCGAGTACTATAATTAAATTAGGTACTACTTTACCTAAAAAAGACAGGGCAGCAGCCAGTAAGATTTCCAGATCCCTCTCTGGCTACTGCATCCATTAATAAGGAGGAAGTTTTTTTGCCGCCATAATAGCAACACCTCATCCCCATTAATACCAGGAAACGCTCTAACTACGTCCTTCCTATCAAGGAGCAATAAAACGGAGGAAACCGTATTATGTTACCCAGATTAAGGAACGGCAAGATCTCACGTGCCCTTAATTACATTATAAGAAGGGCGTCAAATTACTTTGCTCAATCTAATCTTGCCAAATATAAAGAATTCATGCCTCAGACAAAGTGGAAACGTTGGATGTTGGCAGGATACATATCTGCAACGCTAACACTGCTGAGCATTGCGCTGGTAAACAACGAAGTCCGACAATACGTCTTCTATCCATTACTCGTTATCCTGGATATAGTAGTGACAAAGAAAGTATTTGAGCAACTCAAACCAGACACGTCCAACAGGCCAAAAAAATGAACTCCGAGAGTCATTACTCGGTCGCGGAATCATTTAACGGGTTCAACGTGTTGTTATTAGCGTGTACTTCAACTCCCTCACGGGGAGGAGCAAGGCGCTGAAACAACAGGTATCCGGCGTAGAACATAAGCAGCCACATGACTACTGTGAGCGGTCCAGCCAGGGGGCTTTTCCAGGTTGTATATGACGACTGGTCCAGCACACCCAGAATATCGCGCAGGAAGCCAAAGACAGGCACACCAAATAACAGGAGCAGCGCAAACCAGTGTCCACGACCTGAGCGGAAACGCCAGATCAAGAGATAGACGATGCTGCCGTAGACCAGCACGGGCGTGATATAAAAAGGCAGGGGTACATGCAAGGTCAGATCATTGAGGGTATAATACCACCAGCCAGCGTAGTATGCAGCGACATCAAAGAGTATATTGATCAAACCCAGGAGCAGTCCACCAAGCAGCGATGCAATCAGGGCCATCCGCGTTGGACGTATAAATATAAGAGCTCCCAGATAGACTACGACAATAAAAGGGACAACAAGAGTTAAAAACGCTCTAATTTCCATATGAGAATACTCCTTCAAGTAGTAACGTTCTGTTTGTCTCTGATGTAGCGTAATGCGTTATGCAGGTTTCGTCAAGATGAGAAAGGATTTAGCAATGAATATCGTACCGTTGCGCGTTGCGCTGGCCCAGATCAACGTAACTGTGGGCGACCTGGATGGCAACGCCAACAAGATTCTGGCGGCGATGCAAAAAGCACATGCCGTCGGCGCACATATTGCATGTTTTCCTGAACTGGCGCTCGCAGGCTATCCGCCGGAGGATCTGCTACTCAAGCCGGGCTTTGTAGCGGACAACCTGCATAAGCTGGAAGAGATTCGAGAAGCCAGCAAAGATCTGTCTGGACTGACTTCCGTGATCGGTTTTGTCGATCGTGACCACGATATATATAATGCCGCCGCAATCATCCATGAGGGAACGCTGAACGGCGTCTATCATAAGCACTATCTGCCCAATTATGGAGTCTTTGACGAGAATCGCTACTTCCAGGCTGGTCGCAAAGCCCCACTTTTCCTCATCCACGATGTCCACGTTGGCGTCAACATCTGCGAAGACATCTGGTATCCTAACGGTCCACTAACCGAGCAGGCTCATGCAGGCGCGGAAGTGATTCTCAATATCAATGGCTCTCCCTTCTACACAGGAAAAAGAGTAGTGCGTGAAGAGATGATCGCCACGCGCGCCGCTGATAACGGTGTCATCATCGCCTACCTGAATCTGGTTGGTGGACAGGATGAACTGGTCTTTGATGGAGGCAGCATGGTTTTTAACGAGCAGGGAGTCCTGATCGCACGTGGTAAACGTTTCGAAGAAGATATGCTGATAGTGGACCTCGACACAGCCTCAGTCTTCCGTTCACGCCTGCACGATCCCAGACTGCGCCAGGAACGCTGGCAGGAGCCAATGGGTGAGACACCGATCATCACCGTAGACACGCGTCCTCTCACAGCTCCAAGCATCGATACACATACGCCTCTAGGCAAACCGCAACGTATGGAGCCGCTGATGGAAAGACTACAAGAAATCTATGAGGCGTTGGTGCTCGGCGTAAGGGACTACGTCCATAAGACTGGTTTCAAACAGGTAGTTATGGGTCTCTCGGGCGGTATAGACTCGACCCTCACAGCCGTCGTCGCCGTTGATGCATTAGGAGCAGAGAACGTCCTCGGCGTCTCAATGCCTTCCGGCTACTCGTCCGAGGGCAGCAAGACCGACGCGCAACAGCTTGCCGAGAACCTCGATATTCAATTATTGACCATCCCAATTGAAGATACCTTCCGCACTGCGCTCAAGATGATGCGACCTGCATTGGGGGACGAAGATCCTGGCCTTGCAGCCGAAAACCTGCAAGCGCGTATTCGCGGCAACATCTTGATGACCATCTCAAATAAATTTGGCCCCCTGGTGCTCACAACGGGCAACAAATCTGAGATGGCGACCGGATATAGCACGCTCTACGGCGATATGGCTGGTGGTTTCTCTGTTCTGAAGGACGTATTGAAGACGCTAGTCTACGAATTGTGCACTTACCGCAACGGCATAGGTGATAAGCCAGTCATTCCGCAGTCCGTCATCGACAAGCCGCCCTCCGCTGAACTGCGCCCGGAGCAGAAGGACGCCGATAGCCTGCCGCCATATGATGAACTCGACCCTATCCTCCAGGCATATGTTGAAGATGATCGTAGCTTCGAAGAGATGATCGCAATGGGTTTCAATTGCGATACCGTTACGCGGGTCATGCGCCTGGTCGATATCAGCGAATACAAGCGCCGTCAGGCTCCTCCTGGCGTAAAGATTACAACGCGCGCATTTGGACGCGATCGTCGCTTACCAATCACAAATCGGTACAGGGAAGGACTATAGTACACTACACATAACAGGCAACCTATTCAGGTCAACACCTGCCAGGTTAGCCCAATACGGCAGGGCGACCCTGGCAGTTACTGCACTGTTCCAGGCTCCTCGCTATCCCCATTCACACCGGTTTGCTGATTAGTCCCGTGTGCCAGCGCCCTGTTACGCCGTATCGGTTGACTCCGCACGTCGCACCTGCAAATGCTCGATTAGCGTCTCTCGGCTCTGCCCCGAAGCGCCCCAATAGAGCATTTTGAGCAGCAGATCATCACGCATAGGAATCGGATAAGCCGAGGGTTGGTCCAACCAGTTCGCCAGTTCCTGCCATCCTGACCCAGTTAGCTCATATACCTTTTTACGGCGCCCATTCTCATTGGCCTGCACCAGCGTAATCAATCCATCCTGCTCCAACTGCTTCAGGCGCGGATAGATGCTACCGAAACTCAAGGCAGAGAGCATCCCTGCTCCCCCCTGCTCAAACTCCAGCTTCATATCATAACCAGAGCAAGGATGAAGACTAATCAGGCCCAGCACAATATGATCAATCGACATAATAGTACTCTTTCAGACGCAAAATAACTTAAAGCCCTTGATACATTCTATACCAAAGATATAATATAGCATAGACGCAAAATTTACCCGAGACCGATTTACATCTGGAGCAAACATATATCGAGACGATATATTACAATCGGCAACACGTAATGTCAAACTACTCTTGCAAGAGGGCATGCAGTTGGTAGCCAGACTATAAAGGCTTCACCACCGCCTGTTTACATTATCTATTATAAAATCCTTTATTTTCGATCGAAAGTTCAAGCAATTTGATTTAATTTAGGGTTGTCTTTTCGACAAAAACATGGTATTCTTCATAAAAGGATATCTGATACAGTCTTATGCTGTTAATAACTCTGATAGGGATTTTTATGCGCTCACAAACAACCGTCTATACATATGTAAGCTACTTCGGTAGTCAGTAGAAAGTATCTCCACTGGCAACCAGTAGTGCATGCGGGTGTATACACGGTAGCTCTTCCCGGTTCCGAAGAGTGGAAGGTGAACGCAATGGCTAGTTGTTTTGTTATTTTGCCATTTGGAAAGACTACAGACAAGCATGACGAAAAGTACTGGGAGGATCATTTTGAGAAGTTCATCAAACCAGCGGTAGAAAGGGCTGCTGATGGTCAGAAACTACTGGGATATGAGGCCAGATTAGCGAATCCCCCAGGTGGAGGTATTATTGAGAGCGTTTTTAAAAACTTGCAGGACGCAGATGTCGTGTTAGCTGACCTGACGGACTTCAATCCTAACGTGGTCTATGAACTTGCTCTCCGTCAATGTTTGCAAGATAAAACCATCATGATTCTTGAGCGGGGGCCAGAACCACCTTTCTACTTTAAGAATTACAAGTTCATCAAGTACTCAAAAGATACGTATGTAGACGTAGGTAAATTCCAAGAAGACATTCAACTTAGCCTGCTTGACTTTACGCATAACGGGTATAATTCGTCAGATAACCCTATATCGGATTACCTCCATAAGACAGGACAGCAGGTTAACATATTATCCAGCCAGCTACCAGATATACCTACATTGCGCAGAAGCGGCTTCACCGCGATTTATGTGCCATATACAAATGACCGGCGCAATGCAAGTAAGCGGCATTGTATTCAAGAAGCCAGAAATTCCATCTGGTTACTGGCCTCTTCTGGTCATGCATACCTATCATTGGCACACAGCCCATTTGGAGATGTATTAGAGAAGCGTCTTAAGGATCAGATCCCTGTGCGGATTATACTGATTAATCCATGGTCTGAAAGCAGAGTGCTTCTTTCACTCGGTGAACTTTCCGATAGAACTCCCAAGCCAGACTCAATTCAAGCTGTGGTTCTTGAAAAGTTGAAGCAGGGTAATCTCGTGGGCTTCGATCCAATTGCCCTGATCAAGCAGAGCGCTTACTATCGTGGAAAATATTCTACCAGTATATGGGGCTATGAAAACCTGAAAGAAAGGTTTGGCGACATGATTGAGATGCGCATCTGTACGCATGAAGTAACCGCGACCATGTTGCTCACCGAGAGTACTGGCTTCTTTGAACCCTACATTTATGCCAACCTGCATGAGCGTATGCTCAAAGCAATGATCAGTTTTGAAGTCGAATTCCCGAGCAATCTCTACTTTTATCGTCACTGTAAAGACTACTTTGATACCCTGTGGCAATTGTCAACACCGTACGAAAACTTTGTTGCAACAGAGGATGATTGGAAAGGAGAGCTCAGAAAAAAATATGAGTGGAAAACAGATTCCCCTGGTGGCTCAGCATGAGTCCTGGATTTCGCTTGACCCGGTACAGGGATGTCCCGCGAGTTGTGTCTATTGCTACCTGGAGCCACCGGGACTCGTACGTAGAGTCCCCGGAGCCCCTGATGGGACTCCTGATTATGTTTATCAGAAGCTAGCAGAGTCCAGGTATCTTGAGAAATCCTTCTTTGAAGACGTTCCTGGAGGTAGAATCTTTCCTATTGCAGTTGGTAATTATACCGATATGTGTCTCACGCTTAGGAATCGCCAGTTTTTGCTGTCCTTGTTGCATAAACACAAAGAGTGTATGCCAGAGGTGCCAGTCTGCATTGTCACCAAGGCAGCTTTGGATCTCACCTTTTTAGAGGAGATAAACCAGATCGGTATTGCTGTCATCTTCTTTATTTCATTATCTTTTTTACCTGCGAAACTTGAGAAGGGTGCTCCTCCGACAGAGGCACGACTCGAAAACTTCGGGCGTATTGCCCAGTTCTCCAACCTCAACGCGGTTCATTTCTGGAGGCCAGTTACGTCTATCAGCGTTCCCGATCGAGCAGCAGCTACCCGGCAGATCGACTTGCTTAAAAGCTCTGGGGCAAGAGTATCTGTCGTGACAGGCCTGAAGTTCGGTAACAATCTGGCCAGAACATTCAGATCAAACGAGAACCACGCCTTCCACGAGTTTTTCAAGGACCATGTAGCGCAAGATCATCTGAAGAACGAAATATTTGAGCCAGACATTCAGGAAATGATCCTGAGTAGTGCTAAAGACATGTCTCATCCTGTCTACCTGCATACCTCATGTGCGGTCAGCTACGTTCTGGCTAGACCCGACTACAATGCGACATTCAGGAAACCTCACCTTGAAGCAAGATGTCTGGTCAGTACCTGTCCATCTGCTCAAAGAGCACGCTGTTCAGGTTTCCAGGCAAATTTTGCATTTCCATCGGAAACCTTACTTCAGCAAGTAGCGGACTATTTAGGCATACCTCATAACGCAGTGGCGTATTCTGAAAGAAGAGACATCATTTTCGTTGATCGCGTTCTTACTCAAGAAGAACAGACTTACCTCACACAGGCAACAAGCTTCCCTGTACGAGGCAAAGACCTGGTGCCGACCCTTGAATGGATTGGCAGCATTAACAGATAGGAGATACACATGAAAGTTGCAGATATGGTTCGCATGACACGTGAGATTACTCGTTTGTTCGATGAAGAGGTCGGCAAGTGGGAGATCTCTGTTATGGTCACAGAACTCGTTGGAGAAGTAGGCACGCTGGCTGACAGCGTTATGATTAAGGAGCATTATCGGCGACCAAGGAATGAAGATCATATTGATTTAGAAGATGATATAGTTGACGTAATGTTCATGCTTATACGTATTGCCGACCATTATGAAATTGACCTGGAAAGCGCCTATAAAGCAATGATTGAGCGTACGCGTAAAAAGCTTGAAGACCGTATGCACGTTCGGTAATAGACAAATAAAACACAAACGAAGCAAGCAAGCCTTCTCCCTATCAGGTGTAATAGGAAGTCGGATCTACTTTCCAGACCTGGTATTTGTACAGGGGCACCATGTTGTAACGGTGTCCCTTTTCACTGATTCTGGTCTATGACTACGCAATCTCAACCAGGTTCACACGTTATTTTAACCAGGGGATATGGTATACTCTCTTTTAGAACGCTGTACTGATTAGTAGCGCATGGGCCGGGCTAGAGGAGGAAGCCACGGTTGACGAGGTGGAGGCCGTTCGGATTGTCAGCGGGGAGCCTCCAGGGTTGATCACGATCCTGAGAAGGGAGCGCGCAAAACTGGTTGGTAACGACCAGCACAAAACGTTTCCGGTGATGTAGTAGCTACATGTCTTTTTGTTGCTACTTCTTCCAAAAGAAAGGGTACCCGACCAACATGTGCGGTATCATTGGCTACGTCGGCCCCCAGGGCACCGACGTTACTTCCATATTGCTTGAAGGCCTCAGCAAACTTGAATATCGCGGATATGACTCCGCAGGTATCGCAGTCCTCACGTCTACCGGTCACCTTGAATTACATCGTCGCGCTGGAAAGATCGCTAACCTGGCGGCAACCGTCGAGAACGACGCGCGACCTCATCCGGGGCCACTGGGTATCGGTCACACACGCTGGGCCACGCATGGTCGCCCTAGCGACACAAATGCACACCCGCATCCCGACTGCACAGGTCTCCTGACCGTTGTCCATAACGGCATCATCGAAAACTATGCCGAACTGCGCCAGGAGTTGATAGAAGCCGGCCACACATTTCAGTCAGAGACGGATACCGAAGTCCTTGCGCACCTGATCGAACATACCTACTTTGGCGCAGCGAAACACAATCTCACGGAAGCAGTGCGCCTCGCACTTCTGCGCGTCACAGGATCTTACGCCATCGCTGTCGCCAGCCGTGAGCACCCTGACCAGATCATCGGAGCGCGCTGCAATGGACCGTTGATTATTGGTCTTGGCGAACACGAGCAGTTTCTGGCTTCAGACATCCCGGCTATTCTCAAGCACACCCGCCGCATCGTCATTATGGATGAAGGCGAAATTGCAACGCTGCAGTCCGATAGCGTCTCCATCATCACACTCGATGGAACGCCTGTACAGCGCGAGCCATTGATAGTGGATTGGGATGCCGAGGCAGCGGAGAAAAATGGCTACCCCCACTTTGTGCTCAAGGAGATTTTTGAGCAGCCGGACGCAATACGTCGCTCACTCCTGAGTCGTGTGCACAAAGGGCATTTCTACCTGCCTGAGCTAGACGATATGCGGCAGAGTGGTCTGCTCGACCAGATTCAGCGTATTGTCATTGTCGCCTGTGGTACCTCGTATCACGCGAGTCTGATCGCCAAATACGTGATTGAGCAGTGGGCGCGTATTCCGGTTGAAGCGGTTACCGCAGCTGAGTTCCGCTACAGTGATCCTATCGTGGGACCAGAGACGCTGTGTATCGCAGTCACACAGTCGGGCGAGACAGCGGACACGCTGGTAGGCATCCGGCAGGCACGCGAGCGTGGTGCACCCGTCATCGCCATCACCAACGTCGTTTCAAGCGCCATCACACGCCTCTCCGACGCGGTATTGTACTTACAGGCAGGACCCGAGATAGGCGTTGTCGCGACCAAGACATTTGTCACCTCGGTCACTGTCCTGTACATGCTGGGTCTGTACCTTGGTCGCCTGAGTGGGCGTATCAAGGATGAGCAGTTACAAGAGATGCTCGCCGCACTAGAAAGTCTCCCCGATCAGGTGCAGCACATCCTCGACAAAGCATCGAGTCCTGACGATATAATCCAGCCACTGGCGAAAGAGCTCTCGAAGGTCAGCAGTATTATGTTTATCGGGCGTGGTGTTGGTTTTCCTACTGCCCTGGAGGGAGCGCTCAAGCTCAAGGAGATCTCGTATATACATGCCGAAGGTTTCCCGGCGGGAGAACTCAAGCATGGTTCCATCGCGCTACTCGATCCGGAGACTCCGCTGGTAGGTATCGCTACGGCTTCGCATGTTTATGAGAAGGTTGTGAGCAACATCCAGGAAGTACGAGCCCGTGATGCACGCGTCCTGGTCGTAGCCACCGAGGGAGACGAAAAGATTCGCCAGCACGCAGACGACATCTTCTACGTGCCGGCCACGCTGGAAGCGTTCAGCCCACTACTGGCGATTATCCCCTTGCAATTGTTTGCATACCATACTGCAGTGGCCCGGGGATGCAACGTGGACCAGCCACGCAATCTCGCGAAATCGGTGACGGTGGAGTAAGAACGAACAAGCATTTAGCAGTTGTTGTAGAGCGTAAATAAAGTCGTTCCCTGGTAAATAAAGTCGTTCTCCGGTAAATAAAGTCGTTCCGTTACCTGAGAATTTGAGAGAAATACAAAGCTGTTCAGCAACAATAGAGTTGCAGACTGAAAGGATATGTGACCTTCTGAATTATCTGTCCAGAGGGCCACATATCCTTTTTAAGAAGTGGTTTCCAATTTTTCTTTTAGCTTTTTAAGCTTTGAAGGAGCCACGTATAAATATTCCAAGATCGCTTCCAATAGACTTAAAATAAGAGGCACATCGTCTTCAGTCACTATATCCTTAGCGTCATGGGCACCTAAATTTCGTATTTTTCTTAGTTGATTTATCATATCAGCTAGGGGGGCCGGAAATCGATCTGACTTGGCAAGATTATTAATTTTCGCTGCTAATGTTTTACCTGGCGCTTTTTCATGATTGCATATAGCTTCTAATGTTATTCCAATCATTACAGCGCAAGAACGTGGAGAAACTTTTCG
>WNFY01000937.1_pt1 | contig 27142 bp, 19 predicted proteins | sample 5400091 | NCBI WGS metagenome assembly WNFY01 (sample SAMN13153364, study PRJNA577476) | soil metagenome | isolation source: 60 cm soil or saprolite under grassland replicate 1 | place: USA:California | collected 2016-06-15 | reverse complement strand
CAAGACCAGCGCCAAGCTCCTGCGGACCGGCGAGCATCCGCAGGCGTTGTTTGTGTCCACCACGGTTCGGGTCGACGATGACAAGGCGACGGTTGACGGCGAGCTGACGCTCCTTGAGGTCACCCACCCGCTCCGGCTCTGTTCAGGGGCGGCGCCGCTGGGCTGGCGCACGTCCGGTGACGCCGACAGCTCACCAGCGCGACGATCTGTTGGTGAGCTGTCGGAACCCGCACGCGACCTGTTGGTGACAGTTGGTCGGAAAGAGTGGACATGACATCCCAGAACGCGAGCCCCTCGCTCCTCGTCAAAGGGCCAAGTCTCGGCCCGACAGCCATGGCGCAGGCCCGCAAGCGTGCGCTCGAGCTCGAGCAGCACGCGTACACGGTCGGCAAGGATCCCTATCGGCGGACCCCACCGGTCGAGCACGCATTTCAGGCGGGACGGTCCTCATAGCCAGGCGTGATGGGTGCTCGACAGCTCGTCACCGCCTGGACATCAGGCCTTTCCGTGACCCTGCCCGGACGAGGACTCCGGTGGCCGCCGCCCGAGCAACCTCCGAGCAGCGCTCAACCACCGTGGGCGGCCAGGAGGCTCCACGGCGGTCGCGCCCGGCTCGCGCTCACCGTCCGTGCCCGGCTCGCGCTCACCGTCCGTGCCCGGCTCGCGCTCACCGTCCGCGCGTGGCGGCGGCGCCGTGCGCTGCATGTGCTCGTCACGGACGTGCCAATCGAGTTCGTTGCTGCTTCTAAACACCAGGCCACAGGTCACGCACTTCTCGGGCATCGGTGGCTCCTCTCGCAGCACCGGGGAATCTCGCCGGCTGCGCGCCGCCCCTCGCGGAGGCGCCCACATACAGGTCGATCAACTCGGTCCTGCAGGCAAACGGGGTCGCACAGCTGGTAGGCCCCCAGCGGCGTCCCCTTGGATTCGTGTGGTCATCGGCCATTGCGTGGCTCCTTATGCCTCCCCTGGCTCCAGGTGGTCGAGCGCCTCGTCAGAGGACGACAAGTTCCTGGGCGCAGCTTGATCGGACGTTCAACAGGCTCCACCGTCCAACCTGCGCCCGGCTGCCAGCGGAGGGGGGCGCCCATGTGGCCAGAGGTTAGGTCGCTGACTCGTCAGGTCCGGATCGAGCTGGAAGACAAAGACGGCGATTCGAGCTGGGCCATGTGACTGATCCCCACGGACTCGACAGACGTTCAGATAATGGAATGGGCAGCGCAGTGCCTACCGCCCACGCACGTCGAAGCGCTCCGAGCCGCAATCGCGTCTGAGGGCTGAACCATGCGCTGTACCTGATGGCGATCGTGGGGCCAAGCTCCGGGCGACTGGTCATCTCGCCGCCAGCGAGGACGAGCGTCGGGGCAGCGATCTCCCCGAGACGATCGGTCGTATCGTGATCGACGAAGGCGTCGAGGAAGCGCTGCACGTCCTCGGTCGTCTGCTTGTGCGATAAGCGAGCACCTCCTCGATGATCCTCTCGACGGCCGCTGGCTGGTCGAGGTCGCTCCAAGCGGGCGCGCGTTCCTTGCGGGGCCGAGGGAATGTCGAGGTCGCCGGCGCGTACGTGCTCGCCCATCCCTCAGCCCTCCTCCGGCCCACCATGCCAGCGCGGCATGTGCTGGGCGTGCGTATCCAGGTAGGCGCCCGGCTCGAAGAAGCGGTCGTAGAAGTCGAGATCCAGGTGATGGGCCTGGACGTAGTTCATGATGAACACCGACGGCACCGTGCCCGGGAATTTGCCGAAGGTGTCGAGGACGTACTGGGCCTGAAGCGCGACGCACGCTTTGAACCGCTGGTCGTGAACCTGAGCGCTCCCCCGCACGCCCGGGCTGTCGGTCCATGCTCCCGGAGTGTCAGGGTGGAACGGGCCGCCTGGGCCGAACTTGCGCTCGGCGAAGGCCTCCACCGCCGCGGCCATGTTGGGGTAATGCGGCGGGCAGTAGGCCTCGAACACCCCCTGGCGGCCGGTGGGGTTGGGCGTCGACCAGCGCTCGTCCTTGTCGTAGCGAAACAAGAGGCCTGGGACCTCGGGGTTGCCGGACGCTCCGAGCATCGAAAACCGGTCGATCCCATCGAACATCCAGCCGCCGAGGCCCATTCCCTGGAGCATGAGCACGCCGGCGTAGCAGGCGCTGGCGAGCTCGGCGGTGGCCTCGGTCAGCGCGTACTGCTCGGCGAAGGTGAGCGGGAGCGGCTCCTCGATGTCCACCAGGCCACTGAACTCGTCGAGTCCGGGGATCTGGCGGGCGTTGACGTCGTCGTAGATGGCCAACGCGTTCTGGGTGAAGAAGCAGAGGATGGCGATCAGGTGCTGGGCGATGTCGGCCACGGGGATGACCAGCAGCGACCCGGGGACGTTGACGCACCAGGTGTTGTGGCCCTCCAGGTAGGGCTCCTCCGCCGGCAGGTACAGCCGTCCATCGGACAGCTTCCGGACCCGGTCGCGGTGGCGCTCGACCATCAGCTCGGGCGTCACCTGGTCGGTGGCCGGGTCGATCAGCGCGCCGGCGTCACGGGTCGGGAAGAAGTAGAGACCGGAGTCGTCGGTGAAGAACAGCTCGGCGGTATGGAACCCGGCCGCGGAGGGAAACGTGCGCCCAGCGGCCCCACCGGCGTAGTTGGAGAGATGCGGCGCATAGCGGGCATGACGGGTGATCGAGAAGTGCCAGCCCGTCGTCCCGCCCATCGCGCTCAGGACGAGCATCCGCTCGAGGTCGCTGAGGGGAAGCGGCTGGCGCATCGAACGGTAGGCAAGCGGGCCGTCCGGGATCTCATCGCCCAGCGCGAAGCGGCGGGAGCGGCGGCCGAAGAGCGCCTCCACCAGCGGGAAGGCGGCGAGTTCCTGGAGCGCCTCCGTTTGGGTGGAGGCCGATGTTGGGGTCGTGGCAGCCATAGCTGTGCCTTCCTCTCCGGCTGCGGAACCGACTTCTTGTGGCGTTGCGGTGTAGGCACGCCGTTGTGGCGGAAGCCCACCGATAGGTCAGAGCCGGCAAGAAGGGGGAGCGCGGGGCCGGAGGGCGATGAGCCGACCGTCCAGGCGCCTCGAGCGGGAGACCCGCTCCCGCAGAGAAGTCGCAGCCACGGCACCGGCCAGCGCTGCGGCCAGCATGGCAACCGGCGTGAAGCCACGTCGGTTGCCTTGACTGTGGCGAGCAGCCGGCTGGACCACGTGCACGTTGTGACCGAGGATGCCGTACTGCAGCTTGAGAGTCGTCCGGACTGCAGGCTGCTGTTCCGGCGACGCGCCGGTCATCCCCGGCTGAGCGCTGTTCCCGCCCCAGAGCAGAGCAAGCAGAACCGCCAGGGGCAACCCGACCCGGCCAGCGAGAGGCAGGTGGGAGCCGTCCATCACAGGCACCACGATAACCCACAGTTCCTGCCAGCTTGAGCTCCACACCGGCCCCAGCCTGGCCCGTGACATACAGAGGAACCCGTCGGAGCAACCTCCGGCGCTGCCAACGCCCTCGGCCCGAGGTCGAAGGGCCGACGGCCCGGCTCTGAGCAGTCTCGAACACGCCATGACAGCCGGCTATTCGATTCGCTGCAGCGGGCTGCGGAGCGTCCACAAAGGCGTCGGTGCCTTCCCGCGATGGTCTCATGGGACGTTCATCGCCGGAGGGGTCGTATACGCTTCCGCGCCGGCGTGCGATGGAGGGTGGGATGAGGGGCGAGCGGCGGTGGTCCGGCCTCGTGGTGCTGGCTCTGGCTCTGTGCCTTGTCGCTGGCGGCTGCACGGGCGGCGCGCGGCACCCCGCCCGCTCAGGAGCCCCGCCGGCGTCCACCCACTCGACCAATGCCGGGAGCAGGACGGTCCTGGAGTCGTCGGCCGCGCCGTGGCGGCTGCCGGCACCGCTGTCGCGCGCGGTCGCTCTGCCGGACGGGAACGGCGGTGCCCTGCTGATCGGCGGGCTGGAGCAGTCGCAGGCTACCACCGACCGGATCTTGCACCTCGACCTCGCGCGCGGCACGGCAACGCCGACGGGCCGGCTCGCGGCCCCGGTGCACGATGCGGCGGGGGCGTTGCTAGGCGGCACGCCCTATGTCTTCGGCGGTGGCGCCCAGCAGACCGTCGCCGCCGTCCAAGCAGTCGTCCCCGGACGGCGTGCCCTGCTCAAGGGACGGCTGCCCGCGCCTCGGTCCGACCTTGCCGCGATCACCGTCGCCGGCAGAGCGTACCTGGTCGGAGGGTACGACGGTCGCGCGCCCAGCCGTGCGGTGCTCCAGACCACCGACGGCATGCATTTCCGTACCGTCGCGCAACTGCCGCAAGGGGTCCGCTATCCCGCGCTGGCGGCCGACGGCGTGGTCGTGTACGTGTTCGGCGGCGAGCCCGCCCCGAACGTCGAGTCGCGCGCGATCCAGGCGATCGACCTGCGCACCGGTACCGCCAGGGTCGTTGGCCGGCTCCCTCAGGGGCTGGCGGACGCCGCCGCGGTCCGGCTCGGCGGCCGGATCTACCTTGCCGGCGGCCGGTCGGGCGGCCGGGCAACCGACGCGATCTGGCGGTTCGACCCTGCAAGCCGCAAGATGATCCACGCGGGCAGGCTCCCCCGCCCCGTCTCCAACGCCGCGGCGGTGGTGGCCGGCGGCAGCGCCTGGCTGCTGGGCGGGGAGGACGGCAGCCAGCTGGCCACCGCGGCTCTCCTGCGGCTCGCCACCCGACCTGCTTCCGCGGGTCACGCCGCGCCCGCCGCCGCGCCGTTCCAAGGTCGCCTGCTCATCGCCGACCGGGGCAACAATCGGCTGCTGCTGGTCGACGCCGCCAAGCATGTGCTGTGGCGGTACCCGTCGGCAGGAGCACCCGCGCCGCCAGGTGGCTTCTACTTCCCCGACGATGCCTTCTTCATCCGACACGGCACCGCCCTCATCTCCAACGAGGAAGGCAACGACACCATCGTCGAGATCGCGTTCCCCGACGGCCGAGTGCAGTGGCGCTACGGGCACCCGAAGGTTGCGGGGAGCAGACCCGGCTACCTGAACCAGCCGGACGACGCCTACCTGCTCCGGGATGGCCGGGTGGTGGTCGCGGATGCCAAGAACTGCCGCATCCTGCTCATCGGGCCGCGCGGCACCACGCAAATCGGCGCGACGGGACGTTGCGCCCACGATCCGCCGCGCAGCCTCGGGTATCCCAACGGCGACACGCCTCTGGCGAATGGCGACCTGCTCGTGTCAGAGATCCACGGGTCATGGGTCGACGAGATCACCCCTGGCGGGCGCCTGGTCTGGAGCGTTCATCTCCCGATCGCCTACCCCTCCGACCCGCAGCAGCTCGGTCGCGATCTGTACCTCGTCGCCGACTACGCTCGACCCGGCGGGATCATGGAGTTCACTCGGGAAGGTCATCTCCGTTGGGTCTACCGCCCACGCGGCGGCGCGGCCATGCTGGACCACCCGAGCCTGGCCGAACGGCTGCCGGGCGGACTCATCTGCGTCAACGACGACTACCGTCACCGTGTCGTGGTGATCGACCCCGCCACCAGGCGGATCGTCTGGCAGTACGGCAGCACCGATCGGGCCGGCACCGCCCCGGGCCTGCTCAATACCCCCGACGGCTTCGACCTGCTCATCGCCGGCGGCACCACCCCGACGCATCCCCAAACCGGGTGACCCAGCCGCCTCGATCGCGTGGTAGGCGGGCATCTATCAGCACATGCCGGGCTGATCCGACCAGGCCCCTGGCCGGGAGGGACCCTTCCGGCAGGGAGGCTGGTGTCGGGCGAAGGCCAACGCGACGCCGAGCGATGAGGGCCGAAACGACCCGTCATGGCATCCTGGAAGGCCGGCAATGTCCAGGGCAGAAGGAGACAGCAAGGCGTCATGGCCGAACCGCAGCGGCGACGGATCGTCGCCATCGACGTGGTTCGAGGGCTGGCCATCGTCGGCATGCTGCTGGTCAACGATGCCGGCATCCCAGCCGCCATGCCCCGCCAGCTCCGGCACGCTCCCTGGCAGGGGCTGACCGTCGCCGACCTGGTTTTCCCGCTGTTCCTGTTCACCGTGGGCGCCTCGATGCCGTTCTCGGAGCGGGCCCAGCGGCCGCCGGCCGTGCTCCGCCGGGTGGGGGGCCTGGTCGTGCTGGGCAGCCTGCTCGTCTCCGCGAAGCAACTCCGGCTCGCCCCCTCCACCGGCGTGCTGCAGCAGATCGCCGGCGCGTATCTGCTCGCTTGGCTGGCCCTCAAGCTTCCCCGTGGGGCCCAGCTCCCGGCCGGTGCTGCGGTCCTGGCAGGGCTTTGGGCCGCCTATGCGTTCGTGCCGGCCGACGGGGTGCGGCCCGACTCGTGGGCGCCAGGCACCAACCTGGCCGATTTCGTCGACCGCCACATGCTCGGCCAGTTCTCCGAGCATGGTGTGCTGGTGATGGTGGCCAGCAGTGTGACCGTGCTGACCGGGGTGGCAGCCGGCCGGGTTCTTCGCGACCGGCAGGACGGGAGCGGAGTGACCGAGCGGCTGTCCGCCTTTGGGGTGAGCACGCTTGCCGCCGGCGTGGCCGCCGCGGTGGTGGTGCCCGTGTCCAAGCCGCTGTGGTCGCCGTCGTATGTGCTGGTCACCGCCGGCGCGGCGTATCTGGTGACAGCGGCGGCCTATTTGCTCGTGGACCTCGGTCCCTGCCGGCGATCGGCCCGGCCCTTGGTGGTGCTCGGCAGTAACGCCCTGGCCGGGTACGCGGTCTCCGTCCTGCTGTTCGCGTTCCTGCTCAAGCCGTGGCAGGCCGACCTGGTCCGGCCGCTCGACCGGCTCCTGGGCGCCTCCTTCGCCGCGGTCGCCTATGCGGCTGCCACCTTGGTAGTCGTGTGGGCGCTGGCGGAGTGGCTGTACCGGCGCCGGATCTTCGTCAAGCTGTAGCCTGCGGCGTCGCCTCGACGAGCTCGGAAGCGGTGATCAGGCGGATCCCTCTGGCCTGGAGGCGTTGCAGCGCGGATGGCAGGGCGGCGAGCTCGACCCGACGACGGGCTCGCGGCCGCCGGGCGAGCGTGCCGTCCGGGTCGAAGGTGCCCCGACCGATCCCGTCGTGGAGGCCGACTACATCCCCGGGGCCCGACCACACCGGCCAAATGTTCGGCGGCCGCGGCTGGCGCGCCAACGGCCTGTGGCCCTCGGCCGATCGACCACAACAGCAGATCCTGGCCCAGGCCGGCGGCGGCGCAGACGGCGGCTCCGGTCGGGTTGCTCCGCGGTGGGCGAAACCAGCGCGTCTGAACCGCGCGCTGGCATCGGCCAGCTGGGCCTGGGCCAGCCGGGCGACCTGCCGGGTGACCTCGAACACGACCTGCTTGGCCTGGTCGGTACGCGACCGCATGGCCTGAGCGACCTGGTGGGCGCGACGGCGGGCCGCGCGCCGGCTATCCCGGATCCGGGTGCGGGTCGCACCCCCAGCGGCCTGGACGCGTTTGGCCGTGCTGGCCAGCTTGTCGACCGCGCGGGCCAGCAGGCCCAGGTCGGTCGGGTAGGCCACATTCGCGCCGATCACGGTGGTGTCAGCGCGGACCTTGTGGGTGCGCAGCAACTTGCGCTGGGCCGCGCGGGCCAGCAGCGCCTGGTTCAGCCCGTCGACCGTCTGCTCGCCCACCCGGCGGGTGAGCTTGACCAGGGTGGTCGGGTGGGGGACCTGGCCGCCCAGCGGGATCCGGCACAACCGCTGCCAGGAGATCGAGTCGGCGACCTCGCGGCACAGCAGCTCGTAGCCCAGCCGGTAGCGGAATCTCAAGAACATCAGCCGCAGATAGGTCTCGATCGGGATCGACGGCCGGCCGATGATCGGGTCGAAGTGGACCCGGAAGGGCTGGATGAACGCCGGATCGTCCAGCAGCCGGTCCACCGTGACAAGCTCGCTGGGCAGCCCGAGCGCCTCGGCGGGCAGGATCGCCTCCCACAGCGAGCGCTGGGGGTTGGTGGTCCGCAGCATCACCGCTCCAATCCGTTGTGGCACAAGGGACCGAACGGATTCTTTCGCCATTCGGACTCAAGCAACTCAAGCAAGGACTCAAACCAACAGCTAAGGGCTCTTTCCAAGGCGAGTTCTTCAGCGGCAGGTAAGTTAAGCGGCAGGGGCTCCCGCGTCAGGGGCCGGCAAGTCACGCGCACGCCTGCTCACGGCGTAGACGATCTCCACCGACCCGCCCGGAAGGGCGCGCTCACTCTCGAGCGTCAGCCTGGTGTCGGTACCAAGCGACGGCGTCAGCTGCATTCCCTCTCCGATCAGCAACGGCAGCACGATCAGGCCGAGCTTGTCGAGCGCGCCGAGCGTGCGGAAGGTCTCGATCGTGCGCGGGCCGCCGACGAGATGGACGTCGCCGCCCCGGTTGGCCGCCCGAAGCCTCGCGAGCAGCCGCGCCGGGTCGCTGTCGACAACCACGTGGTCGGGAGTGCCGGACGGACGATGCGAGCCGAGCACGAAGACGTCCAGGTTCGGCCACGGCCACCGGTCGGCGCTGAGGGCGGGCTCGAACGTCGTGCGGCCCATCAACACTGCGTCGCAGCTCTCCTGGAACTCGGGGAAGCCGTAGCTCTCGCCAGGGACGAACGCCGGGTCGGCGAGCTGGACCGGCCACCCGTCCGGCGTCGTCACGTAACCGTCGGCACTCATGCACATGCGGGTACGGATCTGCATTTGCTGGCCCCATTCCTGAGCGGTGGGTTCACCTTCATGCACTGAGGTCGAAGCCGATCTCACCCGCTCTACATCGCGCCGAGCGGTTGGCAGAGGATGGCGATCGCCGCCCTTCTGGGCCGCGCTTCCTTCACTGGTCGCAAACGACGCTGTTGCCTCCTCGATCAGGGCGCTCGATGGTGATGGTCGGGCTGCCTCGAAGTCCTCGTTTCGATCTCAGCGTCGAAGGCGTCCTTGCCCTGGAGCGTGTTGTAGCCATGCAATGCAAAACAAGCCATGGAACCACAAGGCCGTCCTCCAAGTGCTGAGAAGCCACGCCCGCATCGGCGAGATCAGGTTCCGGGGCACCTGGCACCCAGCCCCCAGACCTCGGGTCCCTCCAACAAGTCAACAGCTCGCCAAGGCAATCTGTTGGTGAGCTGTTGGAACTCGACCGACGGCCTGTTATCGACAGTTGGTCGGCAAGAGTGGACATGACGTCCCAGAACGCGAACACCCCACTCCGAGTCGAGGGCCAAACGATCCATCTCTGACCAATCTGTCAGCAGGTCATCGCGTCAGCGTATTGCCAAGTTAGGAGCCGAGGATCCTCGCCTCCGTTCGCGGCCGCTCGCTCGTTCAAGGTGGCCCGCATCCTCGTAGTCACGCGCGGCCGCCTGCCGATCGTTCACCTCCGCGCGGACGACCATTTCCGCTGCGCTTCCGTGAGGCTTCCACGCTCGAACTCGGTGGCCCCAAGACCGGCCACCGTGCCCGCGAGGTCCGCGTGCCCGGCGCTCGGCGCGGGGGCATGTGCCAGATCCACCGCCTCCGCGTTGTCGAGTGCAAAAACGCTGACCGGAAGGCCACGACCGCCACGGCGTCCCGTGTCTTCATGGCTCCGGCAAGCGCGCCGCGGAGACGATCCCGCGGGCTTCCAGAGCTGCCGCAGGCCATCGTCACTGGTTCGAATTTCCAACACCGCCGAATGCTTGAATGGACCGCATGAAATTCCCGATCCCATCTCAGGAGGACTCCAGCGGATGAGAGTCGCGAACCTTGCGACGACGACCCCCGCCCCGGGTGACCGTGCCGGCCCTGACTCCAGCGGGCCTTCGAGGTAGAGAATCAAAGCCGCGCTGTTTGGACCTAATGCTACGTTCGTCGAGTCCGGTGCAGAAAGACGCGGGCGGCCGTGATCTCGCCCGGTGGCAGGCGGTTGCGGGCGGCCAAGGGGGCTGCAACGATCCTGTGACTCGCTCAACCGAACAGGAAGCGTCAGGAGTCCGGGGCACGGCTGCAGCCGGGCGGCCGTGCGCCCGCGGAAGGGCCATCCGTGGCGGAGACGATCGCCGAGCCGGTCGCGGTCGAGACGCAGCCGCCCGATTCGCTGGGACGGCGGCTGCTGCACGCGCTGTGGCCGGAGGCGCTCGTCCTGATCGTATTCCTGGCCCTAGCGACCCGGGTCTTCCCGGGCGCGTGGGTGTCACCGACGAGCACGACCATCGGGGGCGGCGGGGGCGACGCGGGATTGTTCATATGGTTCCTGCGCTGGACCCCGTACGCGGTTGGGCATGGCCTCAACCCGCTGTTCACCGACTACCTGAACTACCCGCAGGGCGTGAACGCAATGTGGAACACGTCCCTGCCCCTGCCGGGGCTGCTGCTGGCTCCTGTGACCAGCGCCCTGGGCGTGATATTCACGTTCAACCTGTTGCTGACCGCCGCCCTCGGGCTGTCCGCGTTCTCGGCCTACCTGGCGATCCGGCGGTACGTGCCCAGCGACGCCGCCGCCGCCATTGGCGGATTGGTGTTCGGCTTCTCGCCGTACATCCTCAACCAGTCGCGCGGGCATCTCCACGTGACGCTGCTGTTCCTGGTGCCGCCGATGCTGGTTGCCCTCGAGGAGATCCTGGTGCGCCAGCGCCGGTCGCCTTGGTGGCTGGGCGCAGGCCTGGGTCTCATGGCCGCCTGCCAGCTGCTGATCGGGGAGGAAGTGCTGGTCGCCACCGCCGTGATCGGCGCCACCATGCTGCTCGTCCTGGTGCTGCTCTACCCGTGCCAGGTCGCGAAGAGGGTGCCGTACGCGCTGCGGGCCCTGGCGATGGCCGCCCTCGTGTCGCTGGTCTTAGCCGCCTGGCCGCTGTGGCTGCAGCTGGCCGGGCCGCAGCGCGTCGTGGGCGACATCCAGGGGTCCACCAACTACGTGAGCGACCTTTACAACTTCGTCGTCCCCACCCGCTCCCAGTGGCTGGCTCCCCCATCCGCCCTGCGCCTGGCTGCGCACTTCACCGGCAACATCGCCGAGCAAGGCGCCTACCTGGGGATCCCGCTGCTGCTGATCGGGGTCGTGACCGCCATTCGGTGGTGGTCGAAGCCGGTGGTGCGCGTGAGCGCGCTGCTGGGGCTGGCCGCCGCGCTGCTGTCGATGGGCGGGCGGCTGCACGTGGCCGGTCGCACGACCGGGGTCCACTTGCCGTGGCGGGCGTTCCAGAACCTGCCGCTGATCTCCAACCTGATCCCGGCCCGGCTGGCCATGTTCACCACCCTGTTCGCCGGGCTGCTGTTGGCCTGGTTCCTCTGGCGAGCCTGGCACTGGCGGGTTGCCGGGCGGGTCCTGGCCGTGGTTGCGGTCGTGGCCGCGCTGGTCCCGCTGGTGCCGTCCGGCGTGCGTAGCACCAAGCCGGTCCGCGTACCCGCCTTCTTCACAGGCCCGGAGGTGCGCCAGCTCCCCGAGGGGAGCGTGGCCCTGGTCGTGCCCCCGTCGGCGCCGCTGAGCTCAAACGCCATGGTCTGGCAGGCGCAGGCCGGGATGCGGTTCAAGATGCTGCGCGGCTACTTCGTCGGGCCCAACTCGGGGCGCTCCTCCCCCTACGGCGCGCCCCCGACAGTGCTGTCCAATGTCCTGTCCATCGTCCAAGCCGGCCAGCCGCCCAAGCTGACCCACGAGTTGCGCGCCTCGCTCCTCGACGAGCTGCGTGCCGACCGCGTTCAGACTGTGATCGTCGGCCCGATGCGGCGGCAGCCGACAATGGTCCGTTTCGTTACCGACCTGCTCGGGCGGGAGCCGTCACCGGCCGCCGGCGGCGTGTACCTCTGGCGCGACGCGCTGTTCCCTCCGGCAGGCCCGCATCGGTAGTTTGTTGGCTAAGGATGTGAGGAGGGGACGTAGAGGGCCGACCCATTGACGCTGGAAGCGGGACGGCCGCCCGGCTGGACTGGCCGCAGCTGCCGGCAACGAGCTGGGCGTGTTCGGTTGGGCGCTCGCGGGCGATGCGGGCCTGTCAGTGCCGCTTGCGGCGAACCGGGTGCTGTTCGACGCGCTGCATGTGGTCGGCGCTCCATAGTTGGTCGGCAAGAGTGGACCTGACATCCCAGAACGCGAACACCCCACTCCACATCGAAGGGTCAACAATTCGCGTCTGACCAGCACCAACGCCCCTCGAGAACCATATCTTACGCGAGCCTGCCTCTTCTGGCTCGACCTCCAGACCGACGCATTATCGGTCGCCAGCACCCGCAAGGTAGCCGACCGGAGGAACGTCCTTGTTCGGGCGCGACTTGATGACCTGCGTGTTCGAAAGGCGTATCCGGAAGGCTCGCTCCACCTTCGATACGTGCGTCACGTCCGCAACGCGCACCCAATCCTCCCAGGTCTCATCAGGGCGAAGTCGAGCTGGCAGCGGTCGAGCAGGGTTCATGAGGTGGACCTGGGGATTTCCGTCGATCCAGATATGGGTGATTTCAATCTCCCGCGTTTCCGAGAGATTGGTCACTTTCACGAAGTAGTGAGGCTCCGATCCGATGGTCCTGCCGGTAGCAGGGTCGCGCCCGAAGAACACCGCCTGATGAACCAGCACCTTGACGCGCCGACGCTTCTGTTGGCGCACCACGATCCTGTCAATGATCCACAAGAATAGACCCATAGTGCACAAAGCTTACGTTAGTCCTTGAGGAACCCGGGTCGGAGATTGCCAGTGTGGGGCTCGAGGTAGCCGTGGGCGACGAACAGCCGGGCGGTGTCCACGCCATCCCACACCGACCCGACCGCCGCGGTGTGGCCGTGAGTGCGCCGCGCGACGACCGCGTCCTGGAGCTGCTGACGCACCGCCGGACTGACCGGTCCGACGTGCTGAACGACGAAAAGGTCGGCGGGCTGACGCAGCATACGCGTGAGCTGATCGCCGTTCTTGCCAAGCCTGGACGGGGTCAGCATGCCCTTCAGGCCGGCACCCTTGAGCAGGAAGCTCGTCGGGGTTGGCCTGTCATTGAGTGTGACGCGGGTCGTGTAGAGGTCGTCGTGCTCGCCGCCCCAGTCGTTGGGGACAAACGGCTCGCCGAGGAGCCGGGCGAGCAGATGCTTGACCACGCGCTCGGGAAGGACCAGTGGATTGGCGAACCCGGCGACCTGCTCGGCCGGCACGGCCAGCGCGCGGCGGAAGCTATCAATCTCCCCATCTCGACCAGCGACTTCAGCTCTGTCGGGTGGTCTTGTCCGACGACTGCGCGAGCGTGCTGTCCGACCACGATTGTTTCAGCGTTGGGCCTGCCCGATGATTCCGTAGTTGGCGAAGTGATCACCCATGCTGGCGCTCGTGCCCTGCGTTGGCGGCTCCTGCCGTCTTTGGCGCGGTGGATGCGCTGGCCGTGGCGTTCTGCCCGACCGCGATGTTCTCGGCGTTGGCTTGGCCGATGATCCCGTAGTTGGCGTAGCTGGTGTTGCTGACGTTGTTGAAGATCTTGGTGCTCTCTTCCGTCAGGTTGCTGGTATCGATATTTCGGTCACTGAGGAACTCCTGGATGACACGGAGCAGCGCTTCCTCGATCACCTCGCGGTAGCGCTCAACGTCGGCTTGCTGGAAGTCGGCCGCCTGACCACGCGCATCGATCAGCGACTCAGCGCCGACATCTGCACGAAGGTCAAAGATCCTCCGGTCGACCGCTCGGGGCTTCACGCGGGCACGGTGGGACCTCAAGCCATTCCATACCTCGCGATGCAACAGGCGCAGGTCCTCGGCGATGGCGCCCGGCATACGGGTCAGCAGGCGAGGCGTCTCCATGAGGGCCTGCCACAGCAGCGTCAACCTCGAATGGCGCGGCGCGGAGAGGACCCGGCCGATCTCACGGTACTCGGGCTTGAGCGGGCGATGGATGAACTTGTTGCTCTCGATCGTCAGCTCGGCCGGGGTCTTGTGGAAGTGGACCGCCATGGTGAAGGCTAGATGACCCCTCCAGCCTGGTTCGGCGACCCGGATGCACAGGTAGTGACGGGCAAACGGCTCGGGATAGCGCATCAGCGCTTCCAACCGGGGCCGCTCCAGTTCCACCTTGGGCAGCCCGGTCCGCTGCACCCGCTGCGGCCAGCGGTACATCGGCAACGCCGCCCACGGCAAGACCGGCAAGCGCTACCGCTACTACACCTGCTACTCCCGCCAGCGCTACGGCACCAGTACCTGCTCTGCCGACCGGCTCCCGGCCGACCAGCTCGAACGAGCCGTCCTCAACGCCCTCCTGGCGACCTACCGGCGCGCCGACCTGTTCGAGCGCGCCATCGCCCAGGCGCACCGCCGCACCACCAGCCACCACCATCGCAACGCCATGGAACTCGTCACCACCCAGGCCAAACTACGGCAAACCGCCCAGGCAATGGACCGATATCTGGCCGCGTTCGAGCAGGGAACCATGCCCACCGACCTGTGCGGCCCTCGCCTAGAAAAGCTCCGTGCCGGGCGCGCCCAGCTCCAGGCCCGCGAACAACGGCTCAGGGATCTGTTGGCCACCAACACCACCCCAGGCCCCGACCCGGCAGCCCTGGCGGCGCTGCGACGGCGCATTCGTGACGTTTTCACCCGTGGCGACGGGCCAACCCGCAAAGCGCTATTGAAGACGCTCATCGCCGAGATCAAGGTCGAGGACCGCGGCCACATCCGGCCGTTCTTCTACGTCCCTACCCTGACCAGCAACAACAAGCCCCAGGTCGATGTTCGCGACCTGGGGCCTCAAGTGGAGGTGGGGGGACTCGAACCCCCGTCCCGGGCATTTTCCAGGCGGATAGCTGACCTCACGCGGCCGGTCGAATCCACACGCTGACCTGCGAAGACAGCGCCTTGTCGTGACCCTAGGTCCGTCTATATGACTCGGCGACAATCGACGTGGCAGACGGACCCAACACGGACCCGAGACGGACCGGGGCTCATTCGGCGCTCTGTTCCTCGACCCAGGCGGCCACGGGTCGGCGGGCGACGTCAACCGGCGGCCGGATGGCACCTACTGGTCGGTGGGGTCGGGCTGGTTGGCGAGCCGGTCGAGGACGGCGGTGACCACCGCCGTGTCGACCTCGTCCAGCTCCTCGGTGAGGGCCGGGTCCCGCTCCCCGGCCAGGACCCGGCGCAGCACCCCGGCCAGGGCTGCCCAGTCCGCCTCGGCGGCGAGGTCATTGAGGACCAGCTCGACCTCGGCGGCGGCCCAATGGTCACCGCGGGCGGCAGCCACCACCGCGCCGACCAGCCCGGCGAGCTCGTCGGGCACCAACGAGCCGGCCAGGGCCTGCCAGCTGGCCGGGTCGAGCTGGACCCGCCCGGCCAGGGCGTCCAGGGCGCGCTGGGCGATGGCGGTGTCAACCGGGTCCAGGCCGTCCAGCAGCAGCTGCTGGTCGCGCTCGCCGGCCAGGACGCGGCCAAGCACCGCGGCCAGGGTGGTCCAGTCGGCCCGCTGCCCGCGGGTGGCCAGGGCCTGCTGGACCGCCTGGGCGGCCTGGGGGTCCCCGCCGTTGGCGGCCACGAGGCCGGCCAGCACCGGGTCCCACCAGCCGACGTGGCGCTGCAGGGCGAACACTTGGTCGGGGCGGAGTTCGCGGGCCAGACGCAGCACCTCGGCCAGAGCCGCCGCGCCATCCGCGGCCCGCGCAGGCAGCCGCCCGAGCAGCGCCGCCAAGCGCACCCCCGGCACCTGCTCGACCAGCGCGCACAGCTCGGCGAACGACCCGGGCACCGGCGGGGCCTGCTCAAAGCTTCCAAGGTGGAGGGCAAGCGCGCGGAGCGCGTCGGCCAGCCGACCTGAGCCCATCTGAAACCACACCACCGCGCAGGCCAGGCGGTGCGCCAGCGCCCCAGTCGGCTCCCGGCCGGCCTGCTGGAGGTAGTTGGCGAGGTTGAAGTGGCCGGCGGCGATGGTGTCCGGATCGTCGGCGAGGTAGGTGTAGCGCAGGGCGTCCTGCCCGAACCGGACCGCCTCGTCACGGTGGCCGAGCTCGCCCTCGAGGTCGGCCAGGGCGCTCAGCGTCTTCCCGAGCATCCCGACGTCGTGTGCGTCGTCGAAGACGACGCGGCAGGCCAGCAGCAGCTGCTTGGCCTCCGGGAGCCGCCCGAGGCGCAGCAGCGGGCCGTGGTCGTTGAACCGCCTGCGTGCCACCTGGAGCGCTGGGGCGTCCCGGCGCCGCACAGACTCGATCATTTCAGCGTTTAGCGCCAGCGCCTGATCCCACCGTCGCAGGTTGATCGCGGCGAAACCCCCGAGATTGAGGATGCCTTCGCGCACTGCCCAGGGGCTGACCCGCTCGTCGGCCTCGCTGTGCTCTGGGAGGCTGGCCATGGCGTGTCGGAGCTCTGCGACCCGGTCCAAGACCTGCTGGTTGCGACCCTGCAGGGCAAGGATCTGCAGGCGCTGCGCCTCGTCGTTGAGCTGGGTCCAGGGTCCTAGGCCGGCCCGGCGCGTATAGCCCTGCATTTGCTCGGCCATCGCGAGCGCCGAGCCGAGCCGCCCAGCTTGCCTGAGCAGGTTGAACAGATCTGTCGCGAGGACGGAGGCGAAATCGAAGCGCTCGCGGGCCTCGGCGGTGGCAAGCAGCCCGCGGAGCTGCGTTTCCGCCTCGGTGGGCCGAACCTGCAGGAGCGCCCGGGCCAGCAGGCGACCGGTAGCGAGCTCCTCGTCGGTTCCTTTGGTCACCCCGGCGATGCGGCGCAGCACCGGCAGTAACCAGGCCACCGTGCTCGGCGATGAGTCGCGGTAAAGCACCTGGTCAAGCAGCCCCCACAGCAAACTCCACTCGTTGCGGCGGAGCAGGTACGGCGTGGCGCCGCGACCCGCCCGCAGCACCAGCCAGCCCAGCTCCTCACCCTCCCGCTCCACAGCCGCCCGGAAGACGCCCATCCAGTAGGCGGCCAGCTCGTCGTCCACCACGGCCTGAAAGTTGGCCCCGGCCGCTGCCCGCCCGGCCGCCGCGACCCCCGGATGCAGCAGGAAGCTGGCCGGCTGCCCCTGGTTGTCTCGCTCGACGGCGACCAGCCCCTGCTCCAGCAGCGGCGCCACCGCCACCGCCAGGTCGGGCGGCTCCCCAGGCCGCTCCAGCCGCCGCCACACCCTCGCCCAGTTGGCATCGACGACGCTGCCGAGGCGGTCGTCGTCCTCCAGGCAGCACAGCAAGTGGAAGAGGGTGTTGGCCGCCTCGGGCAGGCCGGTGGTGACCCCACGGGTCCAGCCCTCCAGCACGCGCAGGTAATCCTGCTCGCCAGCCGCCGACTCCCCCTGCTCCAAAAACGCCGCCACCCGTGTCCCCCCGGCCAGCCAGGCCTGATCGGCCTCGGCCAGCCGCGCCTGGAGCGCCGCAGGATCGGCGGCCTGCCCGTCGGCCAGCTCGATCAGCTTGGGATGGCCCTGCACCACCGCCAAGGTCCGCGCGACCAGCGCCCGCCCGGCCCGCTCGCCAAGCCCGGCGGTGCCGTCCAGCAGGGCGCGCAGATGGGGCAGCTCACGGGCCAGCAGCACCGCCTCATCAAGCGACAGCGCATGGACCGGCTCGATGAGCACGCGGGTGTCCAACACCCAGGGGCGTCGCCGGGAGGTCAGGATCACCCGGGACAGCCCGTCGTGGCCGACCAGAGCGTCCACCACCAGCCCCCAGCGCTCGTCGCGCCAGCCGCCCCGCTGGGTCAGCAGCGACTCCAGGTTGTCCAGCACGATCAGCACCCGCGTGCGCTCCAGGAACTCCGTCAGCGTCGGCAGGAACCCGGCCAGGGCGGCCTGGTCGTCGACCAAGTGCGCAAGCTGCAGGCCGGGGAGCTTGCGTTCCAGGTCCAGCGCGAAGTTGGCCAGCGCGGCGGTGATGTCGTGACCCTCGTCGGGTGCCTTGTGCCACACCAGCACCCCGAAGGCCTGCTCGTGGCCGTAGGCCAGCTCCAGCGCACAGGCGGTCTTGCCCGCCCCCGCCATGCCATGCAGCAGCACCCCACTGTGCTGGCTGCCAGGGGCCAGCGCCGCGTTGGCGCGCGCCATCGGCCCGACCCGGCCAACAAACCGGACCGGCTCGGGGGGGAAGCCGGCCAGCTTGGTCACCATGGTGTCAAACACCAGCGGCCCGCCCGCCGGCGGCGCCAAGCGCAGCTCGACCGCGCGGGCGCCAAACAGCGCCGGGGTCGCCACCGACAGCGCCGGCACGGCGGCCGTGGGCGCCTGGCCGACCACCCGGGGCAGGGCCAGCTGCAGCGCCCGAGCCAGCGGCTGCCCCTTGCCCAACAGCAGGTCGTACAGCTGACCGGCCAGCGCGACCGCGAAATCGTCGATGACCGGGTAGCGCATCGCCAGCACCGCGCAGTCCAGTCGCCGCACCAGCTCGACCGCCAGCGCTGGCAACGGCTCTGCTTCCGTTGATGCCCCGTCCGGGGTCGGCTGGCCGGGCGGGGTGATGCCGAGTAGCCGCAGCTGCTCGGCTGCGGTCACCGCCGCCGAGTCACACGACGACATCACCACCAGCTTGATGTGCTCGACGGCCGGCTCCAGCAGCTCCACCAGCTCGGGGCCGGCCACCAGGTCCCGCCGCCCGTCCTCACGCTCCAGCAGTAGCCCGGCCGGCAGCCCGTGCCCGGAGATGTGCACCAGGTCCCACCCGTCGGCCTCCAGCAGCACCTCCCCCAGCCGCGCCCGGGTCACCCCGTACTGCAGCACCCGCAACTCCACCGCCTTGGCGTTGGTCTGGGCGATCTGGTGGACCAGGCGGGCCAGCGCGTACCGCTCGTGGCGCAGGTTCAACGCGGATGCGTCGATCGGCAGGCTGAACACCGCCAGCATCCGCAGCCACTCCCCCACCCCAGCCTTGCTGCCGCCGTCGGTCGCGGTCCCGGCCGGCTGCACCACCAGGCTGACCTGCTGCACCGCCAGCGGCCGGCCCTCCACATACGCCAGCTCCAACGGCCGGTAGGCCAGCACCGCCGCCTCCGGGGGCTCCGGGGGTAGGACCAGCCGCACCGTGGACGGCCGCCGCTTGAGGATCGCCGGGCCGACCGGGCCCAGCACCCGCTCGCCGATCCAGCCGCCCACCTGCGCGATGAGCTCGGCTTCGCTTTGGAGGCGCCGGTCCGGCGCGGCGTTCCAACGCAGATAGCCGTCCAGGTCGGTGAACGCCTCGTACTCGGCGTTGGTTTGGTCGAGGTCGACCTGGTGGTCGGCCAGGAACCCGCCACCCGGCTGCTCGGTCAGCCGCCACCGCCACCGGGTCGGCCCCTCGAAGTCCAGGACCTCAAGCTGCACCAGCCCCACGGCAGCCCTCCCCATACCGGCCGCAGCCGGCACTCACCCACAACACCCATTCAAGCCAGCAACCCTCTCATAGGTACAACCAGAACGGAAGCGACACCAAAACCAGGTACGGCGGTCCAGCTCCCGCTTGGAGAACCGAACCCCATCCAGCGGCAGCCGGCGGCTCGCTCTCTGGTACGGCCACCACCCCCTCACCGGCGTGCTCGCCACCGTCCGCTGGGAGGCCGCCGTGCTTACCCAGGCTCTCGGTACCACCGTCACCTCGATGCTGTGTGTCCACGGCGCCCATCTCCCCTGGGCTGAGCTGATGGCCGAGGACATCCCGATGCTTGTCACCGGCCGGGTGACCACGACGCCGCGCGCCCTGCCCCTACTCCTGGACGAGGTCCAAGTCGTGCTCCTAACCGAGCTGGTGCGCCGACAGCTCCAGGCTGCCGTCTGACTTCACACAGGCAGAAGCCCCTGCAGGACGATCCTGCAGGAGCTTTCTGGTGGTGAGATCGGTTTGGAGGCTACGTGGCCTGAGAAGCCCACGCACTGGGAGTCGTAATCAATCCGCTAAGAACTCACGCAGCGCCTTGCCCAGCTCGTATGGCGGCTCGGCAATTGCCTTTGCAATCGCGGTCCCGTCTCGCTGTTTGTCGTATTTGATCCCATAGGTGGCCCACAGGGCGACGAGCAAGTCACGTCCGGGAGCGAGGGACGACCACTGGTCTTCCCACGCGCTCGCGATGGCGTCCTCCGCATTCCTCCACAGCTCGCCGATGTGACCTGTGAGATCATCTCGTTCGGGAAGGCGGCCAAGCACGATATCCTGGAACTGTTCAAGTGGGGGTTTCGTGCGGCCAAGCTCATCACGGAGCTTGTGGTCAACGAAGGTGATCGGTGCCAGCTCCCAACCGACCCGCTTGACAAGGACTGTCGCCTTCAGCCCATCAGCGATCTGCCGCATGGCGACCGCGACCGCGGCAGGGTCGAGATCGAACCTGCCAAGGCGCTCGGAAAGCACCTTCTGGATCGCCTCGGCATCGAGCAGGTAATTCTCAAGTTCGCGGCGTTCAAGGACATGGACGGCACCTGACTGTTGGAGACGTTCTAGAAGCCGTCTTGGCAGCTCGTCGCGATCACGCAAGTAAAGCACACGACGGCCGTGCAGGGCGTCCGCCGCTTCAATCCAAGCAGCGAGCCGATGCGCGTGCAAGGCGTTGTCCCCACCTTGCCCGTCAATCACCGCCATACGAGGATTGCGCATCTCCGAAGGAAACCAGACGGTTAGAATATCTTGGTCAGATGGCCCTTCAAGGAACAGCAGCCGGTCTGCGGTCAGCAGCTCGTTTCGGCGAACGCCAAGGGCCGCCAACGCCTCTGAAAATTCCTCTGTGAAATGGGTGACCGTAGAAGCTCCACGCGAACGATGAGTGACCAGCACTGGTGTTGCTCCGACCGCCCGGTCGAGGAACACTGGCGAGTGTGTCGAAACCAGTAGTAGCCGCTCTCGCCCCCACTCGCGTAGGAGGTTTAGAAGGGCACGCTGCGCAGCTGGGTGCAGGTTGGTCTCGGGCTCCTCGATCACGACCATCGACGGTGCGGGCTGTGTAACACCCATGACGACGGTCATCAGCAGCTGCTCCACGCCGGTGCCGAGATCCTTGAGATTGGGGTCGAATGTCGGCGTGTAGGGATCACGAAAGGCGACCTCGATTTGCTGACCGCTTGTCGGAGTCTCCAGCATTCCGAGATCGGGGACGGTCTCCGCCATGAGTCGACGGATCTGCTCCCACTGCTGCGGTTTGTTAGTCTGTACGTGAAGGAGCACGCCGGGGAGATTCTCCCCACTAAACGCCAGCCTGTCCTCCGAGGTGAGCTGGCGGGTTCGACCTGTACCCGTCCGTAGCGCGTAGAAGTGAAAGTACTGGCCACGCCAATCATTCAGGAACTCCAACAGCGGGGCCAACTCCGGGCGACCAATCGAAGCGAGATAGTCTAGGGAATGCGCACCGCCAGTTCGGTTGGCAAGCTCAACGCCCTGATCAGGGTGTCCGCCGAGCGCCGCAACGACATTGCTGACCGCTACCCCGGCTTCGGGCGGGACTGAACCTCGTGCAACAGTGATGGTCCGATGGCCTGGCCAAGGAGCACGCAGTTCGATCGGAAACAGCGAAGGATTTTGATCCTCGGTGAAGCGCCACTCGACCCAAGAGAACGCACCGTCATGGAGAGCCGCGTCGGTCACCTTGCCAAGTAAGCGTTCCCGCTCAGCCTCGGAAAGAACGAATCGGGCGCATACCTCGGCGGGTTCCGAGGCGTCCGCATGGCGCACCCTAGGGGGCGTCCCACGTCCGGCCACCACGTCAAGTGCCGAGAGCAGAGCGCTCTTGCCGGTGTTGTTGGCACCGGCCAGCAGAACAAGCCCTGACTCGGGCAAATTTATAGAAGCATGGCGGAAGGCGCGAAAGTTGCGAAGGTCGACTCGGTCGAGATACAAGACTCTCCTCATGAACAAGGCGAGCTGGGCGGCGAGAGGGAATCACACAACACGTCGACGCGACAAGTCCTTCTCGTCTATGCCAACCGGCGACGACTCTCGGCGACTCGGCGGCGTGAGATGCAGCCGGCCCAGTCGGTAGTTCACAGTCGGCAGGGCGCAGCGTCACGCGTCTTCTTCCTGGCGGATGCCCCGAAACATCGGAGTTCAGGGCGCCCGCCTGGGATCGCTGCTTGTCTAGAGCCAGCTAGAACGGTCGGTGGCTCGTCGCGTTGAACTGGCCCTGTTCGGCCGGCCGCTCGCTGTTGGCGCGGGTGCAGGTGGCCCATCGAGGAAGCGACATAGGTGGCCTATCCGGGTGCGCGGCGACGCCTGGACGGCCGCGCCGGGGCCTCGTCAGGCAGCGGGATGCCGGCATCGCGGAGGCGGCGCTCGGTCTCAGCGTTGCGCTCCCGCATCGCCACGAACTCGGCCTCGAGCGCCTGGAGGCGCTCCTCCAGCTCGGCCAGGCGGTCCCCGCGGCGGTCCTGGCGCCGGCGGCTGCCCCTGGTCTGTGGCCGGTCCTCGTAGCGGCCGACGCGCCGGAACAGCTCCTCCGGGTCGACGCGGAGCGCGCGCGCCAGCGAGATCAGTGTCTCGTCCTTCGGATTTGGCACGAGCCAGGGGCCGTCGTCGTTGCGGCGGAAGCCGCCGCGCTCCAGGGATGCCAGCGACTGAATGCCCATGCCGGCCGCCGCCGCGACGTTGGTCTGCGTGCGGGCCTGGTCGACGCGCAGGTCTCGCAGCCACGTCCCGAACTGCTTCCAGCGCTGGCGTTCCAGGTCGTCACGCTGCTCTTGGCTGCTCATCATCAACCGCCTCGAACAGTCGATTACTGGTGGTCGGTGGCGAGTATGTCACATGCGGGCACATGGCGGCACCAGGCGGCAGTACCTCACAGCTAGTCGCAATGCCGGGTAGTTAAGGGATCCGGCTTGGTGTCAAGGGTTTGGTGTGGCGAAGTGACATGAGAACGGGGCTCCGGTAAGTACGTGGTCGACCAAGATCACGTCTACGCGGGAGCCCCGTTGCCGTCCCATTCTGCCCCTCACCGGCTGTGGAGACGATCACCACCACGATCAGGGTCGCCTCGGGTGTGCTCGCCCCTGGCCACCTGGGAGAGCTCACCCAGATCGTGCCGTTCGAGATGGTCGATGCGGCGCTGGCCGCCACCGGCACCATCCAGGCCCGCACTCGCCTGCTGCCGGCGCGGGTGGTGGTCTATCTGCTGCTGGCCGGGTGCCTGTTCGCCGAGCTGGGCTACCAGCAGGTGTGGCGCAAGCTGACCGCCGGCTTGTCAGCCATGCCCGTGGCCTCCCCGAGCCCGGCCGCGTTGTCGCAGGCCAGACGCCGCCTGAGCGCCAAGCCGCTGCGATGGCTGTTCGACCTGCTCCGCGGCGCGGCCACGGTCGGTGCCGCCGGTGTGCGCTGGTATGGGCTGCTGGTGTGCGCGATCGATGGCACCACCATGAGCGTGCCCGACAGTCCCGCGAACCTGACCCAGTACCGCAAGCATCACTGCCACAACGGCGGATCGGGGTATCCGCTGCTGCGGCTGCTGGCGCTGACCGCCTGCGGCACCCGCAGCATCATCGACGCGGTGTTCGGCCCCACCAGCAGCGGGGAGACCACCTACGCCCGGCAGCTGCTGCCAAGCCTCAAGCCCGGCATGATCGTGTTGCTGGACCGCAACTTCGACCACGGCCAACTGCTCAACGCGATCGCTGCCACCAAGGCGGAGCTGCTGGTACGGCTCAAGCGCAACCGCAACCTGCCGGTGCTGGCCCGCTACCCCGATGGGTCCTACCTGTCGATGATCGCCACCACCCGGGTGCGGGTGGTCGCCGCCGAGATCACCATCGCCACCAGCGCCGGACGGGTCACCGGGGTCTACCGGCTGGCCACCACCCTGCTCGACCACCACCACTACCCGGCCGTCGAACTGGTCAGGCTCTACCACCAGCGGTGGGAGATCGAAACCGCCTACTTTGAGTTGAAGTCCAGCATCCTCGGCGGGCGGGTGCTCCGCGCCCGCACCCCCGGCGGCCTCACCCAGGAGGTCTACGCCCTGCTGGTCACCTACCAGCTCCTGCGCCTGGCCATGGCCGACGCCACCAGCACCCAACCCGACGTCGACCCCGACCGGGCCAGCTTCACCATCGCCCTACAGACCGCTCGTGACCAGCTCGTCAAGGCCACCGGCGTGATCGCCGCCACCGCCATCGACCTGGTCGGCACCATCGGCCGCCACGTGCTGGACAACCTCCTGCCCGACCGGCGCACCCGCGTGGCACCCCGCATCGTCAAACGAGCCATCTCCAAGTACAACGCCAGAGGCCCCAACATCAACCGAACCAGCTACAAAGCCACCCTCAGCATCGACATCCTTCAACAGCCAACCCCCTTGACAACCGGCCCCGCACCTTAACTACCCGGCATTGGAGCTAGCCCAGGGCGGCCCGGTGGTCGTCCCGTTGCGAGAAACCGCAGGTAGATAGCGCGAGGCTGAGGGGTTCGAACCCTCGATTCCCGTAATTCGGTCGCACCTCCGCGACCTCGGGCGGACGGTCGAATCCATGGGCTGACCTGCAAGGACAGAATCTCGCGGTACCTGTTCGGGTCCCTCATGGTTTCGCAGAGGCTCGCAAGCAATGCGGCCCGGCTGCGGCCCGAGGACTCACTCGGCGCTCTGGCCCTCGATACAGGCGCCCACGTCGCTACGCCAGCGACACACCGTACGCAGCGAGACGCGCAGCATCTCGGCGAGGTCTTCCCCGGTCAGAAGGTGGTCATAGGTTGGCCCGGGCGTGGTCGGCATGCGGTCCCGCCCGTCGTTGGCCAGGGAGAGCCTACGGGCGCCGGCCGAGACCGAAGTGGAAGCGACCTACCCTGGCGGCCGGCGGCGCCTGGACGGCCGCGCCGGGACCTCTCCGTCGCCAGGCAGGCCGAGGCCCGCCTCGCGGAGCCGGGCCTCCAGCCGGTCGGCCCGCTCCCGCATCTCGCGGACCTCGGCCTCCAGCGCGGCGATCCGGTCGGAGCGCTTCGCCCGGCTACCGCTGGCCTGGCGCCGCCGGCCGCTCCTGGTCTGCGGCCGGTTGGCGTAGCGGTGGACGCGGCCGAACAGCTCCTCGGCGCTCACGTGGTAGATGCGGGCGAGCGCCTTGAGGGTGTCGTCCCGGGGGTTGGGCAGAATCCACGGCCCGCCGGCCTGACGGCGGAAGCCGCCATGCTCCAGCGAGACGAGGTTCTGCACGCTGATCCCGGCCCGACCGGCGACGTGCGCCTGGGTGTAGCCCAGCTCAAGGCGCCGCTGCTTGAGCCAGGTCCCGAAGTCGTGCCAGCGGAGCATCTCCTCGGCCGGGGGTTGCTCTTGCTCGCTCATCATCAACTGTCCTCGCGCAGTCGACTACTGACGTTTGTGGTGATCGTCAGCGAGTATGGCACGAAGCAAGCGGGCAAGGCTATGGGCCAACCAGGGGCGCCGACCGTTGGGCGCGGATGCGCAGCCACTCGCTCGGGGTCATGCCACCACGTCGCTTCGCCAGAGCGCGGCGGCGCCCACATGACCCGCACGACCCTCGGGCCGGTCCGGTCGTGGCGCCAGCGGCGCACCGTGCGCAGCGAGACGCACAGGGACTCGGCGAGGTCTTCCTCGGTCAGGGGCTGGTCATCGGCTGACCGGCGGTGGTCGGCATCTGGTCCTCCCGTGATCGGCCCTGGCCGTCCACGAGAGCCTACGACGCCGGCCGGGGCGCCTTGCGACCACCCGGGAGCGCGCCGCCGCCGGGAGCGCTCCGGCACCGCCAGCGAAGCGCCGTCGAGGGGGATGCCGGCCTTCCGGAGCGCCTCCTCGATCAGGCGCTGGCGCTCCGCCAACTCCTGGGTGCGCTCCCTGGTCCTGCGGAGGTCTTCCTCGAGCCTGGCCTCCAGCTCGGCGATCCGGTCGCCTCGTGCCTGCTGCTCGCGCGGCCGCGGCGGCGCAGGCTCGTCTTGGTCTGCGGGCGGTCGTTGTAGCGGCCGACATGCTTGAACATCTCCTCGGCCTTGACGCCGTACAGGCGCGCAAGCGAGACGAGGGTGTCGTCCCGAGGGTTCGGGAGGATCCACGGGCCGTCGGCGTAGCGGCGGAAGCCGCCGTGCTCGAGCGACACGAGGCTCTGCGTGCTGATGTCCGCCTGGCTGGCGACGTGCGCCTGGGTGTAGCCGAGGTCGACGCGCTTCTGCGCGAGCCACGCCCCGAAGTCGTGCCAGCGGGCCGTCTCCTCGCCGGTCGCCCGCTCTTGGCTGCTCATCAGCCGCCCTCGCGCGTCGACTACTGACGTTTATGGTGATCAGTGGCGAGTATGTCACGAGGCAAGCACGGAAGGCTGCAAGCTGACGTGCCCGCTCCCGCGTCCTGCCAAGAGCCCGGTCGATCTCGCCGAAGCTCGTGCCCTGCGCTCGAGCGTGCATCAGGCGCGCGGCGAGTGCTCGCATGTGAACCGGCGTGGCAGACGGTCTTGTCGATCAGCATGAACATCCATGCAGTCCGGCCAGCCGTGGCAGAAGCACTTACAGCGCCGTTCCTCCTGATGCCGCTGGTGGTCCCTGAAAGCCCACTCCGCCTCCCACATGGCGAATCGTGCCATGGAGTCCTCGGAGGGCTCGTACTCGTCATCCTCGTCCCGCTCGTATGTGCCGGTGGCCGTCCAGTCGCATCGACACTTCACCCGCGCGATCTTCCCGGGGATCGCCTCAACAGTCTCGTGGGCCGGCCAAGGCCCCTTGACGCCGCAACGGCACTCGGGATGCCAGACGACTTCGAGCCCCATTCCCCAGGGCTCATCGCAGCGGACACATGCATGGCCCTTCTCAGGCTTGACACCCTCAGGGTAGAAGCGCACTGGGGCATCGCGGCGCCATTGGTACGAGACTCTGTAACGCAGCAGTGGGCGGTTTGAAGCCTCCCCCGGCCACCCGACCAGGTTCTCCGCGGGATGCCACCAGACATGAAAGGGGTGGAGCGTTGTCACCGCCGGTGCGCATGGCCGGACGACGGTCGCCGACTGACTCCTCCGACCTTGGCCTGGGGTCGGAAGGCCCTGAGAGGCGGGAGGCTCAGTTGTTGTCGGACAACACCGTTCGCAACGTGTCGGCGGCGAGGGTGATGGCGCCCCGGGCGGCGTTGGTGTCCGCGAGGGCGTTGAGCATGACGAAGTCGTGGATGATGGCTTGGAAGCGGTCGGCGGTGACGGGCACGCCAGCCTCGCGGAGCTTGTCGGCATACGCCTCGCCCTCGTCGCGGAGCACGTCAGCCTCGCCGGTGATGACCAGGGCGGGCGGCAGGCCGGCGAGCTGCTCGAGGCTGGCGCGCAGCGGGGAGGCGGTGGGCTCGGCCCGCTGGGCGGGGTCGGTGGTGTACTGGTCCCAGTACCACTGCATGCCGTCGCGGCGCAGGTAGTAGCCGGTGGCGAATTGGTGGTAGGACTCGGTGTCGAAGTTGGCGTCGGTGACCG
>WNFY01000936.1_pt1 | contig 27147 bp, 27 predicted proteins | sample 5400091 | NCBI WGS metagenome assembly WNFY01 (sample SAMN13153364, study PRJNA577476) | soil metagenome | isolation source: 60 cm soil or saprolite under grassland replicate 1 | place: USA:California | collected 2016-06-15 | reverse complement strand
ATAAAAAAAACATCAGGAAGGCGTGTCTTGGACTCAAGCCCCACCTTTAGCCACCTCTCAAGTGATTGCCGACGTCCCAGTAATGCCGCTATGCTCACAATGTGTTCACGCAGGCGTTTGTCTTGCGGGGTTAGTTTGTGGGCGGTCATTATGGTCGATTCCTCATCAGCACCTTGCGCACCCCTTCGGCACTCAGATTGATGCGCTGCTTCTTCATCTCTGTGACCACCGCCCTGAGCGACATCGTCTTGGCCAGCTGCCGCATCGTCCTGATGGCGGACTGCTCCCTTGGATCAGCGATCACCTTGCCGTCCTCGACCCTCCAGCCGAATGGCACCTTTCCGCCCAGATACCGACCCTGCTCCCGTTGACTCGCCTTCACATCCCGAATGCGCTCAGCAGTCCTGGAAACTTCCCACTCGGCTAGAGCAGCAAGAACGGTCAAAATGACACGAGCGATCGGATTGTCTCCATTGCCCGAGACATTGCCGCCGATGTCCAGCAGGTAGAGCGACACATTCATCCCCCGCAGGGTCTCCACGGTGTTCAGCGCATCCCGTGCGTTGCGGAAGCAACGGTCAAGTTTCGGGCTGACGATGCGATCGCCGGGCTTGAGCAACGCCATCATCTTGCTGCTCTCGGGGCGGTCGAGGAAAGGCTTTGACCCCGACACTCCCCGCTCCACGAACACCCCGCTCACTGACCAGCCGTTGGCGACGGCGTAGGCCTCGGCACGGGACTGCTGAACATTCAGGCTCTCCCCGTGCTCGGCCTGATCCCGGTGGGAGACCCGGACATAGACATGGGTGGCGGCGGGCATAGGCGGTCTCGTTGTGTCAACGGTGTGTCAACACCGTATGCCTACTCCGAAATAATGTCAATGTGCAAGTGCAAGCGGTTGACCGGGGCTTGGAAATGACGGGGGCGGAGGCGAGAAACCTGCCGTAAGTCCTGAGATTTCAAGGCTTTTTAGGCTAAGTGTGCAACTATCAGGAGAATATAAAGCGGATTAAACCGATAACGATAGTAATCGTATCATTGGCGATTTCATTGACGGATAGGGAATGAGCCTCAATAAATCGTTGTCCCACCGCATCACCAGATCGTTTCTGCTCACTCGCTGCCTACGAACGCAGGTAAGCGTCAAACTGCATATAATCGCTTTCATGCCTGTGCAAACCGGGCTTTGCGGTCGCGTCCGGTTCACGGGATTTACTGGCCGACCATTGGGGGTGCCGGTAGGGGCGTTTTTGGCTGGCGTCAAGTGCGCGGGACGATGATGACCATAGACGGTTTCGAGCGTCCGTACCGTCACCCAAGGATTTGCTCGCCTGGAAAATATGGGTTCCAGCCTGCATCCGCTCGCCGCGGCTACAGATGCGAGTACATCGTCCTTCCTGCGACCGGAAGCTCCGCGACCAGAATGGTGCCCGTCTCGGACTCAGTGATGTACAAGCGCTTTCGGTCGGGGCCGCCATACGCGAGGTTCGTCGTCGCCAGTCCGGTGCACGAGCGAACGCGATACAGCGGCTCGCCGAGCCGGCTGAAGATCCAAACCGCGCCGAGACCGGCGTGCGCGACGGCGAGATTGTCGGCTTCGTCCATCGCCAGCCCGTCAGGGCCGCCCAGGCTTCCCGAAAGCTGCACGAACAGCCCGACCTTCGAGGCGGTGCCGTCCGGCATCAGCGGCACGCGCCAGACGCAATTGCCGCGCGTGACCGCGACGTAGAGGATGTGCTCCGCGCGGTTGAGCACGATGCCGTTGGGACTTGGCACGGTGTCGATGATCAGCTCGAGCCGGCCGTCGGTGCGCAGCCGATAGACGCGGCCGGTAGGGTCGTGCAGACCGGTTTGTCCCTGGTCGGTGAAATAAAGATCGCCGTTGCTGGCGAAAACCAGATCGTTGACGCCCTTGAAGCGCTCGGACCAGCGTCGCTCGAGCACGGTCGAGACGCGGCCGCTAACCGGATCGAGCAGCATGATGCCGTGTCGGTAATCCGTGATGAAGATCCTGCCGTCCTTGGCGATCTTCAACCCGTTCGGTTCGCCGTCATACTCGGCGATGAGCGCGAACTCGCCGATCGGCGAGACTCGGAACACGCGGCCATAAGGGATGTCGACGACGTAGAGATTGCCGTCGCGATCGAACGAGGGTCCTTCGAGAAACGAATCGGCGGCGATGCCCCGACGGTTCGTCATGGCCCAGACGTTCGCCGGGTCCTTCCTGCGGAAGGAATCGGGCAAGCGGGCGAACACCTGAGTCTCGATCGACTGCGGCGGCGCGAACATCGATCGCTTCCATTCGCTATGGCGAGGACGACATGCGGGCCGGCAGCCACAAAGCGACGTCCGGCCAAGCCACCAGTAGGATCAGCAGCAGAAACATGATCAGGTGAAACGGGATCGTGCCGATCGCCACATCGCTTAGCTTGCCATCCCAGATGCTTTGGATCACGAAAAGATTGATTCCGATCGGCGGCGAGATCTGCCCCAGCTCGATGAACACCACGAGGATGACGCCGAACCAGATCGGGTCGATGCCGTATTGCAGCAGCACCGGATAAAGCAGCGGAACCGTGACCACGATCATGCCTAGGCTTTCGACCAGGCAGCCGAGGGCCGTGTACAGCAAAAACAGCGCCACGAAGAACTCCAACCTGTTCAGCTTGAGGTCGACCAGGAAGGCGGTGATCTGCTCTCCTACGCCGGCGTAACTGATCGCGTAGGAAAAAATATAGGCCGCGTAGATGATGAACAGCACATTGCCGCTGACCCTGATCGTGGTCTGGAACGCGGTGACGAAAGTGCGCCGTCCGAAATCGCCCCAGATCATGGCGATGACGATCGCAAGGGAGCAACCGACGGCGGCTGCCTCGGTCGGCGTCACCAAGCCGGTGTAAATGGTTCCGATCGTCCCCCCGATCAGGACCACGAAAGGCAGCACGTCGGCGAGTGCGCCGGCCAGTTCTGCCAGCGAGCGCGCCCCGTGCTCGACCGGCGCAATGTCCGGCCGCAGCATGGCGTGGGCGGCGATATAGACCATGAACATGCCGGTGAGGACGAGCCCCGGCATCACCCCGGCCATGAAGAGCTTGGCGACGGACGTCTCGGTGAACGTGCCATAGACGATCATCGCGATGCTCGGCGGGATCAGGATGCCGAGCGTGCCGCCCGCGGCGAGAGATCCGGCGGCGAGGCGCCGGCTGTAGTTGCGCTTCAGCAGCTCGGGCAAGGCTACGCGGCCGATGGAGGCGGCGGTGACGACGCTCGATCCGCTGATAGCGGCGAAAATGGCGCAGCCGGCGATGTTGGTCTGCAGCAGTCCTCCGGGGATCCCGGAGACCAGCTTCGACAGCCCGCGATAGACCCGAAGGCTGAGACGGCTTTCCTGCAGAATCTCCGCCATCAGGATGAACAGCGGAATTGCCGTCAGCGTGAAGCTGTTCATGCTGCCCCAGCTCACCAGTCCGAGGCCCTTGAGGGCGTTCACGCCGCCGTGCAGAACGAGATACAGCAGCGCCGGCACGGTGATCGCGAACGGGATCGTCATCCCGGCCACGAGCAGTGCAAGGAACGCCATCATGACGAGGAACAGCTCGGGACCGGGGGTCAAAGCCTCGCCTCCGGTTGCAGTCGGCGGGCCTTCGCCAGGATCGTCCTGACCAGCGCGGCACACAGGATCGCCATTCCGATCGGCATGCTCAGCTGGGGCAGCCAGAGCAGCGTCAGCAGCGGAGTCGGAGCTACGTCCTCCGACCGCCACGAGTTCAGGACCAGCCGGCCCAGCTGCCAGGTCAGAATCACGGAGGCGGCCAGCGCAATCAGATCGAAGCCGATCTGCGATATCAGGCGCACCCGCGGCGACAGCCGCGCTTGGACCAGCTCCACTCTATGGAAGGCGCCGTGCGCCTCGGCGACGGAAAGGCTTAGAAACGATACCGCGACGAACAGATAGCCGCCGATCTCGTCGGTTATCTGCAACGAAATGTTGAACAAGTTCCGCGCAAATGCTTCGGCCCCGATCAGCGCGATCATCCCGATCAGCGCCAGCCCGCACAGCAGCTCACACAGTTGTTCGATCTTGCTGGCGCCCGGCGTGACCTCTTCCAGCAACTGAACGACGGCGTCGTCGACCTCCGGCACCGGGTTCATAGGTCGATTATCGGCCGAGCACGGCGCGGACTTGCTTCAACGCCTCGATCGCATCGGGGCCTTTCGTCTTCGCCCACTCGTCCCAGTACGAGACAAGAATCCTCTCCGCCTCGGCGACCTCTTCGGGCTTCGGCCGCGTCACGATCATGCCGCCCGCGGCCATCTTCTGGGTCACATCCTCTTCTTCGGACTCCATGGTCGCGGTGATCCACGGCATGGCGTCTGTGACGGCCTTGCGAAGCTTGCCTTGCACGTCCGGCGCAAGCTTGTCGAAGACCTCCTTGTTCACGATCACGATCGAGTTGAAGTAGTTCACGCCGATCCGGTAATTGTACTTCAGCAGGTCCTTCCAGATGTTGCCACCGCCCGTACTCGCCGTGAACACTCCGTCTACCACCCCGCGGTCGAGTGCGGAGGGCACTTCGGGCGCGCCGATGGTGACGGCCGCCCCGCCCAGTCGCTTCACGAACTCGCCCTGCTCGGGGGAAGTCACGCGCAGCTTCTGTCCCTTGATGTCGGCGAGCTTGGTCAGCTCCCGCCGCGAGAAGGCGACCTGGAACGGGTAGAGATACTGCCCCAGTACGATGATGCCTTTTTTCTCGAACGCCCGGTTGATGTAGGGGTCCAAGACGACCGCCGCCTGTTGATATTCCTCCCTGGTGCGGATCAACATCGGCAGACGCAGGACACCGCCGATCGGCACGTTCCCGAGAAAGTAGCCGTCGTCGCCCATATGTACGACGCCATCGCCGACTGCCTGCGTAATCGTCGTCGTGTTGATCGGAAGGGATCCACCCAGATGCAGCCTGATCGTCACGGCGCCGTCGGTGTCCTTCTCAATGGCCTCGATCATCCTGTTGAGGCCCCTTACGGCGCCCACCGTGGAGACGGCGTTGTAAATATAGAGGTCCCACTTTTCTGCTGCCGTTGCCGGGTGACAAAACGAAGCCAAGAGCGTCATGAAGGCGACGCCCGTGATCGCCCAACGAAGTTTCGTTTGCCTGATCAGCGCGATCATTTTGTGCTCTCTGTTTGAGCCTTTGTCGGCAGTTGTACGTTGCGGATGGTCCCGGGCCCCAGGTCGAAAGCTTCAAGCGAGAACCGCCGCGTGTCGCCGGCAGGCGAGGGATGCTCAGGGCCGGTCAGCCGCAAGCGCATTGGTGCCGCGCCAGCGGCCGTAGCGCCATGGCATATACCAGCGGGATTTTGCGGGCAACGCGGCCGGCACGAGGTCGAGCCCGGAGCTGCCGAAGGGATGACAGCGCAAGAGCCGCGCCAGCGCCATCCAGCCGCCGGCCCACAGGCCGAACCGGCCGATCGCCTCGTCGGCGTATTCGGAGCAGGTCGGCAGGTGGCGGCAATGCAAGCCGACCAGCGGCGAGAGCGTATGGCGATAGACCTGGATCAGCCCGCGTCCCGCCAGCCGAGGGGCACGGGTCAGGGCATCGACGAGGGGAGGGCGCATTCTCCTATTCCGCGGCCACCGAGCCCCGGCGCTTGGCCTCGATCTGGTCGATCGCGGAAACCACCGCATCGAAGGTGAGCAGGGTCGAGGCGTGGCGCGCCTTGTAATCCCGCACCGGCTCCAGCACGGCGATGTCGGCCCATTTGCCCGCCGGCGGCGCGCCGTTCTCCTTGAGCATGCGGCGCACCGTCTCGCGCAGCTCGCGCAATTCCTGGGCACGGGAGCCGACGACGTTGCGAGCCATGATGGAGGAGGACGCCTGGCCGAGCGCGCAAGCCTTCACCTCGTGGGCAAAGTCGGTCACGACGTCGCCGTCCATCCTCAAGTCGGCGGTGACGGTCGAGCCGCACAGCTTGGAATGCGCCGTCGCGGTCGCGTCCGGACCGTCCAGTCGACCCAGGTGCGGAATCGAGGCCGCGAGCTCCAGAATCCGGCGGTTGTAGACCTCGTTCAGCATGCTTCTCGCCAAAATTTGACCAACAGCGTCGTTTGCACGATCTCTCGAGCCGAATATATAGGGACGGATCGGGCCAGGCGATATGCGTCGGATTCTATCATTGCCTCTATCGCTGCTTGGCCCGCCCGTGCCGATCCCGTGAACAATCGACATCATCGGAATCGGAATGCAGCGGCCGGTCGCCGCATGCTCTACTGCGGGGCCGCTTGCGCGGGGCGGCCTCCCGGTGACACTCCCGGCGCGCGGCTTTCCCCGCGGCGGCGGTCGAACGGAGAGAGTTCATGGACGCGATTCTGAAACCGTTTCCCAGGCCGCAGCTATCGGATCATGTCCGCGCGGCACCGCAGCCGGTGAGCCCGCGGCCTTCCCACGAGGAGGCCGAAGCCGCGGTCCGGACGCTCATCGCGTTCGCCGGCGACGATCCGGCTCGCGAGGGCTTGCGCGACACGCCGGCACGGGTCGTGGGCGCCTATGAGGAGCTGTTCCGGGGCTACCGCGAGTGTCCGCTCGACGTGCTCGACCGCACGTTCTCCGAGATCGGCCGCTATGACGATCTGGTGCTGATCCGGGACGTTCCCTTCTCCTCGCATTGCGAGCACCACATGGCGCCCTTCCTCGGCAAGGCGCACGTGGCCTATATCCCGGTCGAGCGGGTGGTGGGGCTCTCCAAGCTCGCGCGGCTGATCGACGTCTATGCGCGCAGGCTGCAGACCCAGGAGCACCTGACCTCGCAGGTGGCGACCGCGATCGAGGAGATCCTCAAGCCGCGCGGCGTGGCGGTGATGCTCGAAGCCGAGCATTTGTGCATGTCGATGCGCGGGGTGCAGAAGCCCGGAGTGTCGACCGTCACCACGCAGTTCATCGGAAGCTTCCGCGAGGCGACCGAGCAGGTGCGCTTCATCACGCTGGTGCGCGGCGCGGCCGCCTGAGCTGGATTGGCGGCCGGCTCGGAACATCTCCACCACAAGGGGAGGTAACCGGAGCGAGCTGCTAGTCATATGCGATCGCCCTGCTTGAAAAGGGGGGTCTCCCGCGCAGCAGGATGTTCTCTCTGATCACGCGAGGTCGCCCGTGTCCGGAAACAGCGATTATTTTGCGCCGCGCGGCTCTTCCGCCGAGGTGGAGGAGGGGAGCGCGCTTTCGCCGAAATTCGACGCGGACGGGCTTCTCACCTGCGTCGCCACGGATGCGGCTACGGGCGAAGTCTTGATGGTCGCGCACATGAACGCGGAGGCGCTGATCAAGACGATTGCGACCGGCGAGGCCTGGTATTTCAGCCGCTCGCGCAAAGCCCTGTGGCGCAAAGGAGAAACTTCAGGGCACTCCCAGCGCGTCGTCGAGCTGCGGGTCGACTGCGATCAGGACGCGATCCTGATCAAGGTCGAGCAGACCGGCGGGGGGGCCTGCCACACCGGACGGCGATCCTGCTTCTATCGCGCCGTGCCGCTCGGACCGAAATCCAGCGGACCGATCGCGCTCGAGTTTCGCGACGCCGCGAAGGTGTTCGATCCGCGCGCTGTGTATGGCGCTCGGAAGAAACGCTGACAGATACTCTTATTTGCGATCCTCATCCGAGCCCCGCCGCCGCGGCCCGCGCCAGCAAGCGCTTGGCGCGCTCGAGGTGCGGCCGGTCGTACATGATGCCGTCGATGCCGACGACGCCGGCGCCGGCATGTTCCGCAAAGGCGGCGATCACCGCGCGCGCCCTGGCGATCGCGGCGGGCGAGGGCGTGAACACCTCGTTGATGGTCGCGACCTGGGCGGGATGGATCGCGAGCTTGGCGGTGAATCCGTCGCGGCGCGCCTCCTCGGCTTCGCGCTGGAGCCCCTCGGGATTGCGAAAATCGACGAACACCGTGTCGATGGCCTGCACCTTGGCGGCCGCGGCCGCGGCGAGGCAGAGATTGCGGGCGAAGCGGAACGGCTCGGTGAAGCGCCCCTCGGCGTCGCGATTGGTCTCCGCGCCGAGATCGGCGGAGAGATCCTCCGCGCCCCAGCTCAAGCCCATGAGCCGTGCGCTGACGCCCCCATAGGTGCCGGCGACGAACAGCGCGCTCGCAGTCTCGGTCGCGATGGGCAGGATGCGGATCTCGCCGTCCGGGAGGCCGTGGATCGCCTCGCGCGCGGCGAGCTTGGCATCGAGGTGCGCGATGGCGGCGCCGCCCTCGGCCTTGGGCAGAATAATGGCGTCGGGCGATCCGGCGACGACGGCGTCGAGGTCGGCATCGGCAAGGGAGGTCTCGAGCGCATTGATGCGCACCATGAGGAGCGGCCGGGCTTGGCTTTTTCGCGCGTCCGCGAGGAAGGCGAGCGTGGTCTCGCGCGCGCCCGCCTTGCGCTCGGCGGCGACCGAGTCCTCGAGATCGAGGATCACGGCATCGGCGCCGGCGGAAAGCGATTTGGCGAGCTTGGCCGTGCTGTCGCCGGGCACGAACAGCGCGGAGCGTATCGCCGCGATCATCGCGGCCGCATGCGCATGAAAGCCTGACGATGACATTCGGCGACGAGCTTGCCGTCCTGATTGTAGGCGCGGTGATGAAACTCGACGATGCCGGATCCCGGACGCGAGTTCGACTCCCGCTTGCCCAGCACTTCGGTGGTGCAGTGAACCGTGTCGCCCTCGTACAGCGGATGCGGGAACTTGACCTCGGTCATGCCGAGGTTGGCGATCGTGGTGCCGACCGTGAGGTCGTTGACCGAGATGCCGATCATGAGGCCAAGCGTGAACAGCGAGTTCATGATCGGCTGGCCCCATTCGGTCTCCCGCTCGCAGAAATGCCGATCGATGTGCAACGGCTGCGGGTTGAGCGTCATGTTGGAGAACAGCATGTTGTCCATCTGCGTCACCGTGCGGGTGAGGCGATGCTCGAACACCTGGCCGAGCGGGAAATCCTCGAAATAAAGCCCGCCGCGGGGATGGCGGGTCGGCGAGAGCGCAGCCTGTTCCATGGGTTTTCCTCCTGGCAAAGAGTTCTCGGCGCAATTTCACCGGCGGGACCGCAGAATAGCAAGAGCAGGCGCGTGCCGCGGTTGCGGGCGCCGCCCCAAATCGGTCGCTCAATCCTTGTACGGATCGAATTCCTTCTCGCCGGCCATGACCACTGCGAACGGCCGCAGCGTGTGCAGCACGCGCACGGTGCCCGCGTGCTCGGCGAGCACGTCGGGCAGGCGGCGGTAGGCTTGCGGCGCCTCGTCGAGCCCGCCGCCGAGGAGGAGCACGCCTTTTTCCCGCAGCCACGCCAGCATCTCGTCGTGGCGGACGCGGCCGGGCATGCGCATCTTCTTGCCGGTAGAGGGATCGCGCTGAAAGCGGCCGCGCGCCTCGGTGCGCGACATCACCCGGCCGGCACCGTGGATCGTGCTGTAGAGCGCGTCGCGCGCCTGTTCGCTGTTGACGCCTTCGAGGATCACCGCGTCGTCGCCCATCGAACCACCGACGAAGCCGCGCTGCCCCGGGAACGCCGGGGTTGCGCCCTTGCGCACGACCCACAGCTTTCGGCCCGCATGCTCCTCGCGCCAGGCGTAATTGTGATGGTTGTGAACCGCCTCGGTAATGTTGGCGCCCAGGATCGAGCGCACCTTGTCGACCACCCATTCGCGCCCGGCGTAAGCATAGGATCCGGCGAGCTCCATGGCGGCGAGATAGCGCTGCCCGAGTTCGGAATCCGCCCGCACCAGGGCGGGCTCGACGTCCATGCCGTCGCGGCCGCCCGCTTCCTTGAGATATTTGCTCGCGCTCTTGTGGCCGAGCCCGCGCGAGCCGAAATGCACGCCGATCCACACGAAGCCGTCCTCGTCTTCGAACAGATCGACGTAATGGTTGCCGGAGCCCACCGTGCCCAGCTGGTTGCGCGCCATGCTCTTGAGGTCCTCGACCGCGGCAGATTTCCACCGCGCGTCGTCGAACAGCGGATGCTCGACCTTTTCGGCATTGGCGCGCCCGAGCCCGAAGCTGACGTTGCGGGCGATATCGCGGGCGATCGTCCCGACGCGGTCCTCGATCGCGGATTTTCGGATATCCAGGCGTGCCGCCAGGTTGCCGCAGCCGATGTCGAAGCCGACGCCGGAAATCGAGACGTGGTCCTCATAGGCGATGACGCCGCCGATCGGATGCGCGTAACCGAGATGGCCGTCCGCGCACAGCACTCCGCCGGCCACGCTGCCGGCCTGCATGCAGCGCTGCATTTGCGCGAGCGTGCGCTCGTCGTGTCGGCCGAAAATACGCGCCTGGGGCATGGCGGTCGTGCCGCGATGGGGTTGTGACGTAGTCCCGATGGAGCCGCGCGAAACGCCGCGCAATCCCGGCTCATCCCCGGATCACGCTTTGCTCCACCCGGGCTACGGATAGATGGATTTATGCATTAATCGGGCGTTTACCAACACGGATTCGCGGCAAATTCGTTCCGCAAGCGGGCGCCGGGTCGCAGACAATGCAAGGGGCGGCAACGGGTTTTATGGTGAACGGTTTGTTAAGCGGCTGGCGTTATGTTGCTGCTCGCCGGCTAAGAGTCCGGTGCTCCTGTCGCGTCGGCACGATGATCGTTCGTCATTTCCTCCAGTGGGTGCGTACGGCCCCGGCCGCGGACCGGGCCGATGCCACGGCCGCATTGGCCCGCGCCTATCTTCACTCGGATCTCTCGCCGGACGACCGCCTCGCCGCCGAAGGCGCGATGGTCATGTCGCTCGACGATCCTTCGCCCATGGTGCGGCGGGCGCTTGCCGAAGCTTTGGCCGCATCGCCGGAAGCGCCGCCGGCCGTCATTTTCGCGCTTGCCGGCGACCAACCCGAAATCGCCGATCTCGTGCTCGAACGCTCGCCGCTCTTGCTCGACGCCGATCTCGTGGAGCTGGTGGCGGCGGGCGATGAGGCGAACCAGGCGCCGATCGCACGCCGGGCCGGGTTGCCGCGTTCGGTCGCGGCCGCCATCGCCGAAATAGCCTCGGCCGAAGTGTGTCAGGCCCTCATCGAGAATCCCGCGGCCGAGATCGCCGCGTTTTCGCTCAGACGCATCGCCGAGCGGTTCGGGCACTTGCCGGTACTCCGCGAGGCCTTGTTCGCGCGCGAGGATTTGCCGGCGACGACCCGGCAAGCCTTGATGATCCAACTATCGCAGACGCTGATCTCGTTCGTCGCGGAGCGGCGCTGGCTCGACGAGACGCGCGCCCGGCGCATCAGCCGCGAGGCCTGCGAGAAGGGGACGGTCACGCTCGCCGCCGCATCCCCGGTCCGCGAGCTCGGGCCCTTGGTGCGGCACCTGCGCGAAAGCGGTCAACTCAACGCCGGGCTGATGCTGCGCACGCTCCTGTGCGGCAATCTCGCCTTGTTCGAGCAGGCGCTCGCCGAACTTTCCGACCTGCCGCCCGCGCGGGTCGCCGTGCTGTTGCACGATCGGCGCGGCGCAGGCGCGCGGGCGCTGTGCGAGCGGGCGGGCTTGCCGGAATCGACGTTACCGGCGTTCGCGGCCGCGATCGAGGCGCTGCATGAGCACGGGTTCATCGGCGATGTCGGCGGACCGGCGCAGCTCAAGCGCCGCATGATCGAACGCGTGCTCACGCGCTACGCCGACGCGGCTGCAACCGAGATCGACCCGATCCTCACGCTGTTGCGGCGCTTTGCGACCGAAGCCGCCCGTGAAGAGGCGCGGCTGTTCTGCCAGGAACTCGCCGCGGCGTGATACCAGGCAGCGTTCCCCGGACAAGGCGCAGCGCGAAGCGATGCGCCGCAGATCCGGGGTCCAGCTCCAAATACTGCACAAATGGGTCCCGGTTCAGCGGCGCAGCACTTTCGTGCTGCGCCGCGCCCGGGACACGAGTCATGACTTTGGCCGCGCTGAGCCGCTCAATAGCCGAACTGCTCGCGCAAAATGCGCTCGTCGAGGCTGTGGCCGGGGTCGAACAGCATGTGGATGGCGACGCCGTGGTCCATCGAGATCTCGACGGTTCGCACCGAGCGAACCTCGTCGTGATCGGCGACGGCAGCGGCCGGGCGCTTGTCGGGCTCCAGCACCTCGATGGTCACGCGGGCGCGGTCGGGCAGCAAGGCGCCGCGCCAGCGCCGGGGACGGAACGGGCTGATCGGGGTGAGCGCCAACAGCGGCGCATTGATGGGGATCACCGGACCCTGGACCGACAGATTGTACGCGGTCGAGCCGGCCGGGGTGGCGACCAGGAGCCCGTCGGCGACAAGCTCCTCGAGCCGCTCCTTGCCGTCGATGAGGATGCGCAGCCGCGCAGCCTGATAGTATTGGCGATAGACCGAAACTTCGTTGATCGCGTGGGCCTGATGCTCGACGCCGGCCATGTCGCGGGCGAGCATGCGCAGCGGATGGATCACGGTCGGCTCCGCCGCGGCGATGCGCTCCTTCAGGCCTTCTTCCTGATATTCGTTCATGAGAAAGCCGACGGTGCCGCGGTGCATGCCGTAGATCGGCTTGCCCGAGCTCATCAGCCGGTGCAGGGTCTGCAGCATGAAGCCGTCGCCGCCGAGCGGCACGATGACGTCGGCGCTCTCCGGCTCGACCTCGCCGTAGCGCGCGGCGAGCCGGGCGCGGGCACTCTGCGCCTCCGGGCTCGGGCCCGCGACAAAGGCCAGCTTCTCGGTTCGGGCGGCGGTGCGGTTCATCGGTCCAAGTGCTCGGAGCGGCGCGGATCGGAATTCGCGCAAAACCGGGAGTGACGAACATGGATCGCGCGGTCTTCGTCTATACGACCTATCCATCCGTTGTCGAGGCGGAGCAGGCCGGACGCGCCATCGTGGAGCGGCGGCTTGCGGCCTGCGTCAACATCCTGCCGGGCATGATCTCGCATTATTGGTGGCAGGACGCGATCGAGCGCGCCGAGGAAGTGGTGATGATCATCAAGACGCGCGCCTCGCTTGCCGAGGCGGTGCGCGAGGCGGTCAAAGGGATGCATTCGTATACGACGCCGGCGGTGCTGTTCCTGCCGCTCGAGGGCGGCGATCCGGCCTATGTCGGCTGGCTCATGCACGAGACCCGAGATGCCGGTCGGGAGTCTCAGCCGGAAGATTAGCTCGTGTCGCGCCGGGATGTTGTGCCGCGCAAAACGGGATCGCGATCTCAGTAGCTCGCGATCTCAGTAGCTGATGTTGCCCTCGATCGCGGCCTTGAGGTCGGCGTATTCCTTGCACGCGCTGCCGCCGCAGATCGAGCGGATCTTTTCCAGAAAATCCTGGGCCTTGAGCACGTTGCCCTGCTCGACGTGCCACATCCCGTAATACTGCCAGGTGCGCACGTGGTTCGGGTCCGCCGCGAGCGCCTTCTCGTACCAGAGCCTGGCGGCTTCGTAATTACCGAGCTTGCGATTGGCATAGCCGATGTAATTGGCGACTTCGGCGCTGTCGTCGTGGCCGAGCGCCCGGAACGCGGCGATCGCCTCCTCGTACTTGCCCCCGAGCGCCAGCGCGCGGGCGGCGCGGTAGCCGTCGATGAACTCCTGCTCGGATTTCTTCTCCTGCTTCTTCTTTTGCGACGCCTTGGGATCCTGCTTCCCGGTCGAGGCCGGCGGCGGGGGCGGCTGTGTCCCGCGCGGCTCAGGATCGCCCGCGGCCAACACGGGCCCGGCAGAAACCGAGAGCCCGAACAGCAGCGCCGCTGCCAACATTCCGAGTCGATGCGCATCTTTCCGCATGGCGGTTCCCTCCACGTGCGTCATTGCATGAGACGATACTACGACCTCGCGATCCGATCGGCAAACGTGCTGAGCTTTCACGCGACCGTGATGGTTGGAAATCGGGTCCGGCGGCTCCGAATCTGAACATTGACCGACCGGCTTCCTCATGCCGCCTTCATCTAGCTGAACGGCACCGCGCGATCGGCTTCAGCACGGGTTCAGCGCGGCTTGCGCATAGTGCCGGCAACGATCGGCCGGGCCGACCGACGTCACCCGAACAACCGGCCCTGAAAGGAATACTCCCATGTTGAAGCAAATCGCTGCAGCGCTGCTCGCCGCTTCCGTTGTCGCCACCCCGGCGTTCGCGGCCGAGACCGGCGCATCCAAGCCGGCGGTCGAGACCAGCAAGCCGGCCGTGGATGCCAAGGTCAAGCATCCGCGCCATGCGAGGCATCACGTGCGCCATCACCGGCATGTCACGCATGTCCGCGTGAAGCATGTGAAACAGGTGAAGCACGCCAAACCCGACACGGCTGCGATGAAAGCCGAGAAGAAGCCTGCGCCCAAGACCCCGGGCCAGGCCGCGACCCCGCCGGCGACCAAGTAGCGGGTGAGGGAGCCGACCGTCCTTCGGGGGCCGCGCTAGGCGCGGCCACCTCGGGAGGACGGCCGGCGCCCGACCCACGCGGCCGCCGGCCTGGCAAGCTCTTTGCGTCTCGCGTAGGGCTTCCAGGCCGGTGCGATTGCGTTCTCCTACGGGCTCAAGTGCACCCGCAATCCCGCATAGGCGATGAAAGGCTGGGCGCGAAAGGAAAACACTTCCTCGTAGCTCGTGTTGAAGAGATTCTGGACGCGGGCATAGATTTGCGCGCCGGGCCAGACATCGTAGCTGATGGATGCGTTCACCACGGTGTAGGGTGGCAGGGTGACGGTCGGGAACGGGAAGGTGCCGAAAAACAGATCCGGCATGTCGCTGTGGAGGACGATCCCCGTAGTCACGTGCAGCTTGTTGTCGAGCCAATGTGTCGTGATGTTGATGCTGCCTTTGTCCTTGGGCTGACGGATTTCCGCCGTGCCGTCGGAGAGGCGCGCATCCGTGTGGGTGTAGGAAGCGGCGATCGTCACCCAGCTGACCGGATTGATCTTCACCGTCGCTTCCACGCCTTGGCGGGGTGACACGCCCGGCGCATTGGTCTCGGTCGTGGTGCCGGGAAGACTGGGCACGCCGACCGTGATGATTTTGTCGGTGAAGCGCACGTTGAAATAAGTCACGTCGGTCACGACCTCGCCTCCGAACCAGGTCTGCTCCCAGCCGGCGTCCCAACCGAACGAGCTTTCCGGCCTCAGCTGGGGATTGCCGATGAAAAATCCGGGAAAGAAGCCCAACTGGTCGATGAGGGCCGGGCGCGTCACCCCGGTCCCGACCGAGCCGTGCAGGCGCGTATCCGAGAACAGCTTCTGCGATGCCGAGGTCCGCCACGTCGTGACATAGCCGAAGCCGGTGTTGTTCTCGCGGCGAAGCGCTGCGGTCAGGGTCAGCGCCGAGGGCAGGTCGATGGTGTATTCGCCGCCGATGCCTTTGCGCACGCGTACCGGAACGGACAGGAACGGAGACGGATTTTCGACCAGCGTCTCGCGCTGGCGATCGGCGGCGATCGTCAAGGTTTGGTGCTCGCCGAAGAACGACTGCGGCACGTTGATCGTGCCCTTGTAGTCGTATGCGTCTCGCGTGCCGTGGGTCTGGAAAAGCCCGAACAGGGCATCGAAGGAATCGATGCCGTCCCGATAGGAGGACGCGCCGAGTTTCTGCACGAGAACGCCATCGAAGGTCGTCCAGGCTCCTTGCACGCGGCCTTGAAGACTGTGGAAGCCGGTGAAATCGTCACCAGCCGGGAAGGGACAGAGCTTTGGGGTGGCGGTGCAAGCCAGCGTGGACGGGACGGCGAAGCCGACGAAAGGTCCGAAGAACGGCTGGATATCGATCGAGGTGATGCGTTTGACGTATCGCATCGAGGCATCGACGTTGAGGTCTGGCGTGAAGTCGACGCCGACGCGCGCGTTGAAATTGGTCCGGCGCGACCAATTGTCGAAGTCGTCGAAGCGGGAGATGTTGTACCCGGCGGTGGCTTCGCGATCCGCGCTCACGGAGGCGTAGAACGGGCCGGACGAACCGCGCGCGGAGGCCGCGATCTCGCGGGAGCGCTCCATGCCGCCCTCGATCTTGACGTCGGCCGACGGTTTCTGGCCGCGGCCGCTGATCGTGGTGATGGCGATCACGCCGGCGTTGGCGTCCGAGCCGTGGATGCCCGATTGCGGTCCGCGGACGATCTCGATGCGCTCGATGCCTTCCAGCGAGAAATCGGCGAAATCGAACGCGCCGTCCTGCAGGTCGTTCACCTGTACGCCGTCGATCAGCACCAGCACGTGCTTGGCCTGCGAGCCCCGGATCGAGACCTGGGTGAGTGATCCGCGGCTGCCGGTTTGGTTGACCTCGACGCCCGGCACCGTGCGCAACGCGTCGGGAACGTTGTTGTAGCCCTGCGCGCGGAGATCCGCCCCGCGCAGCACGGTAACGGCCGCGCCGACCTTGCCGACGTCGGTCGGGGCCTGGTTGGCGTAGACGCTGATTTCGGGAAGCTCGACGGTCTGGGCCCGGACGCTCGCTAGGCCCAGCCCGACAACGAGAGTAGACGCGAGAACAACACTACACGCAGTGCGAAGCCCGAGCTTTGCTCGGAGCGATAGGGTCGACATGACATGCCTCCGTCACGTTCGTGGTTCGAACGAGTCGCGGAGGCGCGGGCCGCTGGACGCGCACCTGATGTCGAAACGAGATTCAACACTCGAGCCAAGGTCGAGCCCCCGCGACGGTTTGCATGTCACCGCTGCGGAAAGGCCGCTCCATGCGCGCGCCCCGCACGCTGGAAGGGTGACCGGGCAGGCAGGTCTCCTGGCTTGCGGGTCGTCACCCTCGCTCCGCCTTCCCAGGCTTGCGCCCAGTGGCATTTGGAGGAGGGCTCGCCGCCGACAGTTGCGGGGGCAGCTCCGGATTTGACGCGTGGTTTTCGCGCCGCACCGGATTCCCTCTTGGCCGGCCGAGGCCGGCACACCTGCACCGAGAGGGCAGAGTGGGATCGTTGCCGCGCGTTGTCAACTCGTGGCGGCTCGTCCCGCGCTCCGAAACCCTCTCCCGCAACGGGGGAGGGTTCGGAATATGCCGCCCGTTGTTACGCGAATTCCGTCACAGCGACGGCTGCCACATCACCGGCACGAAATTGTAGCCCTTGCCGTCGCGGCCGATGTAGCCGGAAGCCGGGAAGGGGAAATGATAGCCCTGCACCAGCATGCGGTCGGCGGCGGCGCGGTCGAGCAGCTTCTTGCGGGTGTCGACCGCCATGTTGCCGTCCATGTCGAAGACCGCCTGCCACTCTGGATTTCTCGCGAACAGCCAGGGATGGTTGGTCGTGTCGCTCAGCACCAGCATGCTCTGGTTTCCGGAGGCGACGGCAAACGCCGTGTGGCCGGGAGTGTGCCCATAGGCGGCGATCGAGGCGATGCCGGGCGCGACCTCCTGGCCCGGCTCGTAGCGGCGCACGTCCTTGGCGATATTGCCGAACACGCGCCGCACGTTGAGGAAATTGCCCTTGAGACCTTCCGGGGCCGTGCTCATCTTGGCGTCGTCCATCCAGAACGTCCATTCGGGCGCCGGCACCAGAATCTCGGCATTGGTGAAGACCAGCTCGTTCTCCTTGGTCTTGATGCCGTTGATGTGGTCCGGATGGAAATGCGAGATGACGATCACGTCCACGCTTTTGGGATCGATCCCGGCCGCGACGAGATTGGCGGCCATCGTGCCGGCGGTCGGGGCGAGCTGGCCGCCGGTGCCGGTATCGAGCAGCACGAGCTTCGATCCGGTGTTGACCAGCAGCGTGGTGAACGGGATCGGCAATTTGTCCTTCGGCAGGAAAGCGTCGGCCAGCACTTTCTGCACTTCGTCGAACGCCACGTTGCGCACGAATTTCTCGTCGATCGGACGAATCCAGACGCCGTCGTGAATGGCGGTCATCTCGAATTCCCCGATCTTGTAGCGATAGATGCTCGCCGCCTGCTTGCCGGCGGCCGGGGCATTGGCGGCGACCGGCCTCGGCAGCGCGGTCGCGGCGGTCGCCAGCATCGTGCCGGCGATGAGCGAACGGCGGGTGATTTGGGTCATTGCGGCTATCCTCCCGATTCAATTGCGGAATGCCGGGCGATGTTGCCATCGCCGGCACGTCCCGTGGTCTCAATAGGTGGTGAACACCGTTTGCCTGCGGAAATTCGTTCTCCGACTTGTCATCGCCCGCGCAGGCGGGCGACCCAGTACTCCCAGCGCCGGAAGGTCCGTTCGAAACCGATTGTCGGTGAGGCTACTGGGCCGCCCGGTCAAGCCGGGCGATGACAACGGAGTGATTGCGTCGCTGCGCCGCGTCCGGGGAACGTCGCCTCACTCGGCCGCCAGCTTTTGCGCGGCGCCGATCCGGGTCTTCACCACCACCTTGATGGCATCCTCGATGCGCTCGCGCGCATATTTGAGCGCGGTCGGCAGATCCTCGAGCGCGAAGGTGTGGGTGTGGATCTTGCGCGCGTCGAAGCGCTTTTGCGCAATGAGCGCGGCGGCGCGGTGGGTCGCGCTCCTTCCTTCGCCGCGGATGCCGTAGACATAGATGTTGTTGCGCACCAGGTTGGCCACGTCCACGAGCACCGGCTCATGCGGAAACCCGGCGAGGCAGAGCTTGCCGCCGCGACTGAGCATGCGCGCGGCATCGTCGATCGCATCGGGCGCGCCGGAGCATTCCAGCACGTAATCGAGGCCCTGGCCGCGCGTGATCCGGCGCACGGCGTCGACCGCGTTCTCGTTGCGGATGTTGATCACGTGATCGGCGCCGAGTTCGCGGCCGATCGCCAGGCGGTTGTCGCGGGTTCCGGTCAGGATTACCGGGGAGGCGCCCAACGCCTTGGCGACGGCGACGCCGAGCAGCCCGATCGGCCCCGGGCCGAGGACGGCGACGCTTTCGCCGGCGACGAGCCCGCCGAGCTCGGTCAATCCGTACATCGCGGTCCCGGCGGTCACGATCAGGCACGCCTCCTCGTCCGAGACGCTGTCCGGGACCGCGGCGAGCGTGTTGATGTTGTTGACCTGGTATTCGCAGAACCCGCCGTCGGTGGTGAAGCCGTTGGCGCGGTGGCCCTTGTCGCGGTCGCCGTAGTTGAGCCCGTAATTGAGGCAGGCGGTGTACAGGCCTTCGCGGCAGCGCTTGCATTGGCCGCAGCCGGCATGGATCTCGACCGCGACGCGCTGGCCGATCCGATATTCGTCGACGCCCGGTCCCAGCGCAACGATCGTGCCCATGTATTCGTGTCCGGGCGTGAAGTTCTTGTTGAACGGCAGGCCGCCCTCGATCATCGCCGGCGTGCCGTGCTCGATGACTTCGAGGTCGGTCGCGCAGATCGCGACCGCATCGATGCGCACCAACACTTCCGCCCGGCGCGGCGCCGGCACTGGCTTTTGCTTCAAAGCGAGTTCGCCCGGATTGCCGAGCACCCAGGCCTTCATGTGCTCCGGGATCGGGAATTCGGGACTCGTCTTCACGCCCGCGGACGCAACCATTGAACTCTCCTCATGGCGCTTCCCACCAGATTGGTTGTTCCGGGGCGCGGGCGCCAGCCCGCGAACCCGGAATCCATGAACACTGAATTGCGAAACGTCGCACCGGCTGTTTTTAAGGATCGCGGGCTCCGTCGCTTCGCTCGGGCTCCGGGAAGACCGGCCGGGATACGAAGTTCACGAGCGCCGGCCGGCGCGGCTGGTCTCGTTCATGATCTCGAGCTGCATCTGCTGGATCTCCGCGAGCCGCTGCCATTGCCGCGAGATCAAGTGATCCATCTTCTCGTGCAGGTGCCGGATCTCCAGCTCCGCCTTCAGATTGACCCGATAGTCGCTCTCCGAGCGCAGCCGGTCTTTCGCCTCCAAGCGCTTCTGGCTCATCATGATGATGGGCGCCTGGATCGCGGCGAGGCAGGAGAGAATCAGATTGAGCAGGATGTAGGGATAGGGATCGAACCGCTCCCGCACCGGCACGGTCTGATTGAACAGGATCCACATCGCCAGCCACACTCCGAAGATGATGATGAAGGTCCAGCTGCCGCCGAAGCTCGCGAGGTGATCGGACAGGCGCTCGCCCAGCGAGCGGCGGTCCTCGAACTCGGCCTCGACGTTCTCGGCAATGGTGTCGTGCTTGGCGATGCTCTCCGCGACCTGGCGGTCGAGCTGGGTGAACTCGCCGTGCTCGGCCTGCAGCAGCTCCTCGACATAGAGCGCCCGGTAGCGCGCGACTTCGGCGCGGCTGATGAGCGCGTCCGGCGCGAGATCGGGGTGGTCCTGGCGGATGCGGTCGGCCAGACTCGGGCGCAACGTCTCGAGCGATACCAGATCGCGGCGCGGCCGTTCTTTGCCGCTGATGGCGCAAACCGCCTTGCTGGCTTTTCGTTCGGCTGCGGCAGGCGCGCTCGCGCCGGTCTCGATATGGGCCATGCGGCAACTCCTGGGTCGAACGATCGGGCTTCCCCTTCTATTGCGTCAGGGGATTTGCGCGCGCAAGCGCGGTCTTGCTTTGATCCGCGCCCGACCTTCAGTGGTCCGGACAGGGGTGGACCTCGACGGTCACGTGGGAGAGCCCGGGGATGCCCCGCAAGCGGCTCTTATAGGTCGCGGGCGGCTGCGGGTGATCGGAGACGATCGCTGCGATCAGCGCCGAATGCCCGGGCCCGAGCTGCCACAGATGCAGGTCCGTGACGCGGTCGCCGGCGACTTCGAGCCGCCGACGGATCGCCTGCTCGAGCCTCGGACTGGGAACGAGATCGAGCAGGACCGCGCCCGAGGCCCGGATCAGCGTCGCCGCCCAGCTGATGATCACGAAGACCCCGACGATGCCGATGAGCGGGTCCATCCACACCCAGCCGAAGAAACGGCCCGTCAGCAGGCCGAAGATCGCCAGCAGCGACGTCATGGCGTCGGCGAGAACGTGAAAATAGGCCGCCCGCACATTGTGATCGTGGGCATGCCCATGGGGGTGCTCCTCGTCGTGATCGGCATGGCCCGCATGATGATGCTCCTCGTCGAACAGCAGCCATGCGCTCACCAGATTGACGAGAAGTGCGGCCGTGGCGATGCCTGCCGCTTCGCCGAATTGGATCGGCACCGGGGACAAGAGGCGCGCGACGGATTCGAACAGGATCATCAGCCCGATGAGGGTGAGGATGATGGCGCTGGAAAATCCGGCAAGCTCGCCGATCTTGCCGGTGCCGAACGAAAACCGGGCGTTAGCGGCATGGCGCCGCGCGAACCAATAGGCGAGCGCGGAAATCGACAGGGCGGCGACGTGAGTCGACATGTGAACGCCGTCGGCCACGACCGCCATCGAGCCGAAGATCGTGCCTCCGATGATCTCGATGACCATCATCGCCGCGGTGAGCCCCACCACGAACCAAGTGCGCCGCTCGTGCTGCTCGTGCTTCTCGCCAAGGAACCGGTGCGAATGACGCCATGGCTCGGTCGAATGCGTGTGCATGGCCAGGCTCCCAGGTCCACGTCGAGGGTTTCCGACTTGGACCGATGCGTGGTTGCCAAACCCGGGAACACCCGGGATTTGGTGGGACCACCGGCGAGCCGCCGCGCTGCCGGCCCGGACGCTCCGATTGGCTCGGTGCCGCCAGGACTGCCGAGGATCCGTTCGCCTTGATATGGCGCAGCCCGGCGGCTGCCGCCAGCGGGTGAAAAGCCGTTTGCCGGGACGGCCGCGGGAGTACAATGGCGTTCGGCGATCCGCGCCCGGTTGTTGCGGGAGCGCAAAGCTTTCGAGCCCAGGCGCGGCTGCGGGTGATGGAGCCATGCGGGGGAAGCTTGCGATCGTCGTTCTGTTCTGGCTGGCGCTCCCCGCCGGCGTCTTCCTGCTCGCCTCGAGGGGCTGGCCCGCGTCGAGCGATGCCATCGCGGAGCTCGAACACAAGGCGGGCGAGGCGACCTACAGCAGATGGCTGTGCTACACGCGATTGATCGAAGCGGAGCTGCGCAGGCCCAATGGATGCACCTGGGAGGAGTACGCCGGCAACCACTGGCACCATTGGGAGCAGGGCGCCGTTCACCGCTTCGACTTTCCCGGCGATGGCACGGTGCGTTTCGTAGCCGTGGACTTCATCGGGGCCTTGCCCGAAATCAGCCTGATCGGCACGCGAAGGGGACCGTGGCACATCGACTGGGAATGTCCGAGGCCGCAAGCGGGCGTGCAAACATCCTCGACCATCGACCGGGAGCCCGCGTGGGTGCTTTTGAGCGAGGACGTGAGCAGCCTCGTCTTTACCTGCGGGGTGTCGCATCCGGCCGCCTATCCGCTGGCCCGGCTGCAATACGTCTGGTATCGGCGCAATTGAGCCATTTTGCAGAGATTGCTTTCGGGAAATGACCGCTCGCGAGCACGAAACCGATCCCGAGCCGATCCGGCGTGCGGGATTCTTAGGGCGCGCGGCGCTCTTGTTGTTTGCCGCGATGCTCGGAGGCTGCGCCAGCTACTCGACCGAGCCGTCGCCGGAAGCGCAGCGGGCCGACTGGGAGGCTCGCAACATCTATCCGCAGGCGTACCGGTCGGAGATCCTGGCCTACATGCGCAACTACCTCAATGATCCGAGGAACGTTCGGGATGCGTTGGTCTCCGAGCCCGACCTCAAGCCGATGGGCCTCGGGAACCGCTACGTCAGCTGTCTTCGCTACGGTCTCAGAAACCCTGCCGCCGGCAATCCACCGGGCAAGGAACACATCGTGATTTTCGTCGGCGGCAAGCTCGATGCGCTGCGGGAGGCGAGGGATCAGTGCGCCGGCGCCGCCTATGCGGCGTTTCCGGAGCTCGAGCGTTTGAGCCGGTAGCGCGCAGAGCGGAACCCACCAGGTCATCGGAACTTTGGGTCGCGCTTTGCTTGACCCATAACGATGAAAAACGAGACGGGGAGGAAACGATGGCACAGCCGCGGCTCAAACATTTCGGCTGGGGTCGCGAAGGCGAACGCATCACCCCGGAGGAGGAGGCTTTCGTCTGGACGCGGATCCGGGAGCGGTTCCGGATCGACGAATTCGAAGAGATCAAGCCGCCGTCGCTCGATGCGATCGAGCTGCATCCTCCGCGCGTGAAGCCGCCGGCTGCGCTCGGTCCCATCGCCTCGACCGAGCGCTACGACCGCGCCGCGCACACCTACGGCAAGTCCTATCCCGACTACGTGCGCGGGCTGCTCGGGGATTATGCCGCCGCGCCCGACGTCGTCGTCTACCCGCGCGACGAGCGCGAGGTTGCGGCCGTGCTCGACTGGGCGGATGCGGCGCAAGCCTCGGTGACGCCGTTCGGCGGCGGCTCGAGCGTGGTCGGCGGCGTCGAGCCCCGCACCAATGGCCTCGGCCGCTACAAGGCGGCCGTCACCATGGACCTGCGCGACATGCATCGCGTGATCGAGGTCGACCGCACTTCCCGCGCCGCACGCATCGAGGCCGGTGCCTTCGGTCCGGCGCTCGAGGCCGAGCTCAAGCCGCACGGGCTCACGCTGCGGCACTTTCCGCAAAGCTTCGAGTTCTCCACCCTCGGCGGCTGGATCGCCACGCGCTCCGGCGGGCATTTTGCCACGCTCTACACCCACATCGACGATCTCGTGGAATCGCTGCGCGTCGTCACCCCGCGCGGCGTGATCGAGACGCGGCGGCTTCCGGGCTCGGGGGCGGGTCCGAGCCCGGACCGGCTGCTGATCGGCTCCGAAGGCATCTTGGGCGTCATCACCGAAGCCTGGATGCGGCTGCAGGCCAGGCCGCATTTCCGCGCCGGCGGCGCGGTGCGATTTTCCGATTTCTTCACCGCGGCGCGGGCGCTGCGCGCCATTGCCCAGGCCGGGCTCTATCCCGCGAACTGCCGCATCCTCGATCCGCACGAGGCCCACAACACCGGTGCCGGCGACGGCAAAGTCGCCATCATGGTGCTGGCGTTCGAATCCGCCGACCACCCGGTCGAGGCCTGGATGGCGCGGGCGCTCGAATGCTGCCGCGACCATGCGGGCGAGCTCGAGCAATCGGGCGCCAAGGACGCGCATCGGGAAGGCGCCGCCGGGCGCTGGCGCAACGCCTTCATCCGCATGCCCTATGCGCGCGAACGCACCATCCAGCGCGGCATCATCAACGACACGTTCGAGACCTCGATCACCTGGGAGCGGTTCGAGGGCTTCCACGACAGCGTCAAGGCGGCGACCGAGCAGGCGATCCGGGACGCGACCGGCCAGCAGGGCCAGGTCACCTGCCGGTTCACCCACGTCTACCCGGACGGGCCGGCGCCCTATTTCACGTTCCATGCGGCCGGGCGCCACGGCAAGCTGATCGAGCAATGGCATGCGATCAAATCCGCGGGGCTCGACGCGGTGATCGCCGGCGGCGGCACCGTCACGCATCACCACGCGGTCGGGCGCGACCACCGCCCCTGGTACGACCGGCAGCGGCCGCCGCTGTTCGCGGAGGCGCTCAAGGCGGCCAAGCGCGCGCTCGACCCCCACGGCCTGCTCAATCCGGGCGTGCTGATCGATGTGTGAAATGCCGATGGCGGTAGCCGTAACCGGACGGAGCGCGCATGCTATGCTGGCTTCCGCGGAGCATTGGCGCGGAGAGGGGAGCCGATGAGGCGGCGGGAGTTTGTTGGGTTTCTCGCCGGCGCGTTTTTCTCGCCGCTCGCCGCGCGTGCGCAGCAGCCGGCCGGGCCGGTGATCGCCTTCCTCAGCAGCCGATCGCCCGAGGAGGCCGCGGGCCATACCGCTGCCTTCCTCCAGGGTCTCAAGGCATTCGGCTACGTCGACGGCCGCAACGGTCGTCGTTCAAAACGATCCGTTCTTCGACTCGCGGCGCGATCAACTCATCGCGCTCGCAGGCCGTCACAAGATCGCGGCGATCTATCACATCCGCGAGTTCCCGGCGGCCGGCGGGCTGATGAGCTATGGTCCGAGCCTTGCGGATGCTTACCATCAGGTCGGCATCCAGGCCGGCCGCATCCTCAAGGGCGCGAATGTCGCCGATCTGCCGGTCGTGCAGCCCACGCATTTCGAGCTGGTGATCAATCTGAAAACCGCCAAGGCACTCGGTCTTGCCGTGCCGCCGACGCTGCTGCCGCAAGCCGACGAGGTGATCGAATGAGGGCGGGGAACGCTCGAGCGCGGCCGCTAGGAGCGGGACCATGCCGGGAGAACGCTCGGTGAAACACGCGATCCTGCGTTCGTTCGAGACCGTGATCAGGGGCATGGATCCCGGTGCGGCAGCGCGTGAGGCGCAAGAACAGCAAGAACGACATGAACGGGAAGAACGGCAAGAACGGGAAGAACGGCAAAAGCAGCAAAAACCGACCGAGCCGCGGATCATCGGCCAAGAAGGCGTCGTTCTGGGCCGGAAGTGGCGGCTCTATACCGACGGAACGTTCGAAGGCGAAACCGTGCGCGGCATGGAAGCCTTTCGAGATTTGGATCACTTCAAGTCGTTCATAGAAGTCTCGCCCGTCCTTCGCACCGAGCGGTCCAGAGCAGATTTCGAGGAACCGGGCACCGAGCCGATATCGGCTGCTGCAGCCACGCCGATCGACGCGATTCCAGCTAAGAATATGGCTTCAGCCACGGGAGCGGCGACGGGAACTGGTGTTCCGCCCGCATTCAAAGCAGGCCGAAATGCGTCCGCCGATCTCGCGAAGCCTATCCGCCCGCACCCGGATGTCCGACTGGCTCGAGACCTGGTGATGGCGGGAGGGCTCGGAACCGTGCTTTGCGTGGCGTGGTGGTTTCGCTTCTACGTGCTCGATGGTTTGCATGGGGAGCTGTTGCGGCGTGGCCTGAGCGAAAGCGTGATTCGGTCGACGAATCTCTCCGCGCGACATTACCTCTCTTGTTTCTTCCTGAATGGCGAACCTTGCGTTGCCATGAAAAGCTGGGGACGATTTGCCGGTCACGTCATCTATGAGCCGGCATTCGCATGGGTCTCGATCTGTGCCCTGGGATTGGGATTTCTCTTGATTCAGGTTCACCGAAGGAAGGACAAAGATCGGAAGATCGAGGAGTGACATACTCTCAGGCTCGTCGGTGGGAGCGAGCCGGGCTGCGCCGCGCGTTTCGGTCGCGAACCTCGCCCCGGGTAGGGCCGCCGGCGCGGCTCGAAGCGCGACGGCGTGTCCGAATTGCAACATCCCGGAGAAATTTTGCCGGCACCAGGGTATCCGGCCTGGTTTGAACACAGCTTGCGCTGTTAGCTGGTCGAGGCCGCTTGCGGCCAGGGGAGGATGCAACATGAGATCACTGCGGGGAGCGGCAATCATCGTGCTCGGTCTGGCTTTGGCTCCAGCCGCTGCCGAGGCCCAGGAACGTCTTGGGGATGGCGCCATGGGGGCTGTGGCTGGAGCGGTTGTCGCCGGCCCGGTGGGCGCGGTCGCGGGAGGCCTCGTCGGCTATACGGTGGGTCCGAACATCGCGAGCGCCTGGGGTCTAAGACATCCTCCGCGCGCGCATCGTCCGCGCCACTCGACATCGCGCCAGCCACAGCAATAGCGTATTCGAAGGCGCTACTCGCCCAGTCCAGGGTGGATTTCGCTCGCCGCCGCGCCGAGCGCCGGCTCCAAGTTACCGATTGGTCTGGTGCCGGGTGAGGGATTTGCACCCCGACCAAACGGTTTACGAAATCGATTGCGCGGATTCTGTTCCGTGCCAGTTCATTGAATGCGTGGTTGACGTTGCGGCGGAATCCATACCATCAGCCCGTTTTTCTTGTTCTTGCCGCAATCATCCTCGCCGCGGTTGTTTTCGCGAGGATTCACCGAAAGGTGCCCGCCCATGATCGTTAAGGTGTGGCCGCAGAAGTTATCGTCGCTTTCCTTTCCGAAGACATCTATTGCCAGCTTGTATGGCTTTCGGACCGTAGTGAGCCAAGGCGTGCCGCTTAGCTGCGGTATGTCCGTAGGTAGCTATTGCCTGCCTTATTTGCTGACAGTAAGACTGAGCGAACGAGAGATTTGTCAGCCCCACCACAAATGCAAGGGCAACCAGAATCCGGATCATTGGACTACTTCCTCCCTGAGTTACGCCAGACGCTTCGATCATCGTCTGCTGCTTGCTCGTGAGCCTTCAGTCAAAATCATCCCCTTTCGTGTTTGTTCCTTTCGAGTCTCGGCTTGAAATATCCCGGCGTTCTGGTCTGGGAGTGAACGCCCATCGATTCATCCGGTGAGCGACCCGAGACATAGGTGACACTTCGTACCGGACACATGGGTAACACTTTTCGCCTTTTGGCGGGAGGTGTTGATGCCGTGGAAAGCGAGTTCGGTGATGGAGGAACGCCTGCGCTTTGTCGCCCGCCTGCTGG
>WNFY01000933.1_pt1 | contig 27207 bp, 25 predicted proteins | sample 5400091 | NCBI WGS metagenome assembly WNFY01 (sample SAMN13153364, study PRJNA577476) | soil metagenome | isolation source: 60 cm soil or saprolite under grassland replicate 1 | place: USA:California | collected 2016-06-15 | reverse complement strand
TATCCCTCACTTTGGGGTAGATTCCTACGCGTTACTCAGCCGTCCGCCGCTCGCCGACACCCCGAAGGGCTCGCTGCCGCACGACTTGCATGTATTAGGCACGCCGCCAGCGTTCATCCTGAGCCAGGATCAAACTCTCCATAAAAAGTGTCCAAAGAAGACACTTGCTCAAAAACTGACGTTGACTTGCACTACTAAACTGTTAATGTACCTGCCCCACTCCCAAGACGCAAAAGCAACGCGCCAAGCAGACTGTGCCTAATCTTACCTCTATACGGTCTTCATGTCAACACTTCTCCTGGCCAAAAGTGTTACATAAATTGCAACAGTACCAAAGCAGCAACAATACCCAGCACGCTCCCTGCTACTACCTCTGAAATTTGGTGACCCAGAGCGGCATGAAACGGTTGCTTTATGCCTACTTTTTTGGCAAGCTCCCGCACGACGATCCCCATTTCGCCCACCGAACGACGTACATTAACGGCATCGTACAGCACGATCACACACAGCACAAAGGCTATCGCAAAACTACTCGAGCCGATTCCCTGTAAAACAGCAACGGTAGTTACCAAAGACGTCACAATTGCCGCATGCGAACTGGGCATATTGCCTGACTTAAAGAAGAATGACAAATCCTTAATGGAGCTCTGGCGATACTTGCGAACCAAAACCTTTTTGAGCAGTTGAGCCAGCAACCATGCCAGGATCGGAGCGATAACGTAGACTGAAAGCTGTAGATTCATGTAGTTCCCTATGCCCTTTATTGTAGCCTACTTTTCGATTGTCTGGGTCGCCTCTTCGACTTCCTCCAGAGCCTCTTCACCAATGACGCCGTTTTCTGTCACGAGCCCAACCGACGCCACGCCGTCACCACTATTGAGGCGCATAATACGTACTCCCTGCGTTGTCCGACCGAGCAGTGGAATATCCTTGACGCCAATACGGATAGCTTGACCGTGCGTCGAGATGACAAGGATCTCCTGAGAATCAGGTGCAATAGAATGAACGGACACTAGATCGCCAGTCTTCGTATTGACTACCGCCGCCTTGATACCCACGCCGCCACGTTTGTGCGTTGGAAAATTTGACACCTTCGTGAGCTTGCCATAACCATTGCGACTGAGTACAAGCAACTGCAGATTGTCATCCACAAGGTCAGCTCCCACCACTTGGTCCCCTGGGCGCAGCCGAATGCCGCGAACACCTCGGGCTGATCTGCCCATCGACCGAGCATCTTTCTCCCTGAAACGAATCGCTTGCCCGAAGGCAGTCGAAATGATGACCTCGTCATCACCGCTACTCAGGTGAATCCAGCGCAGTTCATCACCGTCATCAACATTAATGGCAATGAGACCAGAGGTCCGAATATTGTTGTAATCAGTGATAGGAGTTTTCTTTACAACGCCGTGTGTCGTCGTCATAAACAGATAACCCTGGTCGCTATGGTTCTTATCGACCCGGATCATAGACGTAACGTGCTCCTCTGGTTGCAGTTGAATAAGGTTTACCACCGCGACACCTTTTGCAGTTAACCCTGCAGCCGGTACTTCGTGGACCTTCAATCGGAAAACACGACCCTTGTTCGTAAAGAGCAATAACCAATCATGCGTGCTCGCGGTCACGAGCTTATCGATGACATCTTCTTCCTTCGTCGTCATGCCGCGCTTGCCCTTGCCGCCACGGTGTTGACGACGGTATTCACTGACGAGCGAACGTTTGATGTAATTCTCTGTGGTGATAGTCACGACAACTTGCTCGTCTGGAATGAGCTCTTCGTCACTAAATTTGCCCAATTCCTGACCAATGATTTTGGTGCGTCTTTCATCAGCATATAGGCGCCTCATCTCTAGCAATTCGTCCTTGATAATACCCAAAATTCTGTGTTCATCGGCAAGCACAGCTTCAAGCTCGGCAACGAGCTTACGGAGTTCACTCAGGCGATCTTCAATCTTCTTGCGCTCCAACCCTGCCAGGCGACGAAGCTGCATAGCCAAGATAGCAGCAGCCTGCAGCTCAGACAGCTTGAAACGATTCATCAAATTCTTTTGTGCTTCTTCGGTTGTTTCGCTGGAACGGATAGTAGTGATCACTTCATCGATATGGTCCAGTGCAATCGACAGGCCTTCTAGGATGTGCGCTTCGTCCTTTGCCTTTTGCAGTTCAAATTCCGTACGCCGGCGGACCACATGCTGCCGATGCTTCAGATATTCACGCAAAATTTCCTCAAGGCCCAAAATACGTGGTTGGATACCATTAATCAACGCCAGCATATTGTAATGAAAACTGGTCTGCAGCTGTGTCAGTTTGTACAGCTGATTTAGAATCTTCTTGGGGTAGGCGTCTTTCTTGAGCTCAATCACGACCCGGATTTTGCCCCGAGCACTTTCATCACGAATATCGGAGATACCCATGACCTTTTTCTCTTTCACAAGGTCAGCCATCCGCTCGATGAGCGTTGCTTTGTTTACTGCGTACGGCATTTCCGTAATGATGATCTGGTGTTTGCCCCGCGAACTGCTCTCCTCTATCTCAGCCACGCCCCGCACGACGATACCACCACGGCCCGTCCCATATGCCTGGCGCAACGAATCACCGCCATATACCACGCCACCGGTTGGAAAGTCCGGTCCTTTGACGTATTTCAACAGGTCCACGAGCGTGGTAGCTTCAGGATGATCGATGATGTGGATAATAGCATCTATCAATTCGCCAAGGTTGTGCGGCGGAATACTGGTTGCCATACCCACGGCAATGCCAATCTGCCCATTTAGCAGAAGATTCGGTAGCTTAGCCGGCAGCACAACCGGTTCTTTTTCTTCACCATCGTAGTTATCGCGAAAATCGACGGTGTTTTTATCGAGGTCAGCCAATAGCTCCGCGCCTGGACGAGCCATACGTGCCTCTGTGTAACGAGCGGCGGCCGGCGGGTCACCGTCCATCGAGCCAAAGTTGCCCTGACCATCAACCAACATGTAACGCATTGACCAGTCCTGCGCCAAACGAACCATAGCGTCATAAATAGCGGAGTCACCATGAGGATGATACTTACCCATAACATCGCCCGTAATACGCGCACTTTTTACAAATTTCGTACCGGGCCGCCAGCCATTTCGCTCCATAGCGTACAAAATACGTCGATGCACCGGCTTCAGCCCGTCGCGAACATCTGGCAGTGCACGATCGATAATGACGCTCATGGAATAGCGAAGGAAGCTATCCTCCATGACGTTTTCGACCGTACGCAGTTCGAGACTTCTCGAGTGAGTTTGCTCAGGTTGGGGATTTATAACATCGCCTTCAAGGGGTATCTGAGTATCTTCGTCCATAGTTAAATGTCCAAGTCTTCTGTATTAACAAATTTTGCACGTGACTGAATGAAATTCTTGCGGAGTTCGACTTCTGAGCCCATCAGCTTGCTGAAGATCAAGTCAGCTTTTTCGGCATCTTCGACCTTTACCTGTACTAGTACGCGATTCTCTGGGTTCATTGTGGTTTCCCACAGTTGCTCCGCATCCATCTCGCCAAGACCCTTGTAGCGCTGAAGCAGCGTCACGCCCGCTTGTTTGTTGCGGTCGACCCCTGGTTCGATCTTGGTACCACGCTCTTTGCGGTCAGCAATCAACTGGTCGATGATGGCGTCGCGTTCTTCGTCACTGTATGCGTAAAATTTCTTGCTTTGACCTGAGCGGATCAAGAATAGTGGCGGCTTGGCCAAATACACATGCCCTCCCTCGATAATCTCGTGCATATACCGGAAGAAAAAGGTCATCAAAAGCGTACTAATGTGGCTACCATCAACATCGGCATCCGTCATGATGATAATACGGTCATAGCGAAGCGTGCGAATATCGAACTGCTCATCAATACCAACACCGAGCGCTTTGATCAGGCTGACGATTTCGTTGTTGGCCAGCATCTTATCCAAACGCGCCCGTTCGGTGTTTAGCACCTTACCACGGAGTGGCAAAATAGCCTGTGTTCTACTGTCTCGGCCACTCTTTGCTGAGCCGCCGGCCGAGTCACCCTCGACAATGTACAGCTCAGAATTTTTCGGATCTTTGGACGAACAATCGGCCAGCTTACCTGGCAGGCTTAAGCCATCTAACGCACCCTTGCGGATAACATTTTCGCGGGCCGCACGTGCGGCTTTGCGAGCGCGAGCGGCCAATGTCGCCTTGCCGACGATCTTTTTCGCCGTTGCCGGATTCTCGTCAAGAAAGTAAGCAAAGTATTCATTCATAACCTGCTCGACATAGCGGCGCATTTCTGGATTGCCAAGCTTGTTTTTCGTTTGACCTTCGAACTGCGGATCAGGTAGCTTAACCAATATGACCGCAGTCAGGCCTTCGCGGATATCATCACCCGTCAAGTTTTCTTCCTTTTCCTTGAGCAAACCGTTCTTGCGCGCGTAGTCGTTGATGACGCGCGTCATGGCGCTGCGGAATCCTATCAAGTGCGTACCACCCTCGGGGTTGTAGACGTTATTGGCAAAGGGCTTCACTGTCTCGCCATAACTATCGTTATACTGAATAGCTACCTCGATCATACAGTCCTCTACCTGACGCTCCACATAAAATATCTCGTCGCTGAGGATCTCTTTGCCAATGTTCAGATGTTTGACATACGATTTGATGCCACCATCGAAGTAAAAGGCATACTTGTCGCCTGTGCGTTCATCGCTGACCGCAGCGTATAAGCCCTTCGTTAGGTATGCCTGGTGGCACAAATAGTCCACGGCCCAGTTATAGTCGAATGCAATGGTCTCCTTAAAAATAGTCGGGTCTGGATAGAAGGTAATGCGCGTACCGCGTGGCATATCTGTTTTACCAACCTTCTTGAATGGCACAATTGTGGTGCCGCGTTCAAATTCCACCCGGTACAGCTCACCCCCCTTTGAAACCTCAGCAATCAATCGAACTGAAAGGGCATTCACGACACTCGAACCCACACCGTGCAGACCGGACGATACTTTATATCCACCGCCGCCGAATTTACCGCCGGCGTGCAAGACGGTGTAGACGGTCTCTAGCGTACTCAATCCGGTCTTGGGATGCATGTCAACCGGAATACCTCGGCCATCGTCCGTGATAGTGATACCGCCATCGGCAAGAATAGTAATCTCAACTTTCGTACCGAACCCGGCAATTGCTTCGTCGACACCGTTGTCGGCGATCTCTTTAATAAGGTGATGCACACCATCATAGCCAGTACTTCCGATATACATGCCCGGTCGCTTGCGGACCGGCTCTAGGCCCTCTAGGACTTGAATCTGACTGGCATCATAACTTGAAGCTAAGTCGGCAGGTGACTGTTTTTGTTTAGCCATTAGGATCCCTCATCATAAACTTTTTACAACTACCCAATTATACCGTGTAATTTCCCACTCTTCAACCTATTGAATTGAACATATTTTTTATGCTAAATTTAAACATAAGGAGAAAAACAAAAATGTTCCGGAAGTTAGTTTCCAACCTGCCCTATAGTCCGGCGCTTGTTGGACAACTCGGATTCTACGCAGGGAGGTTGCGTACCGAACAGGTCGTCAGACGACTGGGGCTTTTGTGCATTGTTGCAGCACTAGTTGTGCAGGCCTTTGCTCTCTTTAACCCGCCGATTCAGGCCTCTGCCAGCAGTGCATCAGCGGTTATACCCGGGGGCATATCCTCTGTGGCACAAATTTTGGATGTGTACGACGCAGGTGCTGCCGGCCAAAATGACTTTAAAGCCCTCATGGACTACTTTGGCGTAACGCGTAACGAATTGGCCGGCATGGGCCAGCACATAACATACACCTGCTCAAACGATCACTCGATCGTGAGCTTCAGCCGAGCTCAACATTACAGCTCGGCCGAGGGTGAGCTGACTCATCGTGTACCGACGGACAACGGCGGCTCTTCGACTTTTTATTCGGTACCTCTTTATCGCTACGACCAGCTTGAGCATCAAACAAACTGCTACGACTCGTACGTTGGACACTCATCGGCAGTTGGTTGGTTTGCTATCATGCGCAAGTGCGGCAATTTCCAGATCAAGCAAAGTGTGCGAACCCTACCCCGCGCTCACCTGAACACCGCATCGTGCAGTGCCGTGCAAGGATTTGCTTATGATCAGCGCGGACAAGATCAGAAAGTTAAAGTCTACCTCTTCTTTGCCGGTCCACCCGGCAAAGGTGAATCATATGGGCCAATAACCGCATCCGCCACAAACCCTACGTCACCTGCTGGCGACGGCCATGGCTTCAGCTTTGCCGTGCCTGACAAATATCAAAACAGCGCTGAGCCTATACCCGTCTGGGCAGTTATGCAGCCACTTGCCGGCTGGACCGAACCAATGGTACAAGCCGACAACACACTTCAGATTCCCGCCAGATGCAATACGGTGCGAGCAGCAACAGCTAGCTGCAATGCGCTGAAGGTAGGCACAATCTCTCGCACTAAATTTAGCTTCACTGCCTCTGCCAACACCGTCAATTCACAGGTAAACAGCTACACCTACACTGTTACGAACTCAGCTAACAAGCCTGTTTTTGGTAAAACCTATACTTCGCAGAGCCTCGCCAACACGTCCGAAACCATTGAGTTGAAAGACACCGGCCAATACACCGTCAAAGCCCTGGTCAAGACGTCGTCAGGTGACAAACAAAGTGCCGACTGCAGCAAAACATTCACGGTAGCAACGACCACTCAGTGTATCTACAGCCCCGCCCTGGAAAAAAACGACGCCAATTGCCAAGCCTGCCCCTACGACACAGCTATCTGGCTCAAAGACAACGGCTGCTCCCCGCCAATCGCCCTATCCAAAGAAGCGTATAACTTAAGCCAAGCAGGCAAAAACGCTAACCATACGACGGCCCAACCAGGTGATCGCATCCAGTACGATTTGCACACAATCAATCTAGGCCCAACCGTCGCGACCACTACACTCCATGACGATATCCGTGATTTGTTAGAATATGCCACGATCATAGACAGCGGTGGCGGCACCGTAGATGCTGCTCACTCGATTGGTTGGGACACTACTGTGCAGCTGAGACCGGGTACAGTTGATACGCGGAGCTTTGTCATACAAATAAACGATCCGATCGCCAATACACCCCGGGCAGCGAACGATCCTGCAGCCTATGACTGCGTTATTACAAACTCATATGGCAATACGACAGCCATTACTATGGCCTGTCCCTTTGGTAAGACAGTCGAAAACACGGTAAGAAAGTTGCCTGCAACGGGCATAGGCGGGAACATCGCCTTCTCGACAGTTGTACTCTTATTGGCAGCCTATCTCTATGCACGGAGCCGACAGTTGCATAAGGAGATACGAGTAATTCGAAGAGATTTTAATAGTGGAACGCTGTAGCGTAAAGGTCAAAGATGGACAAACACATTCCCCCACACGAAAAGTCACAAGGCCACGCTGAAAGCCAGCAGAAGCCCACAGCGCGCGCTTCAAGTAAAGAACGCACCAGGAAGCAGGCCCAGCACCATAACGACGCGCGTGGGCACCATACACGCTCAGATAGTGGCTTTGACCAAACTATAGAACAAGTTCGTAAGCAGTTGCCACGTACCAACCGTCCATTTAGCCGGCTTATACACATACGTTCGCTAGAGGCTGCGAGTGATTTCCTTGGCAAAACGATTGCTCGTCCCCACGCCTTACTTGCCGGCGGCATTACGGCCTTTCTGGGTACGCTCGTGCTCTATAACTATGCAAAATTTGCAGGCTTCTCACTGCAAGGCAGTGAGACCCTCGTCACCTTTGCTGTCGGTTGGGTTGTTGGGCTTGTGTATGATCTTGCGAAGGCCATGTTCGGCCGTAGCGAGCAATAGACTCACACTACTTGGGTTGGTTGTGAGGTACCGCAGGCATCTCTTTTGCAGTTGTCCTGGGTTCATCTTTTGTGTGGTGAATATTACCACGGACATCTATAGAAATCTCATCGACATCAGACTGCTTTGGTTGTTCAGGCTGAGTTTCCTCTGATTCTGGCAGATCCCTGCTGATCTTCAACGTTGTTTGCTGCACATCAGTGTGTGGCGGCTCAGGCGCCACTGGTGTTGGTGCTGATGGCTTGGGGGACGGAGGTGCTGGCGGAGGGGGTGTTGTAGAAGCTGCAGAGATTACTGGTTTAGGAGCAGGGGCTGGTTGTGGTTGTGACTGCACGGGGACGACAGGCGCAGCTGCGGTCTGCTGCTTTCGTTTGGCCAACCATTCGTCGAGAAACGACGAGCCAGTCGTACCGCCTTTTGCAGCCGGCTCAGCAGGCACATTGGCACCACTTGGCGTGAGGGTGCCAGCGTCTCTTTCCCGCTCGCCCGCCCTTAGGCGCTGGAAGATCTCCTGTTCAACAGCAGCTCGCGGTTGACCATATTTAGCCGCAGAGAGCCGTTTCAGCGCGTCTGCGAGCTGTGGGTTTGATTTACCCAATGGCGGGATAAGCGACATACTAAACGGCGCTGAAGGTACGTTATTTATCATCACAGACGCCACGCTTTCAAAGTTCGGCAGTTTGGTCAGATCCTCGGCATCAAAGACAGGGGAAAACTTCTTTACCAGGATTTCTGCATCAGTAGTACCAATGCGGTCCGAGATAACCGTGCCTACGTTTCCAATGATAGCTTCACGAATTTTATCGTTCAGCTGGGTCATGAATTGGTTGGCTAGAATGAGGTTCAAGCGATATTTTCGTGCCTCAGACAGAATTCCCTCAAACGAATCAGTTGCAAAGTTTTGAAACTCGTCGACATACAGGCTGAAATCTTGACGTTGCTCCTCAGGCATGTCCGCGCGTCCCATTGCAGCAGCCTGAAATTTCATGACAAAGATCATGCCAAGCAATTGTGAATTTAGTTCTCCGAGCTGACCCTTGCTCAGGTTTACGAGTAAGATTTTCTTGTTATCCATGATGTCGCGCAGATTGAAACCGCTTTTGGTCTGACCAATGATATTACGCATCATCTCATTGCTGAGGAAGGCGCCAAACTTGCTCACAAACCAGCCGAGCACCTCGCTTTTATGATAATCGCTGGTCTGAGCCATTTCTTTATTCCAAAAGTCCAGCACGGTCTGATCCTTTACATATTTGATTTTTGCCTGGGCAAAATCGTTGTCGTTAAAGACCTGAGGAATATCTATGAATGATGAACCATTGGGATCACTCATAATAGTAAGCGCGCCGTTGCGGAACCAGTGTTCGTAGCGCGGTCCAATAATACCGGTGTGCCCCGGATCATACAGACGATATAGCATAGCAATTGCTTCTTGGACTAAGAAATCTTTTTGCTCATCATTCTCAAATTCGAACAGGTTCAAACCGATTGGGTTGTCCATGTCGGCTGGCGAAAAGTAAATGACGTCCTCGACCCGTTCCTTTGGCACCATTCCGAGCAGTGACTTTGCCGAGTCACCGTGCGGATCAACAAATGCAAAACCTCTTCCATCAAGCATGTCTTGCAGGGCCAGGTTCTCTAGCAAGCCAGACTTACCCGTACCCGTCTGTCCAATGATGTAAACATGACGACGCCTATCTGACGTACTCAGGCGTATTTCTTTCTTTACACCCCTGTAGACATTATATCCCAGCAGCAACCCTTCGTTCATCATTTGGCTTGGACCGTCTACTTGCTTTGAAGCCTGACGTTGTAATTGTGACGTCGGAGTATTACGCTGGTCAGGAAAATGAAAAATCGTAGCCAATTCAACACTATTCAAAATATTCGATTGCATCTCCTGGGGGAAAAACCGAAAGATAAACGCTGTTACAAAATTCTCAATATTCTTCGCTGGTGTAAATTTAAACCCGTTCTTCCCTGGGGCATCGAAAAGCGCAAATGCCGCTACCAGGTTCTTCAAAATTGCCTGCGAACGGCTCGCGGTATTTGATGAGGTCATGACCCTAATCAAGATCTCATAGCCAGGATAACGCGTTTTCTCCTCCAGAGAGTCTACTGTTGCCTGTTCAAGCGCAGACAGTTGTTTCTCTTCCGGCTTGGGCTCTTTTGCTTCGGGCGGTTTCCAAAGTGCGTTGAGCATATCTTTCAAGCCAAGGCCGGATGAACTCTGCGCTTTATCTTTCCTTATCTTGGTAGCCAGACCTAAAGACGCCTTAACCCACCTTTCGCGAGCCGGCCTCATAAGAATCTGGATTGCGGCTCCGTCTTCTTGTGACACAACCGCCAGCGCGCTGAGTATTGCCTGCATGGCATCACGCTTCGTATCTTGGTAGGTCGCTATCGGATAACTAAATTCGCGTTTCAGTGTCAGCTCGCCACCTATGGTGCCGCTTATCTTTCCAATCTGGCTAAAGATGTTGTGTTCTTCTGTTTCTTCAAGCACGGCGCTGGGGTAAGCGGCTACAACTGCCTGTTTGACGACGTCAACGAGCACCAGCGGTACGACAACGTAGTAATGGATAAGCCCCTTTGTGGCTACAACCTCAAAAGTGATATACCGTTGCCCATACACCTTGCTGCGAAAGCCTTTGGTCGCCGTGCTGGCGATGATGTTATACATTATCTGGGCTTGGGAGATGCTTTCATCTGTGACATCTCTTACGTCCCTGCCACCCACCTCAATGTCATCACTAGAAGGCGGCAAATGGATAAGTAATGGAACGGTCTTGAGGCCACGCTCGTAGTTTTTTGCTTCACGCGCCAGCTTACGATACTGCCAAAAAGCAATATATAAAAACAGTGCCAGTAGCACCCCTCCTATAAAAAATCCTATGATTACACCGGCCATCTATGCACGCCTCTTAGCTTGATAGCTTTATGTCCTTGTCATAACGTTTTTTCATGTAATCTGCCTGCAGCTTGCTTACTTCCTTCTCTTGTTCGTAAGGATCGTCCTTCGTTTGTTGAACGATTTGTTTAGCTTTGTCCACCCATTCTTTTTCAATGAGCCCCGTGTCATTCGCAGCCACCGGTGTTGACGGCGAAGTCGCATTCTGAGTAACTGGCACTACAGGAGCTGCCTGTGTTGGTGTTGGCAAAAGCGGTTGCACTGGCTGTGCAGGAATGACTACCGGTTCAGCCGGCTGTACTGGCTGCTGTACCTCTAGTCGCTCTTTGCTTTTCGGCTGACTTTCAATAGAAGGCTGAGGTGGCCGCTCAGGCGTGGCAGGTAACACTTCTCGCCTTTGGTAGCTGCCCATCTCAGGAGAAGGGCCAGGCATGGGTAATTTTGGCTCCATAACTAGTTAAATTGTACCACAAATCATAAGCAAGTAACTGAGCTAGGCGCGCTTCATGACGTAAAAACATGCAATGCCAACGAGGCACACCACCAAAACAAGATCCTTCAGTGCTAATTGGCCGATAGAGTTCAGCGCCAGCAAGAAAACTGGTAGGAACGCAATGATGCTGGCCAGATAATAAACCTTACGTTTTGATCTGACCTGGATAGTCACAAAATAGGCTAAAGCCATCATGATAAGTGTCAATAGCAAATAAAGTGCACTTGAGATAAAGACATAGGCAAGCCCAAACACCAACAGAATGCCGGCTGGACCGACATCGAGCGGATTAGTCTGATTAAGCACAAGAATCAATGCCATAAAACTGGCAAGAGGCAGTGCATACGGTATATACCGTTTGAGCTTTAAGACAAGCTGCTGCATGCTACTTATTATGCTCCACTTCAAACAATTAAAAAGGTCTGAGCGAGAAATCCGCTCCTTATATATTAAATATTTAGCGCTTCTCGCTCAAAGACCAGACTGACCGCTCTCCATTTGATTAGAGAGCGACGAAGATAAATGTCAGAGTGGGCCAAACACATCATCACGACGGGCCGCTTCTCTGAAAAGCCCGCCACTCAGTGATAAGTGTGATAGTAACGATCTCCACTATAGAGCTGCCATTACAATCACTGAGTGGACTTATAGCCTTAGGTAATGTACAAGCCTTTATGTTTGAAACGATTTTTGTTTTTATAAAAGCTTACTTCCAAGATAGCACGGCATAAGCACTTTGTCAATAATTACAACCTTACCAGCTGTTGTAATATTTTCTGCTTGCATCTGTCTACGACAGTACAAAATATATTGTGTTGTAAATATTGCGTAAGAACACTTTCCCTTTTTCATACTCTTTCCCCGAACAGGCCCACACTATGGCCTACTTCAATAATACATACAGGGGGCGTGAGTGAATTTTCTAGTACCGTCGTTTTTACTCGAGCGGCATCCTAAGAAGTATGTACACTCCGCGCATCAAGCCAGCACATATCTATATTCAGCTTGCTTCATGCACAATACACGAAAAGTCCACCAGGTAGGAAGATGACCTAGTTCTCTTTTCTATCGTTTCGTAAGGCCTCGCGTGGGATATAACAACAAGCGATGTGCAAGGTAGCATGCGGATCTTCTGGCTCTTAAATCTCAGCTACAACAGGCCATAGACACAGACGTAGCTACAAAAATGCCCGGTTATTTCCTACATTCATCCATAGCCAATATGATGCCTACGCTCGCCTTCTTGTGTTGGCATTTTGTGGGAAGCCAGAATGACTATACCGCTCCTATATCAAGAGAGCTTACTGTGTTTATGAAAGTTTTCCACAGGATGTTCACAAGTCAAAAAAACTTGTTGACAGCCATAAGCGCTGCCACTACTATAGGGGTAGCACTTGAATAAAAAAAGTGCTCAAAAACAAAAAACGAAAACTCTGAACAACGGCTTCTCGCAGGCCGTTGTTTTTTGCTCTTTCTCTGTTAATTACGAACAAAAATAACCCAAGATTACCTTGGGTTATTTTTGGTGGAGCTGCGGGGAATCGCACCCCGGTCCGCCTGGACATCCATTGCTACTCTACAAGCTTAGGACATTTGGCTTAGTATAAGCGCGCCTAGACAATGCCCAACATAGCACGCTCAACCTGCAAAAAATCTCGGCGCACGCGCTGCAGAAACGCAGTAACGCCCAGCCGAATGACTATAACACCGCAACAGACCCTATTCGGCATATGGTCTGACGATGGCCGCTGCAATTAAGCAGCGACTGGTGCGAAAGCTGGAGCGCGGAAAGCGTCAGCTACTCGCTGTACAAATGACTTGACAGTTATTTGTGTGAACGTTAACGCCCGTTCGGACGGCTTGCCCACAATAGATGTAAAGTTCCAAACGTCGAAGCTTCTGATCAGCCCCATACGACCATAAGTATTATAACATACTTGTAATTTTTAGGCTACTAGTGATTAAATGTCCGCCATTACGTATGACTGCCCATATTCATTCTGCTACCAGCCTAGGGTATGACGGTAAGCTCATTGAGGTCGAGAGTGACTCAAGCAATGGGCTGCCCACCCTTATCATAGTCGGCCTTGGCAATAAGGCCGTAGATGAAGCCAAGGAGAGAGTCCGCAGCGCCATTAAAAACTCTGGCCTTGAGTTTCCGCGCAAACGAATTACAATAAATCTTGCACCAGCCGATTTACCCAAAGACGGCTCGCAGCTAGATCTGGCAATTGCCCTCTCGATCCTCTGTCTCAGCGGCCAGATTAACGAAACAGAGCTTACAAAAACGCTTGTAATCGGAGAACTCGGCTTAGACGGAACATTGAAGCCCGTGAATGGCACGGTGGGCTACGCTGAGGTGGCCAAACGACTCGGTTGCGAGCGGATCATCCTCCCCGTACAGAACAGCGCACAGGCGTCCCTGATAACAGGCGTATCTGTAATCGGAGCTAAAAACTTACGGGAGGTATTCCTATACATTACCAACCAACTAACGTTAGAAACAGTCAGCTTCCCCACCCTGCCACAACCATCGAATATCTCACAAGGCCCCACGCTCGATGCAGTGTATGGTCAAGCGCAGGCCAAAAGAGCGCTTGTTATAGCCGCCGCCGGTGCCCACAACGTCTTATTCGCTGGTCCACCAGGTTCGGGCAAAACAATGCTCGCACGCACCCTCACATCGCTTCTGCCGCCATTGTCAGCAACAGAAATGGTGGAAGTAACAAAGCTTCACAGCCTGGCTGGCGAAGCGGCAGAGAGAATCATAGTTGATCGCCCCTTTCGTGCGCCACATCATAGTGCAAGCACTGTTTCATTAATTGGCGGAGGGCAGCGTGCACGACCGGGTGAAATTAGCCTGGCGCACCGCGGGATTTTGTTTTTGGATGAGTTACCTGAGTTCAACCGAGCTGCACTGGAATCGTTACGCCAACCTCTGGAGGACAAATCCGTCCACATCGCTCGTGCAAACCATCGATGCTCCTATCCTGCCGACTTTATGCTGGTCGCCACCCAGAACCCCTGCCCTTGCGGCTTTGCCGGCGATGCAACAAAACAATGCAGCTGTTCAAGCGTCCAAATCCTTAACTACCAGAGAAAAATCTCAGGACCACTTCTAGACAGAATTGATTTGTTTGTGACGGTCTCCCCTGTTGAGCATGATCAACTACTGCAAGCACATGAGCAATCCCTCCATGACCAAGCCCGGATGGCCATAAAAGAAGCACGACTTCAGCAACAGAGGCGTTTCAACAGCAGCACCCATACCAACTCGCTTATCACGAACGTTGAAGCAAAAGAGGTCGTTCAATTGCAGCCCCAGGCTAAGCAATTGCTCGATAAAGCCGCCAAGAGTCTCAATCTTTCGGCGCGCTCGTACTTCAAAACTATCAAAGTAGGCCGTACCATTGCTGATCTTGAACACGCGCCCGCAATCGAACCGTCCCACATCTCGGAAGCATTGCAATACCGGCCCCGCCCAGCTCCCTGTTGAATTCTCCCAGCACATCTGGTAGAATGGAAGCCGAAACCAATAACCCCGTTTTAAGGAGTATTCTATTAGCAAACCAGTTCGGATCAATGAGGCAATCAGAGCAAACGAGCTTCGCGTAATTGGTCCAGACGGAGAACAGATAGGGATTCTGACTCGGGCAGAAGCACTTTTAGAGGCGGAGCGACAAGACTTGGATCTTGTCGAGATCTCACCCAGCGCCAACCCACCCGTTGCTCGTATCGTCGATTGGGGTAAGTATAACTACCAAAAGACGAAGGAGATGCAGCGAAACCGTAAAAATGCAAAGGCCTCAGAGGTCAAGCAAATGCGGCTGGGTCTCAAAATAGGCGCCAACGATCTCGAAATTAAGCTTCGCAAGATTCGTAGCTTTCTGGAGCAAGGACATAAGGTTAAAGTTATGGTCTTCTTCAGAGGTAGAGAGATGGCTCACCAGGAACTTGGGTACCAGCTCCTCGATCGAATCACTCAGGCGCTGTCAGAGACAGGGGCTGTTGATCAACCACCTCAGCTTGCAGGTAAAAATCTGAGTATAGTAGTAAGGAGTACCAATGCCAAAGTTAAAAACCCACAAAGGGACAGCGAAGCGCGTTAAGCTTACCGCTAAGCACAAATTGTTAAGAGAGCACGCCTTTGGCACGCACTTTTTGTCGAAGAAAAGCGCATCACGCAAGCGCGCCATTAATTCCAAGACCGTCATTAAAGGTTCAATCGGCAAAAGCCTTAAGCGAGCATTAGGAGTATAGAGTCATGAGAATTAAACGAGGTGTTGCCGCCCACGGCAAGCATAAAAAAATCTTGAAGCAGGCCAAGGGCATGCAACATGCCCGCACAAGTTCATTCCGGCTCGCCAAGCAAGCTGTTATTCGTGCGCTGCAATATGCCTACCGGGACCGTCGCAACAAAAAGCGCGACCTACGTGCTCTATGGATTACGCGCATTAACGCCGCTGCCCGCGAGAATGGCACAACATATGCCAAGCTTATTGCAGGTATGAAGAAAAACAACATTGCCGTTAACCGCAAGATATTGGCAGAGTTGGCCGCCACAGAGCCAAAGGCATTCGGCGAGGTTGTTAAGGCAGCAAGCAAGTAAGCCTTCACGATACGACATAAAAATACCGCCTCGAGTAGAGACGGTATTTTTATAGTCAGGCTACCTATAAGCCGGGTTCTGTCGAGAATGGTCATCTATCTAGCCCCGTAATTACTTACGAGATCGAGCGGTTAAAGCGGCCTGCTTAGCGGAACCACTACCGCCATGAGGCGGAGAGCAGGCCTCCTTGCAGCAGACAGGGTTTACCTCCTAGCCAAGTCGCCTTGGCTAGCTGTGGGCTCTTACTTTAGCCGTAAAGCCTCCGAGGAGGCCAAAGGCACATCCCAGACGAACTGGGCCCACTCCTTTCACCCTTACTATGCAGGAATGCATAGCGGTATCGTTTCTGTGGCACTTTCCCTAGGGTCGCCCCCGGTTGCGGTTGGCAACTGTCTTGTCCTATGCTGTCCGGACTTTCCTCTTGTTGCTTCTGGAGCACCAAGCGACCATTCAGTAGTCTGACGCTACTAGTATACCAGGTTGTAGTACCGCGCCAAAACTGCTACTGGTGCTGATCCAGGATCTTATTCACCATAGCATCCGCGTCTTTGTTGAATTCGCGCCTAACATGCGTAAAGGTTACCGTATGGAACTTCGTTATAAGCTCCTTGATACTGGCATAAATTGGCCACAAGTCCCGATTCTTAATCTGATACACGCCAGTTAACTGATTCGCCACAAGCTGGCTATCCAAACGAAGGTCAATAGTCCGAGCCCCTAACTCTCTCGCCTTCTCCAGGCCTAATTTTACGGCATGATATTCGGCCTGATTGTTTGTGGTGATCCCCAAATATTTCCCGCCTTCAAAAAGCAGTTCGTTGTCTTTTGTAAGAATGACGAAACCAGATGCAGACGGCCCAGGGTTACCACGTGAGCCACCATCAGTATAGATGACAACGTTATGAAAATCTGATGTATCTATAACAACGTCTACATGATCTTCTGACGTCGTTTCCTCTGAAGCTGGTTCTTCCAACTCATCCATAAGCACTTTTTTGCTGAGTACGTTCAATTTTTCTAGTTGTACAGTTGACAACTTCTCCCATACAAACTTGTCATGCTCTTCACTCAGTATTATCCTTGCCCCATTCGCAAGACCCACCAAATACACAATAATGATATGCTGCGTATCACGCTCAACCGTATCCATCCATGATACAAGCTTAAAAAGCTGCAACGCACTAATCTCCTGACCAGTCTCTTCAGTCACTTCACGGCGCAGCGCTGATTCTGGGCTCTCGCCAAACTCAACCTTGCCGCCCGGCAACTCAAGCTGCCCGATATACTTCAAATTGCCGCTCGATCGACGTAACAATAAAACCTTGTCGTCGATTTTTACAAGCGCCCTAACTGAGATTTTTTGTTTCATATTTGATACCTCACAGATACAATTGTAAAATAAAATGTCATCGAACTCAAATTCCTCTGCTCTCTATGACCAATTCCCTCAGATCTTGTGCCCTGATAGTGGTAAGGGAAGCCACCACAAGATCAGCATCGGCAAGCAACTCTTCACTTATATATGGCGTCATGACTGCGCAACACTTCATGCGGGCATTTTTGGCAGCCTCTATCCCTACAGGGGCGTCTTCGATCACCACACATTTGTCCGGGTTGACCCCCAACTTCTCTGCTGCAGCAAGGAAGACTTCTGGATGTGGTTTGTGAACAGAAACATCCTCCTGCGTCACAACTACATCGAAAAGATTATAAATACCTGCGGTCGTCAGTCTATTCTTCACCAACGCCGCCGTAGCGCTGCTGCCAACAGCAATCGGCACATTGTGCTTTCGAAGCTCACGAAGGAGAGTCCCTACGCCCGGCTTGGGCCGTATCTTGGCAAATAACTCTACCCTTATTGCATCGGCCTTATCCTGAAAGTCTAAAGTAGCCAACTGCAAACTATACCTCTTATTTAGCATCTGCAACTGCTGTACTAAAGGCCTCCCCACATAATGGTGTAGTTCGCTGCTTGGGACATGAACATCGTATTCGGCCAAAATCTGATTATACGCCTGCCAGTTAAGCGCTACACTGTCTATCAGAACCCCGTCCATATCAAAAATAACAGCCAGATCAGAGAAAACTTCAGTCATAATATACCTCTTGGTCGGGATGACAGGACTTGAACCTGCGACCTCACGGCCCCCAGCCGTACGCGCTACCAGACTGCGCCACATCCCGCTGTACCTAAAAGCCCTGTGAGGGGTAGCCGGCGCGGCTATCGATTTCCCCGCAGTATGTGCAGGTGGGTGCTCGCAGCGATAAGTCCACGGACATATGCCATGTTGAGCTCCCTATCAACAAAACGTATAGAGGAAAATCTACTTTGCGCCTGCAAACAACCCCCAGCAGGGCACTCTTATTATACCACCACGATTTATAAAATGCTGTAGCCGCTAAAGAGGTGCATGAGATAGTTAATAAGCTGAATAAAGGGCGCCGTCAGAAACGTATAAAACAATAGCATAAAAAACACTACTGCAACAAAGCCCATCGCCTCTATACGCTCCATAGCATCCCGCACCGGATCAGGGGCGATAGCGTACAGCACCCGGGAACCGTCAAGCGGCGGAAACGGCAACATATTGAACACAAAGAAGCTGATGTTGACGACCATAAAGGTCAACGCGATGTTCAGAGCAGCGCTATCCACTCCCCAATCAGCAAACCGCACCAACAGGCCTGCAAGCAATGCGAGCAAGAGATTCGTCAACGGGCCGGCAGCACCAACCATCGCCGCACCAATTTCCCCGTATTTTACCTTGTGAGGATCAAAAGGTACTGGTTTGGCGGCACCAAAAGGAGGCGCGCCAAAAGCCGCCAGCATCAGGGGCAGCAAAATTGTGGTGAAAGGATCTATGTGTGATAAAGGATTCAGCGTAAGCCTTCCCTGAAGCTTAGCCGTGTCGTCACCTAGCCAATGACTGGCAAAGGCATGCATCGCCTCATGAAGTGTCATCGACACCAAAATAGAGCCGAACACCACCACTAGGTACATAAGGTTTATACTTGCCATAGGTCAGGCTCTAGTATAGCAGTTATTGAGCATGAAGTATTGACTTGGACCCCAAGAAACAGTAGTATGTATACTTGTAATAAGAGAAAAATTATGGCAGCACGATGTGAGCTCACCGGTAAAGGCATTCTGTTTGGCAATCGAGTCAGCCATTCAAAGCGGCGTACAAATCGTGTGTGGAAGCCTAATCTACAGAAAAAGACCTTTGTAGTTGATGGCGAGAAGATCACCATGCACCTCAGTACTCAAGCCATCCGAACCCTTCGCAAAAAAGGGATCCTTTAGACACACTTCATTACAAAGAAAAGAGGATCGACGGTCTAGCTTAGGCTACTCTGTTGAGGTGGTGGACTTTAAGTGTTTCACCCAAATCGCCTGCCTTGAGCTTCAGCTTGTTGGAGGTTTCGACGGCCGCCCCTAACTCTTTGACGAAAACTTCCAGTTCTGTTTGGGGTACCGGATAGTTTATGGCGGCATCGGCATAATGGGTCGGGATAATTATCTTGGGGTCAATTTTCCGAATGAGTTCGACTGCACCCGTAGCATCTAAGGTGTAGCCGTTGCCCCCCACAGGGACAACTAGTACATCAACCACCCCCAACGCCTCCAGCTGTTCTTCGCTCAAATCAGGATAAACATGCCCCACAATCGCTACCGCAATGTCCTCGGTAGCTACCGAATACATCGTCGCCTTTTTGGGTTCATCTGGACCGTCCATGTGTGCGCGGGCCGAAATTCCACGAATGGAGACATTTACCACCTCGTACTCACCCGGCCCATCGATGACGAGAGTATCACTCCCATGAGGAGCAGCAAACTGAGGTTGGGTGGCCAGCTGTACGGTCGCAGCGCTCCCTTGATCCTTCAAACCCACCTCAGATAATCTTGGGTCCACGACAATGGTATGTTTCTTAACACTCATAACTACACAGTTGCCACCTTTGTATTCGATGTCCATATGCTAATGTCCTCTTTGCTTTACTGATTTGATAGTATGTGTTCGGTATCTTGCAGCAAGGTGTACTTACCATTCATTATATTGGAAATAAACCGATCCTTGATGCTCAAACGATAGTAGAAATCTTCGTAACCCATAACCGTATAGTTAAGGCTCCGGCCTTCATCCTGCTCTAACTCTTTCATGAAGCGCTTCGCCTGCGTTTTGTTGATATCGCCGGCTAACAGAACGTCGAGCTCTCCATTACTTCCACGCACCAAGCTACCACTAAAGAGCGCGATACGCACGTCACCCAGTGGTTTGAGGCGCTTTGCCCAATCACTGGTCTCCCCCCCTGTGGTCGCTGCCTCTGACTGCAGATGCTCGTCGGCAAATATAGCCCGAAGCGGCGCATAGTGGGGGTAATCTTGATTGATTTCGTAATAGAGCCGATTATTCGAGCTGTCGCTTTTGATGATACCAATACTGAGCATATTTGCCAGCTCGCGACGGACAGAGTTTATCTGTTCGTCAATCTTGCGCGTAATTTCTCGCACATAAAAAGCCCTGTTTGGATTATTCAAAAACAGATGCAGTAGCTTTACCCGAGTCTTTGAGCCAAATAATGCGTCAATCATGTTTGTGTCTGCCTCACTGAACTTCTCTAGTACGATTGTAACAAAGTTTAAAAAATTGTCACACTAGTATTTCTGCTGGTCCAAAAATGTACCCGCTGTACGGACAAGCTCCTCCGGATCTTCGGACCAGATAATATGCGGATTGCGCCTGAACCATGTCATTTGCCGTTTGGCCAGAGCCATATCACTCTTTATAAACATATCTAGCGCCTCCTCAGGCGATTGCTTCCCCTCAACAACACCGCGGAAGGCACGATAGATGTTGCCTTTTAGTGCCTCACCCCGCCAATGATACTGCCGCCCCATACGTCGTACCTCATCGGCCACACCTGTGGCAAGCATATCATGAGCTCGCTTCTCTATGCTGCGGCGTAAAGTTTCCTTATTCGTAGTTATACCTACAACTATTGTGTTGCGCCTGAGTGCTTGGTGTTGTTGCAAAAGACCTCCTAATTCGATGGCGCGTACCAGATGTCGCTTATTGTGGTCATTGATTGGCAATGCGATGTGTTTTCCTCTACACATATCTTGCAGCTGTTCCACTGAAAGTTCCTGTAGACGCTTACGCTTGATCGGATCCGCCATTGGACCAAATCGGTAGTCAAACAGCACTGCATCCACAAACAAGCCACTGCCGCCAACCAAAATTGGCAGCTTATCCCGACGAGTAATGTCATCAATTGCCTTAGTTGCAAGCAGTTTAAACTCGGCTGCGCTAAAGGGCTCGTCAGGATCTTTAATGTCCAATAGATGATGTGGCACCTGCGCTTGGTCTTGTGGGGTCGGCTTGGCCGTGCCAATATCGAGACCACGGTAAATGGTACGCGAATCGGCGGCGATAATCTCGCCATTATGAGCTTGAGCGATCTGCATTGCCAAAGCGCTCTTGCCGCTGGCGGTAGGGCCAACAATGGCAACAAGCGGACTAGTTTTCATCGGGCCACCACTGGAGGCTGGCAATATCAACTCGAAAGTCATCGCTGACTCTGATGCCCTCTGCCTCCAGTACTGCCCTGTGCGCAGCCTGTCCACCACCCGGCCAGCCAACTGCCAAGCCACCTTGCTTGTTAACCACACGCTGCCAGGGTAAATCCGACGGGCCACTGTGAGCAATCTGGCCTACCTCCCAGGCAGCTCGAGGTTCGCCACAAAATACCGCTACTTGCCCATAGCTCATTACTCGCCCCACTGGAATCTGGGCGACGATGGCATAAACTCTGTCGCGGAACTGCGCATCGGCTGCCACGTTAGTCTACCTCGTGCAGGAACTCGCTCAATTCGTCTAGCTTGACAGTACGTTCGCCGCTGCGTAGGCGCACACTGACTTGCCGCTCAGCCGCATCGCGGGGACCAACAATGATCTGTAACGGTACTTTCATCTCGACCGCATCGCGAATCTTGCGGCCAAGCGACTCATTCCGATCATCGATCGTTGAACGCAGCTCGTTATATTTCAACGGCTGACTCAGCACTACCCCATCGACTATTTTCTTGACTTGCTGAGCATACTCCAGGACAGCATCATTGATAGTGAGGATCCTTACTTGCTCTGGCGCCAACCAAAAGGGCAGCCATCCTGCTGTCTTCTCCAGCAAAAAGCCAATAGCACGCTCGTACGAGCCAAGAATAGCCCGGTGAATAATCAACGGCGTCTGCTCCTCGCCTTTGTCGTCGATGTAGGTGAGCCCCATACGCTTTGGCACCAGCACGTCAACTTGGCTGGTGGCGATTGAGTCTTCCTTGCCAAGGACATTGCGGGTTTGTACATCGAGCTTTGGCCCATAGAATGCCGCTTCCCCTTCGGCCTCAACGTAGCTCGCACCGAATTCATCCAGAGCTTCGCGAATAAACTGACTGGCCTGTCGCCATACTTGCTCGTCGCCACCGTACTTGTCCTTGCCGAAGTCCGGCAGGCTCAGACGATACCAATAGTCAGTAATGCCTAACTGGTCATAGACTTCTTTGAAAAGTTGCAGTACTTTGATGAACTCGTCTTTTAGTTGATCGGGAGTGACATAGATATGCGCATCATTCTGAGTAATAGCGCCGCGTACTCGGATCAGCCCGGTGAGTGTGCCGGACAGTTCCTTGCGATAAATAGTACCCGGCTCGGCCAGTCGCAGGGGCAAATCCCGATAGCTCTTGACCAACTTTTCATAAATCATATGGTGATGCGGGCAGTTCATGGCCTTGAGGTAGAAGCGATTCTGCTCATCGTCCACCAAGCTATACATGTCATCAGAATAGTACGTTACGTGTCCTGAGCGTTGAAACAACGCTTCATGCGCCAATACTGGCGTCGACACGTACTTGTAGCCCTGTAATTCTTCTTTCTGACGCATGTACTCAGCGAGCGTATGCTTGATTTGCTCACCAGCCGGCATCCACAGAGGCAACCCAGCGCCGACTGTTTCTGACATCATAAATATACCCATCTCTGCGCCAAGCTTGCGATGGTCCCTGGCCTTGGCCTCCTCAAGCGCCTTCAGATAATCGTCAAGCTCAGCTTGCGTAGCGAATGCCAGACCATACAGACGCTGCATCTGAGGATTGATTTCTTTGCCACGCCAATATGCGCCTGCGACTTTTTGTAGCCTGAAGGCGCCGACCTCGCCAGTGCTGGCAACATGCGGACCGCGACAAAGGTCAGTAAAATCGCCGTTACGATAGAAAGACACTTCTTCGACTTTGCTTTCCTCAGTAGTCGCTCGGCCAAGTTCCTCGGTGTCCAGCTCCTTCGCCATAGTCGTGCCGGCACGTTGTAGGTCATGAAGTAGCTCCTTTTTATAGGGCTGCTTCTGTTCCTCTGCCCAGGTGATCGCCTCATCGATGGGCAGGGTAAAGTGTTCGAAGGGTTGATCCTGCTGAATAATTCCCCGCATGACCTTCTCGATAGCCGGAAAGTCTGCTTCAGAAATAGTTTGGTCACCGCCAAGGTCAATGTCATAGTAATAGCCATGTTCCACCACTGGGCCCACACCAAATTTCGCCTCTGGCCATAGTCGTTTTACCGCTGCCGCAGTGATATGCGCCAGGGAGTGGCGCAGTGCGTACAGATTATTATCGTCAGGTTTCATAAAGTGTCCTTTGTGCCATTAGTACTATTGAAGAAATACAGTAAGTGCAATCAGAAAAGTACCCCTAAGGGGTTGCCGTAGTTGCTCCTGCTAACTTCCGTAACCAACACATCTTATCGCCTATTCTACCGCCACAGCAGGTTCGTCGCAATCCTCTCTTGTATAATCTGTTACTGTCACCTAAAATAATGACTGATATTCGGGCTCTTAGCTCAGTTGGCTAGAGCGCTTCCTTGACGTGGAAGAGGTCAGAGGTTCGAGTCCTCTAGAGCCCACCATGAACTTATCCCCTTCATCATTATTCCTGAGATATCCCCAAAGCCTGGGTAGTTATCCACGTGATTTTTGATAACGACTGGCCCCTATTCATATCATGATACGCATATCGCTCTCACCCATACTTTTCCCTACAACTCACCGCAGGCTTTGTACTGAGATTATCCAAGACATAGTCTGTTCGTTTAGCAATACCCTTCAACCCCTTGCATTATCGTAATGCTTATGCTATCCTAACAGTGTCATGGAAAAGACACAAACAACCCAAAATCAAGAAAAGTCCGCCCTCGAAAAATTCAAATTGTTTTTCGAGCACACGGACGATAACCGAATAGTGGTTAACGCTCAGGCCAAGCCAGTCAAGCGTCCCACCAGGAACACCGCGTCTAAACGCTAAATAACCCGCGCCGTATAGAAAAGTACCACTCTTTGTTTTACAGTGGTACTTTTATTTTACCCACAGGCCACGGCGGTTTTCCACTGGTTTTCCTGAAAGCGATGTGACAATATGTAGTCATGGTATGTCCTTTTTGTCTTCACAAGAAAACGAGCGTATATAATAGCCGTAAGACCGCCCGTTTGAATGCGACCTGGCGTCGTAGACGTTGCCTTGCATGCGGCCGCGAATTTACCACCCGCGAGAGCGCCGACCCAGCCAACATTCTACGTGTTGGTACAGCCAAGCGTTCGGCGCCCTATTCTCGCGCCCGGTTGACCTTGTCGATCTTGCGCGTTTGCGATCACCGATCGGACCATGGCGAGGCTGCCTATTGGCTAGCCGACACTATTGAACAACATTTGTACCGAACTTCGGCTGGAGTAAACAACATCGTGAGCAGAAATCAGGTTATCGGCCAGACGCTTCAGACGCTTAAAAATTTCGATACGGCTGCGTATATAAAGTACTTGGCAGCTCATTCTCCTGGCCTAGACGCCCGAACACTAAAAAGGCACCTCAAATAAACAACACCTTACTTTTTAACAGCTTTTTCAGTGACATCAAACTTATCGAGGTATTTTCCAAGCAGTAACCGAGTTTGCGCATTAAAGGCGGCAGCCGAACCATAGCCGATACTCGTGAGGGGCATAATAGCCCACTGCAGCAACATCATAATGTTACGATGGGCTTTGTAGCGAGGCGGACGGGGTGGCAGCATTTTGAACGTCAGAAATACGGTGATGAAAAGGCCAATCATGGCAATTTGCTGCAGCTGGCTGGCAATGAGCGGTAGTTCATGCGCAATAATGCTGTGATTGGACTCTCGATTTAAAAACAACGGCGCCCAGGCGCCAAAACCAATAATTATCGAGGCAGTAGCCCAGCTAACGTGGCTATCGATCAAACGCCAAAACCGTGCCACAAAGCCCCCGAATGGCACCTTTCGCCCCTTTCGAAGTCCCGTATATGCGACATAAGCGATGTCTGACGCACCGTATGCCCAGCGCCGCAACTGTACAAATTGTGCCTTGATCGTACCCCAGTATGTATCTGACAGAACTGCATCCTGATAGATAGGCACATAGATCGGCACTACATCGTAATCACCGTCATAGGCAAAGTAGCTCCGCCAATATTGATGCCCGTCCTCTACGATTGTCCGGGCACTCCAAAAATTGGTATCGAGCAGCGAGCCCATACCTTGGGAATGGGATGAAAAATTTCTGAGCATATGCTGCCGCTGCGAGTTAATAATTGTCCAAAATGAGTTTCCGGTTGCCAGCACACGCATCGCGGCAGGCACATCCCAGATGTTATTCATGTACAGTGATACCGGCTGAAATGCCAGATGCCGACGCCGATCACCCGACATAATGTATTCGTAGGCGACATACGCAAAATATGATGGGTCTGGCCGGTTATCGGCATCCAGCGTGGTCACGATGACCCGATCGGGGTCGATATGGCACTGCTGCAGATACGTCTGCAGCCGCCGGCCGGCACAGTTAATGTTGCCCCCCTTGCCGATGAGCTCATCCGGTAGCCCCAGCGGATGCATGACGGCTTCGGCATAGAAGAATCGCTGCCCATATTTTTTAACCAGGCTGTGGGCAAGCTCCTCGCTCGCCTTCCCTGCCCGCCCTTCGTAGGCGATCAGCAGAATCATGTTCTGCTTGCAGTCATAGTGGCTACGCAGGATTGATTCGATAGTCGGCTCTAAAACCGCCCGACTCTCCTTGACCATTGGTACAATGACGGCGTTGATCACTTCGGAAGGGCTAAGATACGCTGAGCGGTCCATAGCTATCTTGAGCAAGTTACGATAATGCGTCCGGTGGCGCCACTCGCCTTTGTGTGGCTTCTCGCGGTAATCCTTGAGTGCCACATCTGGATCGCCAAGGTCATGCAACCGCTGGAGCCAATCGATCTTCTGCGCTTGCTGTAACAAATTATAGCCCTGAATCGTCCGATAGGCGATGCCGATAGCCTTTACGAACCAAATAATGATATAGCCAATAATGAATACAGCAGCTACGAGCGGGCTGATAAAGCTCAGCACAATCGGTATAAGCAACAAACCGTAGCTAAGGAAGGCTGGAAGCATTTCAAAAAAGCGGTACATCGGCGTACGTTTGCCAATGGGTATCTCGAGATCGGTCATAAAGACAGCGCCGCCAAGCGAAAGACCGCTGCGGCCACAATTAGGGCTACGACGCCAATGGCGATGCTTAAAACAGCCAATCCTAGGGACAGACCCTTGCGAATACTGTGCAGCTTGACGATCAAGTATGCATTAACACTCCCCAGCACTAACGCAAATAGCCCAAAAGACAACAGCGAGTACCACCGGTCACGATAGATATTCGTGAGCCCGTAACCGGTGTAGCGAACAGGCAACTGCACATCGCTGACTCTGATACTGACGATGGTCATGGCCAGCAGCAACACCACAGTCAATAGAAAGGCGGACAGAAGGGACATCGCCATCCGGTCACGAGAAAATTGAATAAGTTCTCTTTTTTTGAACATAGGGTGATTCTTACTTATATAAAGTATAACGGAAATCGCGGCGCTATGAAATGGTGCGAGATGCGAGAATCGAACTCGCACTTCTTGCTTGGGAAGCAAGCGTACTACCACTGTACTAATCTCGCAAGAAATCCCTCATGGAGCCATCTCGGGGATTCGAACCCCGGACCCCCGCTTTACGAGAGCGGTGCTCTGGCCAGCTGAGCTAAGATGGCATGTGCCCGGTGGGCAGCGGTCATTATAGCAATTTTCGCTCCTCAGAGCCACCCCTAGCCTACTCTTGTCAGAAGGGACAAAAATTGGTAGTATAAGGCAGTCGTCAGCGCCACTCGGCACAGTAATCGTGGGCTCGTAGTGAAGTTGGCCTATCACGCCTCCCTGTCACGGAGGAGATCGCCGGTTCGAATCCGGTCGGGCCCGCCAGGATGCTAGTGCTTGAACACTCCAGTAAAC
>WNFY01000930.1_pt1 | contig 27225 bp, 21 predicted proteins | sample 5400091 | NCBI WGS metagenome assembly WNFY01 (sample SAMN13153364, study PRJNA577476) | soil metagenome | isolation source: 60 cm soil or saprolite under grassland replicate 1 | place: USA:California | collected 2016-06-15 | reverse complement strand
AACGGTGGGCCGTAGCGAAGGCATCGTTGACGTTGAGGTCGAAGAGGGGGGCGAGCGTCTTGACAAAATGTGTCTTCAACAATTTCTCCGGCTTGTCGTCGACGTTCTCCTCGGCGCAGAATCTGAGATTGTCCAGGACCAAGACCTGGCCGGTCTCGACCTTGGCAATTCTCTGCCGGGCATGCGGACCCATCACATCTTCCACAAACTTCACATCTTGATTGCAGAGTGATGCGAGCGCCTCCGCGTGCGGTTCCATGCTAGTGAAATCATCCTTTCCCGGCCTGCTCTGATGTGATCCTAGAATGACCTTCGCGTTCTCAAGCTTCGACAGTGTCTCGGATATGGCCCTAATTCTCGTATCATCGAGGATGAGATGTGTTGACGGATCAAGTGGGACGTTAATATCCACTCTGAGGAAGACCCGTTTGTTGGCCGTATCTACATCATCAAGCGTCAAGAAGTCATTTTGGCCCACTTCCTGGTCCTCCTCGATCGTTTTTCGGATGATCTCCCACGCGTTTAATGTTTCTGAGGCCAATGCTTTTAGCGCTAGATTCGTGCGCGACCCATTTGCCGGGGTGGCTTAGCTTGGTCAGACCCTGTTTAGGGAACTACAGCGCCGGACTCATAATCCCGGATAGGACATCCGGAGGTCGCGGGTTCGACAAACCTCTCCAGTTCGAGACTCCCGCCCCCGGCACTCTTGTGTTGGGATGAAGTCTGATTCGACCACCATGTCGGAAGATTCTCTTTGCCAGACGATGAAGATCTCGAGGAAGGAAACTATTCTTGCAATCTGTCTTGGTCGCGAGTGAACCAAGAGTGAGTTTTCAGCTTCTGCGTAGGATGTCTACGTGCCCGTCCTTTCTTCCTACATAGGCCGTGTCAGCCATGCCTAGGAAGAGCCCGGTTTCAATCACGCCCGGAATCTTCTTGAGCTTCTCGTGCACAATTTCTGGGCGGCGGAGGCTTCTGAAGTAAACGTCGGCGATGAGGTTGCCGTTGTCTGTTATGACCGGTCCTACTTTGCCTGTGGTTTCTCTAAGATTGGTCTTGTCCGAGATTCTCCTGATCTTTTCAAGTGTGGAAGCGTAAGCGAAGGGGGTTATCTCGACTGGTATTGGTTGGGGTCCGCCGAGTGTCTTGGCCAGTTTTTTCTCGTCTATGACGATGACCAGTCGCCTCGCCGTGGAGTCTACTATCTTTTCTCGGAGTAGCGCGGCTCCTCCGCCCTTGACCAGGTCGAGGGTTCGCCATTGCACTTGGTCTGCGCCGTCTAGTGCTAGTTCCGGTTCGGTCTCCTCGTCTAGGCTTGCCGTCTTGAGGCCGAGTTTCTTTGCGGCGATCTCCATCTGGTATGATGTTGGGATGAAGCTGATCCTAAGATTTTCTTTCTTGATCCGTTCTGCTGCAAGTTCGAGTGCTCGGAGGATTGTGTTGCCGCTTCCCAGTCCTACCGTTGTGTGGTCTTTGAGTTCTCGGACGGCTTGTGCGGCGGCGCTCACCCTCGCCTTGTCGGTCCATGACATGTTCTGGTCTAGCCTTCGGTCTCTATCTGCTCTAGTCGCTCCATGGCTTTGAGGACTTCTTCCCGGATGGTTTCGAGCCGTTCTTCTGCCTTGTTCTTAGGCTTCTCTCTGGCAGGCCTTTCCTTGGCGGGAGTCGTGGGTGTTGTTTGTGCTGGGTCTGTCTTTAGCGTGGGTGGTGGCTGGGCTGTCTTTTCTTCAGGCGCGATGGTCGTTGTGGGTCTGATCTGGCTTATCTTCAGGTCGATCTCGAGCATTTTTTCATGGAAGCTCTTGAGAAGGTCTTCTTTGGCAGACTCCAGGTCGTACAGGTCAACGGTCTTCTTGTGAGTGTCTATTTCTCCGTCCACTCGCTTCAGGTCAGTCTTGTATCGTTGAAGCAGCTGATTTTTTTCTGGTTCGTTGATCAGTCCCTTAGCTTCCGCTTCGTAGATTTTTGTTAGGGCGTCTCCGATGATGTCCCGTTCTAGGCTGGCCAATCGGAGTCGGTCGCGGGCTGTGGTGACATCGTTTCCAGTGATTGTCTTCTTGAGAGTGTCGGGTAGTGGGAATGCTTCTGTCGTTGAGTCTGCGACAGTCCCGTTATCGGCTACTTGGGCTGGTTTCTTTTTTCCGAATAGGAGTATTAGTGTGACTGGTGCGAAAGGAGCCGTGGGGCCCTTTCTCTGCAATAGAAGCATTCCTCTAGCGTTCTTGGCGGTTTCTGGGGTCCGGGCTTATTAATTGTTTACAGTTGGGAGAGTCTTGTTACCTTGACCAGCGTCTAATTGTCCAAGTATGGTTATCTACACAGCAGAGGCTTGTTGGCCTCTGGGGCGGAGTCCTATGTCTCTCGCGAGCGAGTGTGAGAGTTGTGGCCGGCCAATGTCGTCGAATGCAGATCATGGCGCGCAGAATCCTGATAATCCCTATTGCATTCACTGTACCGACATGAAGGGGAAGTTGCTGCCTTTCGAGAAGTTGTACGAGGATCTGGTGAACCAGGCAATGCAGACGCGCTGGATGAACCACGAGCAGGCTGAAAAGTCTGCGCTCGAAGAGATGTCAAAGTGGCCTGCCTGGCGGGATAAGGCCGGGCAGATGCTTCAACACTAGGATTCTATCCCTCTCGAAGTTCTTCGCCTATCAACCAAGGCATTCTGACCCGAGGATCGGCACGGATAGCGTCGCAAGTCTATACATGCTCGCCCGAACCTACCATGTGTGCCAGTCTGATTGGGAGAAAACTGCTTACAGACTCGTAGCCAAGCGATAGAGTGATAAGGACTGACGCATAAGCCAGATTGATGGGAAGGAGCCAGACGCGGCTTCCTAAGAAGCCTCTCGTTCTGTTCGTGATATTGATAGCCGCCTACATGCCGGGGATTGTCCCGGCTTCATCGTCGCGCGTTGGATCTATTGCGGCCTTATCATCCCTCTCGCCTGTCAGCGCGGCTTCCTCTGCTGGAGTCGTTGGTCCGAACGTTCCTGTCGTTGGGGAGGCTCCTCCGGACCGCCAGCAGGTCGAGACGACGATCGCCATTGACCCGCGGAATCCGAATATTCTGGTAGCGGGCGCGCAGGACTTGAGACTAAAGAGCGTCGGCGAGCATAGGTGGCACGGCTACTACCGGTCTACGGATGGCGGGCAGACATGGACGAACGGCCTCCTGCCGGGCTACCCGGGCGACACGACTCCCCAGGGACTGGCCTCCGCGTTGCACAGATCCAACGCCACCTCCGACCCAGTGCTCGCCTTCGATCGTCTCGGCAACGTCTATTATGCGGGCTTGGTGTTTAACGTGAGTGCGGCTGGATTTTTGGGTAATGGTCCAATAGGCAATACCGTGGCGTTTGTTGCCAAGTATACGAATGATGGAGCGACCTATTCCAGTGTCAAGCTGATCACGGGTCCACTGTTCGCGGACAAGCCGTGGATAGCTGTGGATAACACTGGGGGGCCCTTTGACGGGAACGTGTACTTGGCGTTTGACGCCAATCTCACATCAATAACCCCCTTCGCAACACTCTTCACTAGATCAACTGATGGCGGGAACAGCTTCTCCCCGCCGTTCTACGTGCCTTCGGACCGGACGGGAGAGTTGCCGGGGGTTGCTGTTGATTCTGCGGGGAACGTCTTCGTCTCGACCGATGCTTTTGATCCCGTTACTGGCGCGAATCTGAACTACATCCAGGTTTCCAAGATCACAGGCGGTGGTACGACTTTGGTTCAGAACGTCAGGGTGGTCAACCCCGCGTCCTGGGTGACCTCGGGATCATCGATAGGAGCGAGCTTCCGAGCCTTCACCATACCGCAGATAGCAGCCGATGCCTACGGTGTCTATGTTGTCTTCGATGATGTGAGGCTCGGAAACTCCAACGTATACATCACTCGGTCAACAGACGCGGGCAGTTCCTGGACCGCGCCTTTCAGAATAAACGACATCACCACGGGCCAACACTTCTTCCCGACAATAGCTGCATCTGGAGGGATTGTAGACGTGGCATGGTATGACAGTAGGTTCAACACGCAGACCCCTATGACCGCGCTGGACGTTTTCCTGACCAACTCGATTGATGGCGGCGTCAGCTTCTCCGCAAGCGTAAGGGTCACGAACGTTTCGTTCAATCCCGGGCTCGTCAAGAGGACTGACGCTCCGAACTGGAACGACCCCTTCATGGGCGACTATATCGGGATCGCCGCCACACCCTCCGCGGCTCATCCCCTCTGGGCAGACAACCGCTTCGCATGCGACACGTACGACGCGGCATACGCGAGCTGTGTCGACCAAGACGCGTTTACCGCCACGATCCTCCTATCGGGCTTTGGAATTGCCGTCACGCCATCGATTCAGACGATTCTTCAGGGAGCATCGGGCAATGCCAAGGTGACACTGTCCAGCCTCAACGGCTTCCAGGGAGACGTGACTGTTTCGGCATCTTCAAGTCCCTCTGGGCTCCCAATCAGTCCGTCTTCCAAGACCCTTCAGCTTTCCTCCGGTGGCACATCATCGTTCAACCTCACGTTTTCTCCGACCACCTCTACAACGCCCGTAAGCTACACTGTCAATATCACCGGAACGAGCGGTCCGATATCCCATTTGGTTCTTACTACAGTTCAGGTTCAATCGTCGAGCGTAGGTGGGGCCCTTGCTAGTGTGGACAGGCTCAAGATACTCGTACAGATACTGACAATGGGGGTGCCGATCCTCCTACTTGGCGCAGTAACTCTTACCGCCTGGGCCCTGAAGAGGCGAGCCAGGAGAGACTCTCCGTCGGGCCATCAACCCGTCCCCGAGACTCTCGAGAGCCGGATGCCCTGACACTATTTTCAGTCGCCGTCAGTTCTAGACCGCAAGGGTCTCACGGAACAAATGTTGCAAAAATACGCGGGCTGACGTTCTAGGGCACAGGATACTGGTTGAACACAAGCCCAGAGCGGCTAAGATTATATAAGAAATCTTGAGTGGCTCCGCGTTCAGTGCCCCGGTGGCTCAGCCTGGTAGATGCTATCGCAGCCTATAGCATTGCCTTGGTAAGTTGGTCAAACAGGCAAGGGTCACGAGTTCAAATCTCGTCCGGGGCTCCACAATAACCTGAGTGGCTGCGATGGCGAAAGATTGTTTGTGGTTCGGTTTTGAGGTATGAATTGAATAGGCAGTTTGGAATTATTCTGGTGGTCATGAGCGGCGAGTCGGAGAGCATACTAGGAGAAATCCCTGTCATTGCTCGGTTGGCTCTTGGAAACGAACGACTAACCCTGTTCGTGACAGGAGCTAGAATCATAGTTGCCCATGTCGGAAAGAGGGGTACTGGTGCGATAGCAACAAGTACACTGCTGGGCCGGTTCGGAGGAGGACTTGAAGATGTCTTGAAGAGAGGAAGAGAGTCAAGGGGCAAACGAGCGTTGAAACGTTCGACGCTCGATAGTATTCTGGCGGCCGACAAGGATAACTTCGATCTTAGGTACGACGAAATTGTCAGTGTTCAGGTGGTCGAGACCGCGTTCTCAAGGATCATTATCATTGTCACTAGAGACGACAAGTTCGATTTCCGCTCAAGTCTTTCTTTAGATCGAATCGTTGCTCTGTTAGAGAACAATCTAGGGCCGAAGCTAACCATCGAGCGGATCTGAGTCCGCGTAAGACGGGAGAGAACTTTGTCTGCGCTAAACCCTAGTCTAGCGTGGTCGGTGCAAGGATAAGCCAATATTGCAGAGCTTGGTTTATCTGGCATGACAGGCTTAGTGATTAGCGAGTAGGGGGCTACTGGTTTCACGAGAATGCTGTGGGTTCCGGCGCTATCGATAGTTGTCATTTGTTTCTTGTTGCAAAGTGTCCCGGTGGCGAAAGCGGACCCTCAAGGAATCTCGAGCGTATTTCTCAGCCCGGGAGTTTGGTCGGATGCACCAGGTGGGTCGTTCTCTGTCAACGTAATGGTGAACCTGGCCCCTGGCCAGAACATTAATGCTATTGATGTGAAGATTAACTACACGAATCCGCAGCAGGGCGAAATTGTCCGTGTTGATGGCTTCTCCTATTCAGGTAATATCTTTGGTGATGATCCCGGGAACCTTTTGTCGCAGGAGTGCGTATTCCCGATATACGATGTCCAGTGTCCTCAGACAACCGACTATGCGTTCGGCTGGGTGCACTTTTCCGAAATAGGTGGTAGCATTGTTTCGGGTCCCAAGGTTGCATCCCTATTTTCGATTCACTTCCAAGTAGATGGGACAGGGACCAGCCTAATTCAGTTCAATAGTGCCCTTCTTGTGAATCCCGGTTCGGGATCGTTCGCGACTCCTCAGTTCATTCCGGTAACAACTCAAGACGGGATCTTCAGCAACGCTGGAATTACTTCCTTCTTCCAATACGTGCCTCTGGACACGCCGACAGTAGTTGCCGGCCACGACAACCGTTTCAATGCTACGGGAAGCCTTAGCTTCAACGCAAGCTATACAGAAATTCCCGTCGCCAGGTATGATTGGAACTTTGGCGACGGAACAACAAACAGCACCTCTAGTCCGATCATCAGCCACAGATTTAGATCCACGGGACAGTATGATGTGAATCTTACAGTCATAGATGAAAACGGGAATAGAGGTTCAAATCATCGTATGGTCACGGTCGAGCCTGCGCTTGGCTCGCTGCTCTTAACCGTGGTTGACCTGCACTTGACCGTCCACGCCGGGGTCAACGTCCAAATCTTCAACCTCACCGCGTTGATGCCTTTTGCGAATAGGACGACAGACTTGAGCGGTACGGTCGTGTTCGAGAATCTTCTACCCGGGACCTATGCGTTGAGCTTCTCGGGACAATATGTGACAGAGAGTTCTACGACCGAGAGTATCATGGCTGGGTGGACCACGCAGGACACTGTCGGGTTGAAGATAGATACTCCGCCCCCTCCTGCTCCCACGCCTTGGTATGGCGATACAGTCTTCGTCGCAAGCTTCGCTGGGGCCATTGGAATCTTCTGCTTAGGCCTGTTCGTGAGGTGGAGGAGAAAAGGGGAAAAGTCCGCGGAGGGTGGCTCACGTCTCAATAAGAAGTTTGTCGAAGGTTCGAAGAGCCGCCGTCGGCCCTTGAAAGTCACTTCTTAGGCCGACTCGGTCCGCGGGTGGCGTCCGCGTAGCTGGAGAACGCCTAACGCGACTGCGGCAGCGGTTGCCACTGTTGTCGTGATCCAGGGCAAAATGTCGAGTGAGGTCTGGCGTGGAGATTGTGGAGCAGCTAACGTCACCTGGCCCGCGCTCAGTGACTGGTTGACCGCGCTCGTTTGCTCCCCTATGACTCTGGCATATACACGATATGTGTCGGAAGACCACTGACTAGTGTCCCATGACAGGACGATCGTATCGGGTTGACCGGGGGTTACAAGTGTTCTCTGCTGCGCGACTGTAATGTTGCTTCCCGAGCTCGTGCTAACATCCATCACTACTGTTACGTTGGCTGGTACCGCTCCGGTGTTGGCCACTGAGACCGTGATGTTGACGCGATTGCCTGCGACGGCTGAGTTGGCAGAAACAATCGCAGTGTCGATCTTGATCGACGGGAGAGATGGGAGAACAATCAGTGTGATGTTGACGTATCGCTGAATCTGGGTCGTGCTTGCGGTAACTTGGACTGTGTATGTGCCCGTTGGTGTTGTGCCGAGAGTCGAGATTGTCAGCCCGGACGCGACCGGACCGCTGGTACTGGTGATGGTTACGCTGGCAGGAGATAGACTAGGATTGATTCCGAGTGTTGAGGAACTATTCGCAGAGAGGTTTACCACCCCCGTGAATCCGTTGAGACCGGTGATAGTGATCGCGTTAGTGCCGGTTGAGCCGCTCTTGACTTGGAGGGATGTCGGAGCTGCACTACCGATGAAGTCCGGAGGTGGTACAACGACTGTTACGTTGGCGCTATGGATTAGTGGGCCGAGTAGTCCTATGCTGTTACCTCTCACAGTGATCTTGTAACTGCCCGCTGGTGTGCTTGACTGTACAAGGACGTAGAGTAACGATGAGTTGGTGGGCCTGGCGGAAGTCAGCTTGACTGTCGACTGGCTGAGAAACCCGAGAACATTGTTCGACGAGTTCGTTGCTTTCAAAGTGATTGTACCGCTAAAGCCGGATAAACTCGTCAGTGTGATATTGGAGATACTATTCTGCCCTTGAGATAGGGTCAGAGTTGAGGGGGCTGGCGATACTTGAAAGTCTGGAAATGTGACCTTAACGGCTATGATGATGAAGTGGTGTATGCTTCCGGCAGAACCGGTCACGTTAAAGGTGTAGCTTCCCGTAGGGGTTGAGCTTACGGTGGAGATTGTCAGTTTGGAAAAGCGGGTCTGGCCCGGTGAGACGTTCACAGATGTCGTATTGAAAGTGCCCGTGGGAGCGTTGGGCACCGACGGGGAGACTTGGTAGGCGAGGGTAATTGTTCCATTGAATGGAGTGATGCCTGTAAGCGAGATCGTCGAATTCGTGTTCTTGCTTGCTATGATCGTAAGCGAGGAAGGAGTAGCGCAGATAAACGAGCATAGAACGGAGATTGTCAAGGGACCCTTGATGGCACTGGGGAGTCCTCCGCTATCCTGTACCTCTAGTGTTGCGCTGTAGTTTCCGGCGTCGTTGTAGGTATGGACTGTTGTCGGCGAAGTAATGTTAGCGATCGTGCCGTCTCCGAATGCCCAGTTGTACTTCGAGATAGTGTTTCCCGGGCTCGGAACACTGGAAGATGCGTTAAAACTGACCGTCAAGGGCGCTGGCCCAAGAGTTGGTACGGCGGCAAAGTTTGCTGCGGGGGCGGCATTTGTGAAGCTTCCCGTTTGCGGGTTCTCTGACAGAACGTTTCCAAAATTGTCAAAGACGAGAACGCAGTCGGTCGGATCAGTAGTACTCGAAATACAGCCGTCCGCCTTCGGATAGGAGATGGGCGTACTTCCTGACCCGCTTACAACATTGTATGTTATGTTGAATGCCATGTCTGAACATGTGGGCTGGCCGAAGCACTCGTTCTGACCACTGCTCTCAGTGGTCTCCATCTCCACAACACCCGGACCATTGGTCGTCCCTTGAGTACAACTTCCCTCGAGGCTGATGTCGTTGATGCATCTGATCGAGAGCGACGGATGCGCGATCAGTGGACCGAAAGACGCGCTGACAGGGTTCAATACCGTATTGTCAGTTTTGACATAGATGTCGAATCCTCCCATGGGGTCGGAATTCTGGATGAAGACGCCAATTGTTAGGCTAGATCCCGCGGTCAGGTTGCCGAAAGTGAATGGGAGAGTGGGACAGCTGTTGCTCTTTGGAGGTGCTATGCAGACAATGCCGGTTCCAGGGTTCGCGTGTACGGAGTTTGTCATTGAAGGAATAACGATGAGTGCTCCAACCAATATGAGTATCATGCTAGCCAGTTGTTTCATCTAAGCATCACTGGCATTCTGATCGGGTCCCTTTGTTATGGGCTTATCGACTGGAGGGTGACGTATCTGATAGCTGGGGAGACTCGAGGGAAGACATACGACAACAAAGCTCGGTTCTACGGAATTCGGCTCACTGGACAAGGACTGCTTCCTCTAGCGAAGATGACCCTGCTTTTCCAAGCGATATATATATTCGGATTGGCTGAGAACTATCTAACCAGCCAACTCCTGAAAATCCAAGCGCAAATTTCTCTCCGCGTCTGTTCATGATCCGGAGTTTGCTGAATGTCAGACAAGTCTAATAGTTGGAAAGAGACAATTAATGCAGATGGGCTCTTGTCCCAGAGCAAGTCGCCGAGGACTCGCAGGCAGAAGACAATCCTCTACTCCGTTCCTCTCTTAGCCCTCTCGATTCTTCTCGCGATCATTTACTTGGAAGTGGTTCCAGGCCAGGCTCGAATGGATTATACTCTCAACATTTCGATACAAATCTCCGTGCTTGATCCTACTTCATTCACTGGAGCGTCCGTGACAACGGTGATTCCAAGAAATGTGGGCATAGCTGGTGGCATATGGAAATCGGATCAGTATGACGGCTACGGCCTCGACGGAAAGTATCCCGTGTTCGCCCAGGCGCCGGCGGGATGGAACAATACGTGGCAATACTATCTAATCCACGTTCGGTCACGTGTGGCTTGGAACTACACTCTACTCGACTTTTTCAATGTCTGGGGAATGCCACTTGGTCAGAACAACACTCTTGGTTACACAGTGCCCCGTCCCGATGCCCAGAGCAATCTGTACGGTCAAGACTGGTTCTGGGACATGTGTTTCAGGCCAGCCGGAGGCACGTTTAGGGACACCACCAGAGTAGCCCCCGACCATTGGGGGAGCCAGCCTCTGGATCGAGACATTCTCATAATCCTGATCTACTCGAACTATGGGTGCAGCCCCGCTTAGGACCCCTTAAGGGCCGTGACGTACCAGTCGCTCCTTTATATTCGTGGAATCCTCTGGAAGTCTATTGCAATACTGGGACTAATCGGGCTACATCAGACGAGCTTCGAGCAGAAAACTCTTATATTGACAGCCCCGGATTGATCACGGAAGAAAAAAACAGGTGCTAATGTAATAATGAAAAAATTCGTAGCATTTGTGCTCATCGTCATTGCATCTCTCATCGCCATACCTGCTTCTACACTCCCCGCACGAGGGCAGTCGGTTGGGCTGGTCTGCATTGCCGCGACGGGCAGCTCATCATGTCCCAGCACGATCCCATCATTCGGTGGGGCGCAAGGCTCTCAGCTAACAGTCAGTGTCGTCCTCCAGGGCTCTGACCCGATCGGAGGCTTCGACGTCTTTGTCAAGACCATCAACAGCATGTTGAACCCTGCAAGCGTAGATCTTTCGGGCAGCCTCATCACCCAACCCACCTTCACTACTGAATGCGTCAACGGTGTCGCGGTACAAGGATCCTGTTCAAGCCCGGCGAACGGGCTTGGTGTCGTAGAGGTTTCGACCATAGATGCCTCAGGCAACAACGTCTGCTCTGCGCCGTGCACTGGACTCTTGTTCAGCATAACCTACAACATTGTTGGGACAGGTACCACCGACATCTCATACCCCTCTAACGCGAGCTGTGATCCATCCAGCGTCGCCGGGAGTAACACGTGTGTCCTGGTCTTCGACAACGGTGGAAACGTCGATAACGAAAACGTGCAGATCGGAACCTTCGCGAACGGACCCGCCGACTTTTCGGTTACAGTCATCCCCAACAGCCTAACGGTGTTCCAAGGAGGCTCGGCCACGAGCCAAGTTGTAGTTTCCAGTACGGGCGGCTACTCGGGACCCGTATCAATCACGTCAAGTGTAGCCCCAGTCGTCACAAACGGGCCCACCAGCTCGGTCTCTCCCAGCAGTGTAACACTGACACCAGGTTCAAGCAGCACTGTGATCCTAACCGTCTCCGCGTCCCTCTCAACACCAACCGGTTCATACACGGTCACAGTCACTGGTACAGGTGGAAGCACTTCGCACAGCCAGCCTGTCGCAGTCTCAGTCCAAACCTTCAGCGGCGTACTCTTCTACGGCAACGGGCTGAAGGGACTAGGCAACGTCAACATAACGGCGACTGGAGGGCTTCAAGTCTGGACGGCCCATCTCGACAACAAGGGTGACGTAGGGCAGTCGATCACGATCAGAATCTCGGGGACAAGCAGCGCAGGGACATACACTGCAAGCTTCTCGACCTCTCTGAGCTTCACTGGTAAGGCTACCATAACGTTCAACACGAACGTCTCGAGTCAGTACGTCGGCTCAAAGATCACCTACACGGCTACACTGTTCTTCGGTTCCTCACAGACACAGAGTCCCACAACGGCAAGCGGCTCCTTCAAGGTATCACAGTAGCGGAATCGGTCGAACGAAATTCCAACCCTCCTTTTTTTTCCTGCGAACGCAGTGCCAACTAGGCTCGGAATAATTCCATGAGCAGAGCGATCACCGGGGCAGTCATCGCTGTAATTCTATTGCTCTTAGAGTTCCAAGCAACGGTCCAACCTGCATATGGGTATACGTTCAACGGTCCCATCCCAGTCGTAATCTCCAACGGGACCGACTTCAACCCCGCGTCTCTTCAGACGTCCAGTGGAAAACTCTGGCTCGCCTGGGAGTCTTCGAGAACTGGCCAGTCGCAGATTTACTATTCGACTTACGACTTTCCCTCAGCGACATGGTCGACGTCACAGAATCTCACGGGCGGTCCTCAGAACATAGTCAACCAAGCTCCCTCTCTCGCTCAACTACAGAACGGCAGCATAATTCTAGTCTGGTCGTCAAACCAGACAGGCCACTCCAATCTCTACTACAAGACATTCACGGGTGGTCTTTGGACGAAGACCACTGGTTTGACATCGGGAACCTTCGATGACCTATCCACCCGAGCCGTCGTGGCTAACGGTATACTCTGGGTCGCGTGGTCGAGACAGACAACATCAGCGTCCTGCATGCTCGGTTTTTGTCGTCAGATCTACTACAAAACGTTGAACGGAAACTACTGGTCGACCGATATACAGTTGACATCAGACTCGGCCTGGAACATAGAGCCAGGCTTGATGGTTGCAAAGAACCGAAACGTCTGGGCTGTCTATTCAAAATGCTCTGCCAACCCATGTACTTACAACATTTTCTCTCAGACTTACAATGGAACGACATGGTCTTCCCCGTACCAACGGACAAGTCCGAGCACCTCGACTTTCGGTGACGAAAACGCTGACATGGTTGCGGATCGGAATGGCACTGTCTGGATGTTCTGGTCGAGAGACGTAGACATCGGTGTCGGCGTCAACGAGAACAAGTTGTTCTATGAGAATTCATCAGATGGAGGAACGAACTGGACCCAGCCGACACAATTGACTTTCACAGGGACCCAGACCAATCCAGTGGATGACGTGGACCCGTCGGTTGTCCAAGCGGCCGACCAGAGATTGTGGCTCTTCTTTTCATCCGATCCACAAAGTTCAGGTTTCAACATTTACTACTTCCAGACCAGCCCCATCTATCCTGTTCACGATGTCGCAATTACCAATGTTGCCGTAGGTCCCAACTTTCTTATTCAGACAATCGTCAACACTTCGACTGTGAAGGTAACCGTCTCAGACTTGGGTGACTACCTGGAGAATGTTAACCTAACCGTTCGTGCCACTGGACCTTCCACCTTCGTCCTCGGCAGAGCCACCGGGCTCTTCGGAAGCGGCTCAACTTTCACCTTCACCTTTACCGTGAACCAGACATCTCTACTAAACGGCAGATACACGATAACTGCTTCGATAACGCCTCTGCCGGGCGAGTCGGTCGGTGCGACTCTCGACGACAGTCTCCAATACACGTTTCTTACGATCGTCAAGCCCGCCAGCTCCAAGGGAGCATGTTCGATACCGCATTTTTGCCCTGTCTAACTCATCCGAAGATTTCAAGGAAGGTGCTGGAAGCCAGAAGGCGAGTCATACAAGGAATTTCGCAAATTTCCAGTCTTCACAGAAGAGCGATGTTTCACTTCCACCGCGAACTCGCCGCCTCTGGTAGCAAGCCTCTGGGCGAAGCCGATTTTCGCCTCGTTCTGGTGAAGCTTGGCTTGGAGACGAGTCCTTTGCAGCGAGGCCAGCAGACCGGATTGCGCGGATAAACTTTTAAAACTCTTTGCGGAAGGCCGCACAACGATAGTGCATCTGAGCTCGGTGAATTGCGATTGGGAGGCGCTCTAGGATTTCTACCAGATCAAAGTCGAGATCTCTCCTCCTAGTCATCCTAGCACTAACGTTAAACTTCTTGTCCGTGGGGCTGGGTAACCCTCTCGCCGTTGTCCATGCTCAGACGGCATTCGACTATTCTCTGTCGAACACAGGAGGCATAACGCTTCTCCCCGGAAGGTCAGGTTCAACCAACATCACTGCCACCCTACTAGCGGGCACCCCCTCAAATGTCACACTTTCCTGTGTTGATGCCACGTTACCTCTAGGCGCATCTTGTTCGTTCAGTCCAAAGAGTATCATCGCAAACTTTACAGGAGACGGTAGCATACTCACCATCGCCACGCCAGCCTCGCTTCCCTATGGAAGCTACAACGTGTCGATTACGGCAAGTCCCGTGGAAGGACTGATCAGCCCAACAAATGTCACCTTGACTGTCGCCGCGAAGGTCGCCATCGATCCGACAGGCCGCTCACTGATAGGCTATCATGGCAGTGTATCATATCAGGTGAACATTACTGGGGTCCCGCCATTCAGCGTTTTCATCGTTGCAATACATTACAACAACCTGATTCTTGGAAACCCCGTTGTAGAATACGGAGGCAACGTGCTCGGAACCGACACCCAGACATTATCAGAATGCGTCGACGGCCGAGCCAATCCTGGCGATCCCAACAGCCCTCCCTGCACTGCAATTGTTGGAGTGGACGGGCCCGGAGTCGTCAGCCTCCAACTCATCACTGCAAACGGAGAAAATTCGACGGGAAACCCAACAAACGGGAAACTCTTCAGTGTAGCTTTCGATGCTTTAGGTTCGGGCTTCTCTTCGATCCACATCTTGTACCAGCAGATAGGTTCTGTGACTAACTCTACGGGAGGAATACAACGCGCTTCCATTCCCGTCGATGGATACTTCGCGAACGTTGAGTGTGGAGGAAACCCTTGCCTGCCACCGACTGCAAGCTTTAGGCCGTTGACTCGCGCGGTCGCGGGCAAGTCAGTAACATTCGTCGCTACATCAGTCTCCCAGAACTGTTGCCCGAAAGCCAACATAACCTTTTACCAATGGTTTTTTGGCGCATCGGCTTCGATCACCTTCATAAAGTCAAAGAACCCTAATGCGACTGTCTTCTACAGTCAAGCGTCCGTGGACCTGCCGGTGACTCTCCTCGTGAACGATACCTATGGTGCCACGGTGGAGGTCACCAATTTCATAACGGTGATCCGAATATGGACAGATCTCGGTGTTTTACCGCTCACAGTCGGCCAGGTAAGAGGTGTTCTGCCTGGTACCGTCAATCGCATAAAGGTATCGGTGATTAACTTCGGGGTCGATCCTGAAAATTCAAGCGTCAGGCTCTTACTCAACGACAATCTGTTGACGACGAGTCAGATCGAGAACTTACTGCCGAGCTCGCAAGCTGGACTCACTTATTCTTGGAACACCGCAGGGTTCGTTCCTAGAGTGTATAGGATTCAGGCTATCCTTGACCCGGTGAGGGACGCCAAGACGGGTCTTATCGTCGAGAACGATACTGATCCCACGACTCTCAAAGACCCGAATGGCATTGCAACTGCTTACGTTCAGTTAATCCTGTCTCTCCCCTCGAGCTTTGGACTGTTCCTTGGCATAGGCCTTCCTCAGACGATAGCCCTGGGCATCATAGTTCTGGCTGCCATTGGCTTTGCCTTAACATTCGTCCGTAGAGTTGCAGCAAGAAGGAGGCAACCGTTATGACACTCACCATCTTCAATATATGAGCGGCGACTTCTAGTAAGCCGAGAATATCTCAGTCATTCTCGGGATGTACAATATCCCAAGCCGAGGGATAATCTTTTAAGGTGTGAGCCTCCAGCAGGCTTTCGAGAAAATTTGAAAGGCTATTCTACCATACGGCTCTTCGTAATCTTCACAGTCGCTTTCTCTCTCGCGGGCCTCAGTGGCCCACTATCGGCTCAGTTCCATCTCCCAGGACTACCGAGCGTGCCGTCTGTAAGGGCTGACGCCTCAACAGGCTATGGACAATGGTATCCCGCAGGGGCACAGATGCAGACTCTGTCTCTGAGCACCTTCGACGGTGCCGGAGCCCTGTTCACTGGTGTTACCACGGGCCAGGTTGATACAGGAGACTGGCCCCTCACTGCTAGCCAGCAGGCGAGTGCCTGTCCATCCACTGCCATTATAGAGTGTTCCCAGCCTGTCGCTGATCACGGATACTTCGAGATCCAGTTCGACCTCTCGAACCCCTTGTGGGGAGTTCGACAGGACTTTGGCACTGGCCTCGGAGGCATCGAGCTTCGACAAGGTGTTGCGCACTTGGTTGACAAGCAGAACTTCGCAGCCACCAACGCTGCATGCAACGGTATTGCATGCACGCCCAATGATGCAGCGATGCCTATTTGCGTTGTCGGCAACTGTAACAACGGTGGACTCTATTCTGCCAACCCGTGCAGTTGGGATACAAAGTACGGTCAGACCGGCACGGCATGTGTAGTCGGTGCCGCGGGGGGTACAGCCTACAACTGCAGCCTCGCTACCGCCCCTGCCTGTCCGGGCACAGTCTCTGGAATAGGCGGGACGACATTTTCATTCCAACGCACCATTGGGAGCAAGGACTTTTGCGCGGCAGCTAACCACTTCCAGCAGGCTTTCATTGACGCTGGGATCACTGGTGTGACTCTCAACGCCAACTGTGAGCTCAATCCACCTGTGGGTGGATGGCCTGCACGTGTCACGGCCTTTGGTGCCGGAACCACAGGTCCACAAACCTGTTCTGGCCAACCCGTTACAGCGAATGTCTGTTTCATCGTCCGTACCACTCAACCGCGACGAGACCTTGGTGACGGAGTCGCGCAGCAGATATGCGCCCTCTTCTCCCCAGCCTTCGTCAGCGGCGGATGGACGACTCTAGCAGGCCAACCGTTCGACTGCGCCCCATACCTCCAAGTAATCCACATACCGATCACCAGCGTCTGCGCCTTCACGACCAGCAATACCGGAACTCCGAACAACTGCTGGGGAATGTTGACGGCAGGCTTCATTCTTGTCTTCCCATACGACAGCAGCACATACTTCGGATACAACAGCCAATTCGCAACCAAGACTAACGTGACTTGCCTTACCACTCGCTGCGATCCCGGTGTAGCTGGTGATACAACGGCTGGATCTACATGCACTGGCCCGGTGCTGACTGACGCTCCTGGAAACTACGTCTACTCCTGCGATCCATCCTACGACAGTCTGAGCAGTCTCATGGAGTTTGCAAACTGCCTTGGTTCACCAGGACCTAGCCCAGACCCGACGCCTGGCGCTTCCAGCCCCACCTTCGCAACCTGCGCGGGTGCGGCCGTCTCGGGAACCTGCGGCGCCTCCTCTGGATGCACCTCATTGAGCGCGGGCTATCAGGCACTCAACTACTTCGGCAGCCACGTCTTTACCATGCCAATCTGGTCCGGTATCGACCGGTTCCCAGTCCACAACTGCTGGAATCTGGGCAACAGCGCCGATCCTGGGATCCAGGCTGAGTTCGGAGGCTCGGCAAGCGGACTTGGATCAACAACGTACGTGTTCGACTACCTCAACGCCTACTGCTCTCAGACTGGGAGCGGGGGCGGCTTTGGTCCAGCCGGAGTTTACAGAGCTGGCCTGATGGACACTGCATCGACGGTCAGCCCGTTCAAAGCAACCACCTTCTGGGACTTTGACGTGCTCGCCGCAGTCTATGACTCGTTGTTCAACCCCAACCCCATGTGCAACACGAACCCGCCCTCAGGCTCGGGAGTCGCAGCCTGCACCACAAATCTACAGACAATAGACTGGATGACCACCAGCCACACCTTCCCCTGCAACGCCGCCGTAGGCAACCCCTGCACCACAGCTAACCTGGGCTATACTCCACCGCCGAATACTGGAGCAACACTGCAGCTGACTCTGAATCCGAACATGAAATGGCATGACAGCGGCCTCAGCGTGACAGCCTGGGACATAAAATGGACCTTCGTCAACCTCAACGCGACGGGCTCATTCCAAGCATCATCGCTCAGCAACGTTGCCGGCATCCAGGTCTTGAGCCCGACCAAGCTAGACTTGAACCTCAAGGCGAGGGGTCCGTTCACTGACCTGTTCATAGGCGGCATCACCATCATGCCAGGCCACACATGGTCTGCATGTGGTGCGAGCACCTGGAACAGTCAGGTGAGTGGCACCAACCTTGCAGGCACGACTCTCGTCAAAGCTTCCGAGGACAACTGTGTAGGCTCATTCACTGGATTCTCGCCGTACGACGGGACCGCTTCATGCCCAACTAGTAGCGTAAGCAACAGCGCTGGCACACCAGTCGGCTGCATAGGCAAGACAGCGACAAACGTGAGCTATGCAGACGCAACATTCGATCCCATCACCAACGGATTCCTGATAGGATCAGGAGCATGGGTCTGTGAGAACACTGGCGCGAACGGTGCGGTGCCTGTTGGTACTGTCGGAACAGGCTGCAGCGCGGACAATACACAGTCTCCCGCAATCCAGCTCGGAGCATACACTCTGACAAGAATGGGCTGCAACATCGCGACCGGAGCCTGCGTGGCTCCAACCGGATCTTCCTCTCCGCCTCCAACTGGAAACGGCTCTGACTACTTCCACAGCAGTGGATTCCTAGCACTCTACATCTGGTCAGGCATGTGGGGAGCATCCAGCGACGTACTAAAACTGGCAGCTGTCAACAGCGGCTCCTCAGCGGTCATCAACCACTACAAACAGGGCATCGGCAACCCAGGCGGAACAGGCAACAACGCTGTTAGCCCCATCGTGAAAGCGAGGGTCAACGCGTTCAAAGGATACAGCTGGCTAGCCTTCTCGACGGAGAAGACTACTGGCTCGCTGATCAATACATCCTGTGCTCCAAACTACCGCGAACCAGGAACGACTGCGGCCAATACCCTCTGCCCCGGAACCGGTGCTTGGTCACCAAGCGCAATGCCGGGAATCGGAGGCGGATACTCCTCGACTGGCGCTCCGATACTCTACCAGTGGGGAGCACCCAACACCTTTGGAACCGTAGCAACACCAGATCCAGCACGCACCAACGGAGTCTTCACACAAACACATAGCAACGTCTACGCGCTGGTCGGCGCCCAGTGGTTCACTGGCGGCGCTGCCGGCTCGGGATGCGCAACGGGCGTAGGAACTGCAGCTTCGGCCTACCCACTCGCGGGATACGACTGCTAGCAAACCTCTAGAATCCAAACCCCTTTTCTCTTTTTTCTATTCGACCTAGCGGGAGCTACGGACCTATTTCCTCGGCATCGGGCGCTTCTCGAGTTAACCCTCATCTGTGCAAGGTCCTTGTTTCGATTCATATGACAAAATCTCAGCCTGAAAGGGGAGTGTGTCTTCAAAATCTCCTGGACAGCGGTCCAGTTGCGCCTTACTCTCAAAAGCTTCGAACTGATTTTGAGGTGGTTCGTATATCCTGCGGCAGAATTGTCTGGATGTACCGGGGCAAGGCTCAAATAAACGAACGGCCTGCAAGAACATGGCGGTAGCGGCTGAGTCTCCGATCATTTCTTCTTAGACGACTCCTATACACCGTGGTTCTCGTTTTCGTAGTGATCTTAGTCAACTGGTTTGTATTCGAGGGTATTCCGGGCCAAAATGGTGCGCAGCAGCTCCTCTCAACCAGCCCGAGGCTCTCGGGTAACAATGATCTCCGGGAGAGGCTCTGTGCGCAGTGGAATTGCCACGCCTCACGCACTGATCAGTTCATCGCTTACGTCCGTTCGATGCTCACGTTCCAGTTTGGGGTGTCCTACGACAATGGAGAGCCCATAAGTCAGCTCATAGTGCAGTCAGGGAGACTCCAGAACACACTGCTCCTGCTTGGATCATCGACGATAATTTCTATCATGATCGGGGTGGTTCTCGGAATCGCGGCGGCTCACAAGCGCGGCTCCTTCCTTGACAGCTTTGCAGTGTCGGGGTCTCTCACTACTTTCGCTCTTCCAACGTTCTGGATCGGACTCGTTCTGATACTGTTCTTGGCCAAGGACTTTCCTCTGTTTCCGGGGGGGAGCATCGGCCCGTTGGAATGGACTCTCGGCCCAAGTCATGTTCCAAACATTCTGGCCCAGATTCCAATCCGTCTGCAATACCTCTTCCTTCCTGCGCTAACGCTTACCCTCTTCACGTATGGCGGATTTGTCCTCCTGACGAGAGCAACAATGATGGATGCTCTGAGCGAGGATTACATCCTAACAGCAAAAGCTAAAGGGCTTTCTCAGAGGAGAATACTTTTCGGTCACGCGTTCAAGAACGCTTCGTTACCCGTGATAACCTCGAGCGCACTTGCGTTCGGAGGCATCCTGAGTGGGGCGATCATAACAGAGACAGTCTTCAACTGGGCCGGGCTCGGGCTCTGGCTCTATCAGGCCGTCGTCACAAAGAATTATCCTGTGATGCAGGCGATGTTTTACCTGATCTCTCTCACGGTGATAGCCGCGAATTTCATCTCCGACATCCTCTATGGAGTCGTCGACCCCCGTATAAGGTACGAATAGAAATGCTCTATCAGAAACAGGCATAGGTGTCCTCCATGCCGGACAAGTCCCGTCCTCTCACGAACCGGCGCTTCCAACTGCTCCGAGTAGCGGGTCTCTTTAAGGCGTTGCTGAAGAACAGAATGGCCGCTCTCGGACTCATGATGCTAATCATCTCCAGCATTGTGGCCATCGTAGCTCCGCTCATCGCGCCTTACCCTCCGATTAAAACAGTGGCCGGACCTACAGCCCAGCCTGAATGGGTAATGAACTTCCCTGATGGATACTATCTGAGTAGGAACCTCCTGGCTGTCAACGATCCCACCTTCTCCACCCCGAGTCCGGTCCAAGAGCTGCGCGTGGATGGGTCCGGCACAGCCTTGTCAAACGTCATTTTCTCGTATGCCCCTGGTATAGGAGAGGGCGCCTACAAGAACAGCGTTCGGTTGGCCCATCCCGCGCAGGGTGTTGATACGATCACTCTCAGCCGAACCTTCCAGTATCCATACCGCGGACCCCCCGCCAGTTTCCTCGCCACGATCCTATTCATTGCCCAAGGTGCCTCCCCGTCTCAGCCGATCCACATGCGCGTCTTCATCACTCAGATCGGGGGTTTGAGCTTTGATCTTTGGAATGATGATATTACTAGGAGTGGGCAATGGAGCGCACCTCCATACCAGCTGCTCTCCAGTACGGACCAGGTTCTGACCCTGACCGGGACGAGGACCGCTGGGCTCTCACTCGCAGCTATTGTATTCTCTGCGGTCCAGGATTATACCTATGGGGTCGAGGTTACATTCCATGGGGCGCAGCAGGTCAATATCACGAACTATCAGCTCAGCCTCGCTGGAACGGCCTGGGGACTACTCGGAACGGACGCGAGTGGAAATGATCTTTTGAGCCGTGACCTAATCGGCGCGACCTCTTCGATGATTGTGGGGCTAACGGCGGCGGTTCTGGGCATCGGACTCGGACTCTTCATCGGGCTCATAGCAGGGCTTCTCGGTGGTTTGATGGACGAGTTTCTCATGCGGCTCACCGACGTTTTTCTGACTATCCCGTTTTTGCCACTTGCCATAATCCTCGTCGTCATTCTAACCCCCAGCGAGCTGACGATCGTCATGATTATCGCGTTCTTCTCGTGGATGGGCTTTGCTAGAGTGATAAGATCTCAAGTCCTGAGTCTCAGAGAGAGGCCGTTTATCGAGGCTGCGAGAGCAGCGGGAGCTGGAAACGGCCGGATCCTCTCAAAGCACCTCTTCCCCAACTTGGTTGGTCTAACTTATGTCAATCTGGCCCTGAGCGTTCCAGGAGCAATTATTACATACGCTGCCCTATCGTTCCTAGGTCTCGGCGATCCAACGGTCATCTCATGGGGGAGTATCCTCCAAGAGAATTTTGCTGTTTCCGCCGAAACGGCCTGGTGGTGGGTCATTCCTCCGGGATTGGCTATTGCATTCGTCTCTCTCTCCTTCGTTCTTCTGGGTTACGCACTCGATGAGATGTTCAACCCGAAGCTTAGGAAGCGAAGATAGACGATAACCCGGACACGACGCGCCCGGAAAATAGACCACTCGACCAGTGATTTCCACTTGGCGGATTTGGAGAACCAGCAAGAGACGCGGATCTTTCACACAACAGATCTGATTCGTACCAGCCGGTTACCACGTGGGAAAAGTTGACCGGCTCATCAAGCGATAAGGAGGAGAGATTCTGGAAGGTTGACAAGACGATCTTCCATCCAGGAGTGCGCACCTCCCTCCGGCGCCTGACCGCTGCCATGAGATCAATTGGCAAGATCGTTCTCTTCCTTCTCTTGTTCAGCTACCCTATCCTTCTCGTGTACACAGGTATTCAGTATGGGGGAGTTGTCTTCTGGAGTACGCTCGGTGGATCCCTTATCATAATCGGTCTGGTACTCTCAAAGGCCGGGTACGCAGGAAACTTTCAGACGAGGAATGGAAGCTTGGCGAAGGGTCTCGCAGGTATCGCTCTTGCTCTGATCGTGACGGTAGCATTCTACGTCGGGCTCTTCAATTTCCGGGTCATGATGATCCCCATCTCCGTTGGAATCTTGGTCGCCGCCGCGGCGTTCGTCATTGCAAGGGCCAGATTCTCAAGCTGAGCCTCTGAGCACCATCGGGTGATTTGAACCCGAGAGTATCGGTTCTAGATCAGAACCCTCTCGATGGATCTATCTCTTTCTTCTTCCAGCCTGGCGTGCGGCTCTGGAGAGCTTCCTATCCAAGAGAAAGGTCGTGACCGCCGCCACGATAGAGACACCGATTATCACAGGCATAATGATCTCGGCAGCGGTAGGCAGGTCGAAGATTACCATGCTGCCCTGGGCCTGAGCCCGGGCAGGGGCTATGATCTCAACAGACGGGTTCAGAAAGGCCACATACCTCCTTAGGAAAGTGCCTTCGGGTGTCAATCCTAGAGCGATGGTCAGATTGTAAGGAATCTGGCGCGGTGTGAAATTCCAGATGGTGTTCGGTTGGAAGGGCTGGTACTCGCCGCTCCACTTTGAGACCGAGGGGATCCAGCTAAGGTCTAAGAGGCTGAACCTTCTGGTTGTTGTCTCAGGGATTACTGGCTCGGTGAACTGGCTTGAACCCAAGTAGTAGCGGGTCTTGTTCTCTGGGGAAAATCTTTCAATGCCCTGCAGCAGATAGGCCGCTCCCACCCCGTTGAGCTCGTGCCCGTCGGAAGTCGTGATTGGATCTAGGACGCTGATTGACAGAAAGGATAGGTCGGCCATTATCCTCCCGCCTGTGTTTTTGTTGAGGCCGGAGACTGTGATAGTGTAGTTCTCGTCGATTATCCAGAGACCGATGGTCGGATCTACAAGTGAGAAGTTTGCATGCATTGTCAACAGGTCGATGTGGGCGGTGGGAACCTTTGACTTGATTGCTGCCTCTACGACAGTGAGGTTCGCGTAATCTAGCCGAGCGTCTATGGGGGGCAGAGATGTTGTCACGTTCTCCGTCAAACGCAGTCCAATATTGACTGAGACTGAGCTGTTGTTGACTACAACTGTTATTGAAGCGGCGTTTGCGTGGGCGAGGAAGGTAGGGGCCAGAAGGATGGTGCAGATTGCGGTGATTAGAATGAGGCGAAGTGGCTTGGAGGTCAATGTAGGCAACTGGGCTTCGATGATTCTTGGAACAACCTGACGTTACACGCTATAAATCTGCTCCGGCCAACCTGTCAGCCGTCACACGCCGATGTATGCTTGAGGGAATCTCAGACCTACGTGCGCGGTTTTCGGCGATAAGAATTTGAGGATCGACCCGGTCTCGTCCCCAAAGCTTAATTGAGGCTGGACGAGCTGTCTCTCCAGTCTAGCTAGTGAGCGACTAACATCAGATGGCGCCAATTCTAGAGGTACAAGACCTCACTACGAATTATCGAACGATGAGCGGCTGGGTGCGGGCTGCCGAGGGCGTTAACTTTCAGGTTGAGCCGGGCGAGGCGCTGGGCCTCGCAGGCGAATCCGGATGCGGAAAGACGACCGTCGCACTCTCATTGTTGAAGATTCTCCCGCAGGGTGGGGTGATACGCGACGGCAAGATCATCCTCGACGGGACCGACCTCGTTCCGTTATCCGAGAATGAGATGAGGAAGGTCCGCTGGAAGAAGATCGCCATCGTCTTCCAGGGAGCCATGAATGCGATGAATCCGGTCTACAAGGTCGGCGACCAGATCGTCGAGGCTATTCGGACGCATGAGTCGACTGACAAACGTGATGCGTGGGAGAGAGCTCGGAAGCTCTTCGAACTCGTCGGGATAGATCCGGAGCGCGTCGACAATTATCCGCACGAGTTCAGCGGGGGAATGCGCCAGAGAGCACTTATCGCCATGGCCCTCGCGGCCAATCCGAAGGTATTGATCGGTGATGAGCCTGGAACCGCTCTTGACGTTATCGTCCAGGCCCAGACTCTCAAGCTGATGAGGGACTTGAAAGACAGGCTAGGATTGTCGATGCTCCTGATAAGCCACGATCTCTCGATAATAGCAGAGACGTGTGAGAAGGTCGCGATAATGTACGCCGGGAGGATCGTCGAGTACGGCGATGCCGAGGCCATCTTCAAGGAACCCCAGCACCCGTATACCCAGGGGCTCATCAAAGCATTTCCATCTCTTAAAGGTGAGAGGATCAGGCTGACCTCGATTCCCGGACAGCCGCCTGATCTTCTCCATCCCCCACCTGCTTGCAGATTCAATCCTCGTTGCCCTTACGTCATGGATGTCTGCAAGAAGATCGAACCGCCGCTGCAGAAACCCGGCAGCGGCGACCATCTGGTCGCCTGTCACCTCTATCAGTAGCTGTTCGAGATGAGCGAAGAATACCTCGTGCGCGTGGAGAACCTGAAGAAGCACTTTCCGTTGAAGCAGGGCTTCTTCCAGACCCTCTTTTCCAAAGAGGAGCTGACAGTGAAGGCCGTCGACGGGATCAGCTTCGGGATCAGAAAGGGAGAGATCTTCGGTCTGGCAGGAGAGAGCGGAAGCGGAAAGACCACCACTGGCCGATTGCTGGTCCGGCTGACAAATCCTAGCGATGGCATTGTCTATTTTGAAGGCAAGGACATCAGCGCCGTGATGGGACGAAAGTTTCGGAGCCTCGGCAAGCCCGAGAAGGGCACAAAGTGCTCGGTCCCTGACTGTGGCCGTGACGCGAAGCAAACCGTCTCATCGCAGGATCTTGCGAGAGCGGGAATCGAGGCTCCCTCAGGCGAGAAAGGTTACCTGTGCGGGATCCACTTCAGAGACGTGAAGAAGAGGCTCGAGTTCAGACCGCGGCTGAAGAATGTGGGGAATGTTGAGAAGGGGGTCTTGTGCCTAGTCGTGGGTTGCGGCCGGAAGGCCAAGCATTCCGTGGATCCGGGTGATATCGCGAAAGGAGGGCTCCAGACGCTCTCCCCGAAGGGGGATCTATGCAATCTACACTTCAAGGAACTAGAGCAGAATCTGTACGGCTGGAGGAGCCTCAAGGCCCTCAGACGAATGATCCAGATCGTCTTCCAGGATCCGTTCGAGTCGCTTGATCCGCGGATGACGATCAAGGAGATCGTCGCCGAGCCGGTCCGCGTGCAGAAAGTGGCTAAGAACGAGTCGGAGGTCGAGGAGAGGGTGAAGGCGGCTCTCAGCGATGTCGAGCTTGTTCCTCCGGAGACGTTCCTGTTCCGTTTTCCACACGAGCTCAGCGGTGGCCAGCGTCAGAGAGTGGCTGTGGCTCGAGCTTTCATTCTCGACCCGAAGTTTGTCGTGGCGGATGAGCCTGTCTCGATGCTCGATGTCTCGATCAGAGCAGAGATTCTCAACCTCATGGTTGACCTGGTCAAGAAGAAGAGCACCTCGGTCATCTACATCACTCACGATCTAGCCCTGGCCAAGCATGTCTGCGACAGGATCGCCATCATGTACTTGGGGAAGATCATGGAGACAGCCTCGTCCGAGCTACTCATCGACTCTCCCCTGCACCCGTATACTCAGGCGCTCATCGCAGCGGTTCCCACACCAGACCCCAGTCATAAGAGGGGAGACGTGATCAGCGGCGAGATTCCGAGCCCCGTCAATCCTCCGCCAGGCTGCAGGTTCAACACCCGCTGCCCCTACGCGCATACCATGTGCACCATCGAAGAGCCCCCGCTCGTCGAGGTTGAGAAGAATCACTTCGTCGCCTGCCATCTCTACAGTTGAACCCATAACCAGATTGTCGGCCGCTAGTGTGGGCGGGTCGCGAGCTTGCGCTGTTGCCAGCGGAGGCCGGCCCCCTCTCCAGATTCTTAGTGGAGTCTGCGGAAAAATAAGAGTCTCCGACATCGCGAGTGATTCTTTTCTTCTAAAGATCGGCTGGTTCAGACCAGGCGCTAGGTACAAGTTGTTGTGAAGAAGGCTTTTTTCCGTCCGACGAGTCTAACGCGGCTGATGTCTAGTCTTGAACTACAAGTGGTTTTTGCTGGCAGGTCTCCTGGTCGGATTTGTTCCCGGCATTGTACTGGGAGGAACACTCTTGGCAGGGTATTTTCGGCACAGTGAAAATCCGTCAACTCCGGTCGTGAGATCCATATTCAACGCGACGCTAGTCCTTGATCCTGGGAATGGGACGAGAGACACTCTGTTCGTTGAACATCTGACCCCTCTGCAACCCATCAACGTGACCGTGATGATGAACGGTGGAAATTTCACGGCCGGAGTGGACTTTTCAATATTCGGTCCCTGTTCCTCGGGTCAGTGTGCTCTCCTCAAAGACTACAGGCTGGACTCGACTCAGCGTAGAGTGTCTTTCGTCCTCGACAGGTCGACTACGGGATTTCAACCGGGCGAGTATCAGATAGAACTCTTCAGCTTCTCGTCAACGATCGTCGCTACGGTCTACGTCAATCTCGGCCAAGTCTAATGTTTCGCGGTAGCCGGGCGGATCCGCGCCATTCACGGCTGCTCGATCATCCAATTGCACTAGTCGATTTCCTCCACGTTCGTCTGGCCGGTGGAGGGGAGCGAGGGATGGGCAGAAAATGGTAGACGTATTCTTACTCTGAAATTATCGCACATGAGATTGTCCTTTCTGGGCGGGTCTACGTGCAGAACAGTCCGGAACGGGGAAGATTACTCCGATAGACCGGTTGGCGGGAACTGTTCCGGGATATCTCTACTCCTCGATCAATATCTCGCGGTAGATACCTATTAACCGAATATCAAAAGCTTTTTAAGCCCTCCCAAGAGCCAAAACGTTCACGTACTGATAGAGTGATTGATAAGAATGAGCATTCATCTAAACAAACGTTCGGTGATACTACTCCCCTTCATCCTTGCCGCTTCCCTTCTCCTGGTCCCGTCCATCCCATCCGCTCACGCGGCCACGGGTCTTGTCTGTGTTACGGTTAGCGGGACGGCTACTAGTTGTCCTGGGAGTCCGCCTACTATTGCGAACCTGGCAGCAGGTAGCACCTTGACGATAGGCGTGTTCATCCAGAACTCTGATCCGATGGGTGGCTTCGACATTTATGTGAAGACTGACAATA
>WNFY01004072.1_pt1 | contig 27249 bp, 26 predicted proteins | sample 5400091 | NCBI WGS metagenome assembly WNFY01 (sample SAMN13153364, study PRJNA577476) | soil metagenome | isolation source: 60 cm soil or saprolite under grassland replicate 1 | place: USA:California | collected 2016-06-15 | reverse complement strand
AGTCTTTCGCGCACGAAGCAGACGATTTCCTCGCGCAGCGCATCGCAGGCGCGCGTCCACGTTTTGACGCCCCGAAGCTGTTTCACACAAGACTGGAGCGAACAAAGCTGAACATTATCGGCACCGGTTCCGATCAAGCCGCTGATTCGCTTTTCCAAAAGATCAAAAAACGCGAGTTCATACCCTGCGCCGGCATGGTGCGCGATGTCCAGCAACGATACGGAAATGGGCGGCGGCGAAGGCGCAAAATGCGGCACAATCTCCTTGTAACCGATTGCTCTCAGGACGTAACGCACCGTCTGCGAGAGCTGATTGAACGCGACCACGTTTTCGTCGTTTCGCAGATGCAGATAAAAAGCAATGCTTTCTGTCACGTGATCGGTGAGCCACCAGCTGGGGTAACCGGCTTCATGCGCAGCCCGCGTGATCGCCGCATGGAGCCAATCGCGATTGAATTCGAAAAGTTGTCCCGACTCCGTGCGAAGATACGGAAATTCTTCTTTAAACGCGACCATGGGGCTTGTTCGTCGAAATTTTGCGTGGTGCCGGCGTGGAACTTTGCGGAGTCTCAGGAGAAAACAATTCCCGCTGAAGCGCATTCGGTTTTATGCGACGCCCCAACGTGTGAATGGCATCGACAAATTCATCGACATCCTGAAATCGCTGATACACCGACGCGTAGCGCAAATAGGCCACTTCGTCGATCGCGCGGAGTTTTTCGAGCACTTTGGCGCCAATCGCCGACGAAGGAACTTCGCGCCCGCTGGTTTCCAGCTCGTGCACAATCTGGTCCACCATATCCTCCAATGTAAGAAGACTGGTGGAACGTTTTTCAAAAGCTTTCGCGATACTGGCGGCAAGTTTGCGCCGATCGAATGGTTCATGGGTTCTATCGCGTTTCACCACGCGCAGATCCGAGCGCTCGATTTCTTCATAGGTCGTGAAGCGAAATTTACACTTCAGACATTCGCGGCGACGACGGATACTGGAGCTATCGCGCGATTGACGGGAATCGATGACTTTGTCATCACGAGACCCGCACTTGGGGCAACGCATAGTGTTGAAGCGCTAATTACCACACCATAAGTTGTGGCGTCAATGCTTCTTTAGGGTTGTCTCCATCTTTTTCCTCATACAAGCGATCGAGCGATTTGGTAGGGCGCGACCGAACCCTGCTCGCCGTGGCGAGGGCGCGCCGCGGGCGATGCCGCCACCGCCGCGTTGACGCTTCAATGCGCCGACGCTAAACCCAATTCGATGCAACAACGCACAGTAAAGGGCGCAACCTACGGCCCGTGGCTGGTCGGCCTTGGCGCCGCGCTCTGGGGCACGGAAAGCGCGTGGCGCATCCCGCTCAATGAATTGTTCGACGCCAAGGTGATCGTTTTTTGGGAACACGTTTTCATCCTCATCATGTTCCTGCCGATTCTGATCTCGCGCATGAACGAGATTCCTAAAATCAGCGCGCGCACGTGGGGCTACATGTTTTTCTCCGGATTCGCTGGGTCTGCTGTGGGCACCGTCTTCTTCACGCTGGCGCTGAAATACGGGAATCCAACGGTCGTAAACGTGATCCTGAATATCCAGCCCGTTATTTCAACCATTGGCGCGTTTCTGCTTTTTGGTGACCGGCTTGCCCGGCGGTTTTTCTTTTACGCCGGCGTCGCGATCATCGCCGGCATTTTCGTTTCCGTCACGCATCCAACCATGATCGGCGTCTCCTTCGAGCGCGCCGGTCTAAACCTTGGCACGGGCTACGCTTTGATCTGCGCACTTTTTTGGGGCCTCTCCACCGTTGCTGGACGCGGCGTCATGATCGGCATGTCGCTGCGACTCGCCTCCAGCATGCGCATTGTCGTTGGACTCACCTGCATGACGCTGATTCTTTTAGCCTACCGCAAATTCAACGGCGCAGCGCTCTGGCCCGCGGCTGCGCAGGCCCACACGACAAAGGCGATCGTTTTGCTTTTCTTCCTCGCCTCGATCTCAGGCGGGATTCCGCTCTTGATTTATTTTCAGGGGCTGCATCTCACGCGCGCATCAACAGCCGGTTACTTCGAGATGATGCAAACGCTAGCTGCCGTGTGCATCACATGGGGTTTTTTCCATGCCAGCCTTCACTTGCACCAGGTAATTGCAGCCATCGTCCTCATCGCCGCTGTGGCCATGGTGCATCGGGTCCAGCAACAGATTGAAGCCCGCAATCCGCAGAGTGCCCAGAGCTGACGGCTCCCAGTCGTTTCGCGCGTTGGACTGTCGGTGAACAAGAAAGTTGAGCGCTGGCGAACCTTTTTTTTGCCATTCTTTGGCGAAGCTGGCAAAAGCGGCGACCACTTTGCGCCATTCATGAAATTTTCCCGCAACCCGTACTTATTCGGTTTGCTCTTCTCCGCATGCCTTTGTGCAGGCGCTTCGCAAGCTGACGCAACGCAGGGTGCTGTGGTTAGTGGTCTGAATCATAATCTGGCGATCAAGCCGGATGGCACGCTGTGGAGTTGGGGTTACAACTATTATGGGCAACTTGGGATTGGGAGCGCCGGTGACTTCTGGTAAAATCGCGCTCTTTGGAATTCCCAAACCCGCTCACGTAAGACAAAAAAGAATTATATGAAAACCACAACTCCAGCTATAAGAAATTCAATGAATCGCTCGCATTTACGGCACGGTTTCTTTCTCATTCTGCTCATGCTCGCTTGCATTGCCCTTTCACCAAGTCCGACGCCCAACGGAGACCAGGGCAATGGCAAACGGATTATTGTTCAACCACAACGAAATGGATTAGATAGTGGACCGGGTCCCGACGCGGTCCATGAGTATGTCAGCTATTACGCTGCCGCGCCCGATTGCGGAGTTCCGACCGTTACCGTCCAGACGCTGACGAATCCGTTCTCCGAGCCTTGTTTGGTGTTCGTTTACTTCTCGGTCGATGACGACATAATCATTGATGGACAAATGTATCAGTCCCCGGGGACGAATTTTATCTTTCATGACACTTATACTAATCCCTGCCCGGATGCGAATGGCGCGCACTCCGACCAGTACTGGCGATGGATGGATGTCGGCGAGCAGATCACGCTCGGGGTTAAAAATAACTTCCGTGGCGAGATGTACCTCTACGCAGACGTGTATTTCGACCAGGCCATAGCCGCTCAACTGTCCGAGGCAAACACCAAACCAAACGATCTCAAAGAAGGCGGCAATCAAGACGATTGCTATGGAATGGCCCGCTACAGCGCTCACGCCATGCTGGCCAGCTTGAACATCGAGGATATGCCGCTTCGCTATTCCCCGCCCCGCGGGCCCGCGATCAATTTTACGGTTACCTATAACCAAAGAGAGAGTCAACAGCCGCAAACGTTTAGTTACTCTAATCTCGGCTCAAAATGGACTTTCAACTGGCTTTCGTACGTCACAGACGATCCGAATAATGCTGCGGCAGACGCCGCCGTTTATGTTCCTGGCGGCGGAGCAGAGAATTTTTCCGGATTTGACTCGGTATCACAAACGTATCTGCCAGATCCGCAAAGCCATGCCGTCCTCGCTCGAAGCTCGCCGACAAGTTGCGAGAAGCGATTCCAGGACGGCTCGAAACAAGTCTTCGGCTTGAGTGACGGTGCGACCTCTTATCCGCGCCGGATATTCATGACCCAGACGGTCGATCCCGCCGGCAACGCCGTCAGCATCGGCTATGACGGCAGCTTCCGCGTGACGACGATTACTGATGCACTTGGACAAATAACAAATCTATCCTATGAGCTGCCGGGCGATCCTCTCAAGATCACCAAAGTTACCGACCCATTCGGCCGGTTTGCCATCTTCGAATACACCAACGGACAACTGACTAGGATCATCGATCAAATCGGAATTCAATCACAGTTTAGTTATCTGGCGGGAACAGATTCAGTTGATTCGCTAACTACCCCGTACGGGACGACGACTTTTGCGAGCGGCGAGAACGGAACCAGTCGCTGGATTGAGATGACCGATCCATTGGGCGACAAGGAACGCGTTGAATTTCGCGACTATGCGCCGGGCATTGCCATGAGCGAAGCACTAGCGCCGGCGGGTATGACCAACTCGGGCCTTCACGTAGCGAACACCTTTTACTGGGACAAGAAGGCGATCGAGATGTATCCGCCAGTCAATGGCGTTTACAATTACACGAAGGCCAGGATCACGCATTGGGCCTACAACTCCGATGGCACGGTTTCCGGAATCGCCGCCAGTGAAAAGGCGCCGCTGGAGAACCGCATTTGGTACGCGTACATCGGTCAGTCCGACACGAATCACACCGGACCGAGCGCCAATCCGAGTCAGGTCGCGCGCATCCTCGACGATGGCACGGCGCAGTCCTCCCTATACGAGTACAACAGCATTGGTAACAGGACCAGATCGACTGATCCGGTCGGGCGGGTCATGAGTTATGTCTATGATTCGAACAATGTCGATCTCCTGGAGGTGCGCCAAACGACCGGCACGGCAAATGAACTGGTGCGGAAGTTTACTTACAATTCGCAGCACAAGCCGCTCACCGACACCGATGCGGCCGGCCAGGCGACCACGTATACCTACAATGCCTATGGGCAGATGCTGACCCGCACAAACGCGAAGAATGAAACCACCACTTTCGTTTATGGCGGGACTGTCCCAGACGGATATCTCGCGTCAATCACGGGCCCGCAATTCAATGGTAACTCGGCGGTGACGAGTTTCACCTACGACAGCGCAAACCGCGTCCGTACCGTAACTAACTCGGACGGCTACACTGTCACGAAGGATTATGACACTCTCGATCGCCCAACTCAGATTACTTACCCTGACGGAACCAATCGCCAGTTCCAGTACTCACAGGATTTTGGCCAAGGACTGACAACCATTCTCGACTTGACCAAGAGCAAGGATCGCCGCGGGCTGTGGACCACTCGGCACTACAATGCCAATCGCCAAATGGATTCGACCACCGACCCGCAGAACCGGACAACACTCTTTGACTGGTGCGCCTGCGGCTCGTTGAACAGCATCACAGATCCGAAGAACCAAACAACCACATTCAACCGCGACCTGCAAAGTCGTGTCACTGGCAAGATCTTTGCTGACAATACGTCCGTATCCTACGCGTACGAGAACACGACCAGCCGCTTGAAGTCGATGACGGATGCACTGAACCAGACGACAAACTACCAGTACTTCGCCGACGATAATGTGAAGCAAGTCAGCTACACAAACGCAGCCCACACAACGCCAACGGTCAGCTATACCTACGATTCGAATTACAATCGTGTGCGAACGATGATCGACGGGACCGGCACGACTACCTATGCATACAATCCGATCGCATCGCCTCCCGCGCTCGGTGCGGGACAGTTAGCGAGCATCGATGGTGCGCTGGCAAACGACACGATCACTTTCGGCTACGATCAGATCGGCCGCATCACGACTCGCTCGATCAACGGAACGGCGAATTCGGTCGCCTGGACGTTCGACAGTCTCGGCCGCATCAGCTCGGTAGTGAACAAGCTGGGCACGTTCAGCTATTCCTATGTCGATGTTACGAACCGACTCAGTAATATGACTTATCCTGGCGGCTCTTCCTCCGTGTACACATATTTTCCGAACGCTCAGGACAAGCGTCTCCAAGAAATCAAGAATCAGACCAGCTCGAATGCATTGATCTCGCAGTTCGATTACACGTATGACACCGAAGGCCAGATCTTGACCTGGACCAAGAACTATCCCGGCTTATCTCCTGCGCCGCAACGGTTCGATCTCGGATACGACAACGCCGATCAGCTGCTCGCTGCGCCGCTCAAAAACGCGTCCACGAACGCACTAATTAGGCAATATACCTACGGGTATGATCTGGCCAGCAATCGAACATCTGAGCTGGTCGGCACGGTAACAACTACCTCGACACCGAACAACGTCAACGAAATCACAAGCCAAAGCGGCGGGGCAAATCGCACGCTCACATATGATTTGAATGGTAGTTTAATCGATGATGGGTCCACGCGCACATTCGAATGGGACGGAGCGAACCGGCTGGTGGCAGTCAATTACACCGGGACTAACAATCGCAGTGAGTTTACCTATGACGGGTTGAATCGTTGCGTGAAAATTGTCGAGAAAGACGGGAACCACGTTCGATCGACAAGGAAATTTGTCTGGTGCGGAATGGAACGGTGTGAATTTCGAGGCGCTAATGACGCGGTCACGCTCTACGTTTACCCGCAGGGTGAGTACAGCAACAGAGCTTATTATTACTCGCGCGATTACCTGGGAAGCATTCGCGAGATGCGGAAGAGCAACGACACGGTCGTGGCGCGCTACGATTATGATCCTTGGGGACGATCGACAACGGTGATCAACACCACGCTGCCTGATTTCAACTTCACTGGGCTTTATCGACATTCCGCCAGCAATCTCGATCTAGCCGTCTATCGCGCTTACGATCCTGATCTCGGAAGGTGGATTAGCAGAGATCCGATTGGCGAAACCGGTGGATTTAACCTGTATGGATATGTCGGAAATAGCCCAGACAACTTTGTCGATCCCTTCGGGCTGGCAGGGACCCTTCGGGAATTAATCAATGTGGTCATCACGGCAGGCGTGATGACTTGGGAAGCTCTAACCGGTAATCCCCGGGACATCCAAGCTCCAAGAACGCCCACATCACAAAGAATGGCCGATGATGAACGTATAAGGAAAGAGCGCCAGAAGCGGCCGAGAAAACCAAGCGCTTCGATGAAATGCATAAGTGTTCTTTATGATCCATTTGATGATCTCGATTTCGCTTTGGACTACGATATAGACAAGAGTTTTGATGAAAATATTCGTGCGAAATATGGACCTCCGCCGTTCTTAGATTGAGCCGTCAGCGAGCAGCACTGAATTGCAGATGGCCGATGCGATGACAACCTAACTGTAAATGCATGGGTTATAGCAGGATATTACGCCGCCTTCAGCAGTTACCAGTTATCTTCGCGTGGCGTTTAGCGATTTTTTTTGCGGTCAAGAGCTTCCACAGGAACATCGTGATTTGTGACGTGACTAGTACAGAATCGAGATATCGCGACTGTTTCGCTGCCGACGTAAAGTTTGTTCTTGACGATCTGGCACTCACATGTCCACACGTATTGCAGCGAATGCTGCAACACATTCATTACATCGCGCGGGCGGACGTCAGCACCCGGTACGAATATTTTTCTAGTCCAAGGTTATTGCTTCTCTATGTTGACTATCAACACGGTGATGTTGATGTCCGAAGTTCCCTTAAGCGCGATATCTTGGAGGTTGCAACTCTGGCACATCTACGATCGGAGCGAGACGGTGGTTTGCGACAGAATGCACGCGTTTGATGGGATTTCGGAAGCCGTCGCTCCTTGATTTACCCGCCGAGCGTAGTTCGGCTTGCGTTCGCGTGAGAGCCAGATCTGCTTCTTCGGATTTGGGCAAGCGCGGCTTTGTCAAGGGCGCGGTTCGGCGGTTCACGTGGCCGAGTCTGTGGCTCGTGCCAGTTTCTCTGGAAACTCGAAACCGACTTTTCCGTCCTCCGATTTCAGATAGGCGGAGAACGGGCGGCCTCGTTTTGAGATGAAGCCCTCGAGAAGATCTGTCTTACCCGCGGTAAGAAGTTTCTGCGCCTGCTCTTTTGGAATGTCGCGGCCGAGAATCGTTTTGCTCACTCTGAATTTGCAAGGGCTTTTGACCGACTGCGAGCGTTCACAAATGTAACTGTTTTCGGTGTCAAAAATTTTACCACCGCATTTCGGGCATTCGCCGACGGATTCCTTTCCTGTGAAATCAATTTTCGGCGCAGAGGCCTTGGCCTTGCGTTCTCCTTTCGGCTTCGGCTCGCGCTTTTCGAATTCGAAGCCGACGTCTTTTTTGTCGGTCACCACCAGAAACGCCTTGAACGGTCTGCCCTTGCGCGAAATAAAACGTTCAAGCAAATCGGTCCTGCCGGTGGTGAGCAGTTTTTTCACCTGCTCGCGATCGATCGATCGTTGCAGGATGACTTTGCCCGATCGAAAGTCGCACGCTTTGTTTGGGCCGACTGAATTTTCGCAGACATAGCTCATGCCGCTCTCGAACACGCGTCCGCCGCACTTTGGGCATGTGCCAAGCGGCTCCTGTCCTGAGAAATCCACGGGTTGTCCCGCACCTGCGCCGTTCTCCTGACCGTTTGGTCCGAAATCGAATTCTGTTTTGAACTCGTCGCTTAGTTTGAGCACGGCATTAAACCGTTTGCCTTTCCTGCTGCGAAAGCCGCCCAATGGCCCAACTTGTTTGTCGCGCACGAGAGTCTCGAACTCGTCTCGGCTCAGCAGCCGGCCGGCGATGGTTTTCCAAATTGTGAAATCGCATTCCTCATTTGTGCAGGTGAAGCTCTTGAATCGTTCGATCACGGGCGAACCGCATTTGGGGCATTGGCCGAACGGCTCGGTGTCGGGCATGTGCTCGTCGGGATGAAAATGTTTGGCCTTTCCGACGATATCATTCGTGAGCTCGCGGATGTCGCGCATGAACGCGTCCCGCGTGAGCTTGCGATGCTCGATTTCGCGTAACCGGAATTCCCATTCGCCGGTGAGCTCCGGGCTGGTCAGCTCCGGCACCGCGCTTTTTAATAGCGTGATGGTTTGGATGGCCTTCGCCGTTGGCTGTAACTCCTTCCCATGTCGCACCAGGTAATGCGCTGAAATCAGCGTCTCGATGATGGACGCGCGGGTAGCCGGCGTGCCGAGCCCTTTCTCCTTCATTGCATCGCGCAGCTCTTCGTCCTCAACGAGCTTTCCCGCGGCTTCCATTGCGCTGAGGACGGTCGCTTCGTTATAACGAGCTGGCGGCTTGGTCTGATCTGTCTTGATTTCGATGTGGACTGTTGCGACGCGTTCGCCCTGGGTCACCCGAGGGAGATTTTCCTCCGGCTTCTCACTGGCGGCTTCGCGGCCATAAACCTCCAGCCATCCGGGCGCCACCAGAATTTTTCCTTCCGTTTTGAACGGCTCGCCTTCCACACGCGTGATCCGTGTGGTGTTCTCGTATTGGGCCGGTGGAAAGAATACGGCCACAAAGCGTTTGGTCACCATGTCGAAGACCGCGCGCTCGTTGGTGTCGAGTGAACGAGGAACGGTCCCGGTGGGAATAATCGCAAAGTGATCGCTCACTTTTGCGTTGTTAAAGATGCGCTTGTTTGGCTTGACCCAATTATTGTCGAGGACTTTTCGCGCGAATGGATTGTCGATCTTTCCCAATGTCGATCTGACTGTCGGAAGATAATCTTCCGGCAAAGCGCGCGAATCCGTGCGCGGATAGGTAATGGCCTTGTGCCTTTCGTAAAGCGCCTGCGCGATTTGCAGCGTGCGTTTGGCCGAGAACCCGAACCGACTGTTCGCTTCGCGCTGCAACGCAGTGAGATCATAAAGTTGAGGAGCGACTTGCGTAGTCGGCTTCTTTTCTTCCAGCTCGACGACGCCCTGCTTACCACTGCACTTGCGCTGAATGGCCTCGGCAATTTCGTGGTGCCACAATCGCGGCGCGGCGCGATGCTCGTCCCACAGCGAGCCATTTTCAGAATCAAGCCGTTGCTCGGCATTTGGCAGATTCAATTGGAGCCGGCGTAGGAGTCTCTTGGTTCTCTCTGCTTCCTCTTCATCTTTCTTAAACGCTTCATCGAACCAGCGCCCGTCGTATTCGCCGCGAGCGGCGCGGAATGTGCCGATGATCTCGTGGAGTTCGCGCGGTTTAAACTCCTTAATTTTGTTCTCGCGATCGACGATAATTGCCAGCGTCGGCGTCTGGACGCGGCCAAGCGAAGTGACTGTGCTCCCACGGCCACCGCTTAGCCGCAAAGTAAAAGCGCGCGTTGCGTTGATCCCGACGAGCCAGTCCGCTTCGTTTCGGCTCCGGGCGGCGCTGGCCAGCGGTTGCATCTCGGCGTCGCTGCGCAATCGCGCGAACCCGTCGCGGATCGCCTCCGGTGTCATCGATTGCAACCAGAGACGCTTGATCGGCTTTTTCGTGCCGGCGTATTGGATGATGTAGCGAAAGATAAGTTCGCCTTCCCGGCCGGCGTCGCACGCGTTAATGATTTCGAAAACATTCTTGTCCCTGATGAGCTTGCGAAGAACATTGGCGCGGCCGCTCATTTTTTCCGCGGGCTCGAGCTCGAATTCCATCGGCATGATAGGCAGCTTCTTCATGTCCCATTTATCCTGTTCTTTCATCGAAGCAGGCACCGCGAGCGCAAAGAGATGGCCGACCGCCCAAGAGATCAGGTATTGCTCGTTCTCGTAGTAGTCCTTGCCTTTTTTGAAGCCGCCGAGCGCCTTGGCGATGTCGCCAGCCACTGAGGGCTTCTCGGTAATGATGAGGGACTTGGACATGGGGCAGGAATCGAACCCAGTTAGGGCGTCTTTGCAAGTCAGAGCAGTTTTTGCGTCCGCCGTAGCGGCGCTGTAAGTCTCTGGCTTAGCCCAGCTTGACGAAATATTTTCCGGGCAACTGCTTGACCAAGCGCTTCAGCTCCAACTGCAACAATGTCGATGAAACGGCTGCGCTCGGCAATTCGCTCTTCGCCGCGATATCGTCAATGGATGTCTCGGTCGCTTCAATTGCGTCATAGATGCGACGCTCTTCGTCGGAAAGCGGCGGCAACGGACGCGCGGCAGCCTCCGGCGACGGTTTCGTTTCGGGAAGAAGAATCTGCAAATCTTCCAGAATGTCGCTGGCGTCCATGACAAGCTTGGCGCCCTGCTGGATCAGGCGATTCGATCCCATCGCGCTTGGGGCGTTTGAATCCTGCTTCCACGACGAGAATGCCGTGGCTCCAGCCGGAAATGATCCGGTTGCGCATCGGAAAAGTTTGTCGATCTGGTTCAATTTCCATTGAGAACTCGGACACGATTGCCCCATTTCCGTTCCGGATTTTCTCGGCCAGCGCAGCGTTCTCCGGAGGATATAGCCTTGCTAATCCAGCACCAATTACTGCGATTGTGCGTCCCTTTGCCGCGAGCGCCCCTTGATGAGCTGCGGTGTCGATCCCGCGCGCGAGTCCGCTGATTACGGTCAGTCCCGCATAAGCAAGTTGATAGGACAGCTTCTTCGCTGACTCCGTTCCGTAATGCGTGGTGCGCCGCGCGCCGATAATTCCGATGGCGTGATGATCGCGCTCTTGTAGTTCGCCCCAAACGTAGAGCACGATGGGCGGTGCATGAATCTCACGCAGAGACCGGGGATACGATGGCGACGCCTGCGTGATGACAGTGGCCCCGAAATCGCGAACTCGTTTGAGCTCCGCAGAAAGATCGACCGTCGATTCCCAGTTGGAAATCTGGTCGGCAACCTCGCTGCCAATTCCTTCCACCTTGCGAAGCTCGGTGCGCTTCGCCGCGAGGATTTGTTGCGGTTCCTTGAAAATCTCCAGCAATTTGCGCAGTCGCACCGGTCCAACGGTCGGCAGCATATTGAGCGCGATACATGCTTCGGTCGCGTTCATTACCTAACAGGCTGTCATTCTGAGCGAAGCGAAGAATCTCTGATACTTTCTGGACGATCCCCGCAGAAATGGACTGAGATGTTTCGCTTCGCTCAACATGACAATGCCATTCAAGCAGAGCGCTCAACGGTTGTGAACGTACTTGGAGAGTAAATACGCCAGCCTGGGATCGGAAGGGTCTGAGGTTGGCGTTTTAGACTGGCCACGCCATTTGCCAACGAAGCTATGACTTGACGCAGGCTTCGCTCGCACGATTGCTCTGCGACCGATGGCCAGGGCCGGTTTCGTTTTTTGCTTCACAGTGCACGATGTGTTTCACCTGCGTGTTTTGTCAACGACTCGCAGGGGGTGAGGCTACATCAAAACGGGATCTCGTCTTCGTCCGGCGCGGCTGGTGCTGATGGTTTCGGCGGTGCGCTGGTCTTGGCGCTACCGGTTTGTCGATCTTCGCCGGCGGCCTCAGCCGCCCCAGCTCCGCCGGGACGACCACCCAGCAACTGCATGCTCTCGCCCACCACGCGCAGTTTCGTTCGTTTCTGCCCGGTCTGCTTGTCGTCCCACGTGTCCATTTGCAAACGGCCTTCGATGAAAACCGGCCGTCCTTTTTTCAGATATTCACCAGCGATCTCGGCAAGACGTGCCCATAGAACGACGTCGACATAGGTGACTTCCTCGCGTCTTTCTCCGCTGTCAGTGGTGTAAACGCGATTGACCGCAATACCGAGGTCGCAGACGGCGCTGCCCTTGGGCGTGTAACGCACCTCGGGATCACGGGTGAGATTTCCAAGCAGAATGACTTTGTTAAAGCTGGCCATCCCCGCCTTATAGCGAAATTATTTGGCCTTTGCCAACCTTTTCGCCGGTTTCTCCTTCTTCTCGGAGAGGCGCTGGTAATTCTGGCGATACACTTCCGGATCGAGCTTAAATTTTGCGCGCAGCTTCGCAATCGATTCCGGATCGGCGTTGAAGATAAAATTAACGTAATACCCGGAATCGAGTGGGCCGGCCACGTAAGAAAATTGGTGCTTATCCATTTTTTGCACCTGTTCGATCTGAGCCCCTTCTTTTTGAAACTCCGATTCCAATCGATCGATGATTTCCCTGACAGTGTCCTCTTTGCCCTGAGCGTTCAGCACCAGCAGCGCTTCGTAACGGTGATTCATACTTTTTCGGTTTGTTTATCCGGCATGCTTTCGGGGTTGAAAGTGTTCATCGCGGAAACGAGGCCGTTGTCAATCGTGCATTTCACCGCTTCCACTGCGCGATTGATTGTCGATCTAACCAGAGGTTTCTCCTCCTCAAAAAAGCGGCTCAACACGTAATCGACTGATCCTTCGCGCGGCGCCTCCCCGATGCCGATGCGCAAGCGCGGGATTTCCTCGGTTCCGAACTGCATGATAATCGATTCAAGGCCGTTGTGGCCGCCTGACCCGCCGCGTGCCCGCAATCGCACACGGCCCAGCGGGAGAGAAAAATCGTCGAGCGCGACCAGAATTTGCTGCGGCTCGATTTTGTAAAACTGCGCAACTGCGAAAACTGAATAGCCGCTGCGATTCATGAAGCTCAGCGGTTTGATGAGAAGCACAGCACCGCATTTCGTTGAGAGCGCGTCCCACTTTCCCGATCTTTCCCATGTCGATCCAAACTGCGCAGCGAACTGATCAACCACCATGAAGCCGATATTGTGACGCGTGGTCACGTATTCGGGGCCGGGATTTCCGAGACCCGCGACCAACCGAATTGGTTTTTCTTCCACTGTCACGCAATCGAAGATCCAAAATCCAAATCGAAAATGGATTACTTCTTCTGCTCCTTCTCTTTTGAAGGTTTTTCCTTCGCAGCCGCAGCGGGCGCAGTAGCAGCTTCGCCCTCTTCTTTTTTCTCGGTGATCACTTCCGGTCCCGCAGCCGCCGCTTCGGCCTCCGCGACAACCGGCTCTTCTTCAACTACGGGAGCGACCACCGAAAATGCAGTGAGATCGGGCTGCACCTTCGGCGTTACTCCCGGCGGGAATTGAATATCGCGAACGTGAATGGAATCGCCAATGTTCAGCTGCGAAACATCCACCGTGATTCGGTCCGGCAAATTTGCCGGCAAACATTCGATTGCCAGCGCGCGCAAACTTTGCTCCAGCAACCCGCCAAAAGTCTTCACGCCAACGGCGGTGCCGATCGCTTCGAGAGGAACTTCGGCTTGAATCATTTGGTCCATCGAGATGGCGTGAAAATCGAGGTGACGAATGTCGCCGCCGACAGGCGAATGCTGCACCTCCTGTACGAGCGCGGTGCGAGTCGATCCTTCACCGGCGATCTCGAGTTCCACCAACACGTTTTCTCCCGAGGCGTGGCTCATCATGGCATTGATATCGCGCGCGGCGACTTGCAATGGCTGCGGTTTATTGTTGCTCCCGTAGACGACGGCAGGAATCAGTCCACGCGCTCGGAGCTTGCGCACGGCGGAGCGCCCCACGCTCGCCCGCAGTTCGGCTTTGAGCTTAACTTGTTTTGCCATTTTTTTCGTTCTCGATGTTGAACAGCGACGACACGGACTCGTCGTTATGGATCCGTTTGATGCCTTCCCCGAGAAGCTCGGAGACACAGAGCACCGTGGTTTTAAATCCGTCCACGGTGCGCACCGGCGTGCTGTTGGTAGTAACTAATTCCGTGATTTGGGATTTTTGCAACCGCGGAATGGCCACGTCCACAAGCACTGCGTGCGCGACCCCCGCGTAGATGTCGTGCGCGCCATGCTTCTTCAAGATGGAGGCTGCGGAGGTGAGCGTGCCCGCCGTCTCAGTGAGATCATCCACCAGCAGCACATCGGAACCTTCCACGTCGCCGATGAGATAGAGCGCTTCAGTCTCAGTCGCGCTTTTGCGTTCCTTCGCCACGATGGCCAGGTTGGCGCCAAGCGCTTCCGCATAAGCCGACGCCATCTTCAGCCCGCCCAGATCAGGAGAAACCACAGTTGTTTTGCCAGTGAGTCTTTTGCGCAAGTACTTGATCAACACCGGCAGCGAATAGAGGTGATCCACCGGGATATCAAAAAAGCCCTGCACCTGCTGTGCGTGGAGGTCCATCGTGAGCACGCGGCTCACTCCGGCGGCGTGTAGCAAATTGGCCACGAGCTTCGCTGTGATCGGGACGCGCGGCTGGTCCTTGCGATCCTGGCGCGCGTATCCAAAAAACGGAATGACGGCCGTAATCCGGTCTGCGCTGGCGCGGCGCGCCGCGTCCACCATGATGAGTAACTCCATCAAGTGCTGATTCGTCGGAGGGCAAGTCGGCTGAATGATGAACACGTCGTGCCCGCGAATGTTCTCTTCGATCCTCACGTAGGTTTCGCCATCTGGAAACGAGCTAATGGTCGCTTGACCGAGCGGGACGCCGACGTACTTGCAAATCCGCTCTGCCAAATCGCGGTTGGCTGAGCCGGCAAAAATTTTTAATTCTGGCTGAAGCGCAAACATTGAGTCGTTAAGCTTAGCCGTGCGCAGCCAGCGTTGGCAATCTTCAAAACTTGCGAAGCGTGTTTGGCTCTGGCGCTCTCTTGGGAGCACACGCACCCTCGCGTGCTGTAGTGGCAGGCGTGTCGCCTGCAGAATCTAGATCGCCGTAGCCGCTACGGCTGCCTCTACAGAGAACAAGTCATCAAACGTACCGCGGCGTACACCCAGCACAGGCGAATTATGGATCGGGCGGCGGCTCGCCATACGCTGCCGAGAGCGCTCGACTGCCTCCGCTGAAAAAAGCTGCGGGTGACGCAATATGATTGCCTCAAAAGCGTACTCCTCCAGACCCATTTCGACAAGAGCACGATAGCCCGATGTCTCGGTCGGGCGATTCACGGCTCGCTCAACTGTCCCGATTATGCCGTGTCGCTCGATCATCTGCCACGTGCGTGATGCTCTTGTCGTCCTGCCTCTGTGCTCGGTCAGAACGCGCTCGTAAGCATAAATCGCCTCTAAACACTCTCGCTCTGCTTGGCTGGTAGCGCCGTAGGCTTCTGGATGCCTTCTCTCACAAGAGCGTCAGCCGGGTTCCTAATAGCCTCGGTCGCGAAGAATTCGCCCTGAATCGGGTCTCGCGTCTTTTCGCCAACCGCGAGTTCTCTGAAATACCAGTTCTTCATTTGCCTATGAGATCCATCTGATCTTCTTCAAATCGTTTTCCACTGCTTTGAAGTCGCGATCGCCAGTGACTAACTCGGCGTTCCTTGTCTTGACCAACGCTGCAGCGAAGCAGCACTGTGATATTCGCGCCATTATTTCAGCCAGTTGATTTTGATTTCCTTTTCCAAGGGCTTGAATTCCGGATCGCCGGTCACAAGCTCGGCTCTTCTTTCCTTCGCCAGCGCAGCTGCGAAGGCGTCAGCGTAGGCAACGCGATAGGTCGCTTTGTAGATGGCAGCTTGCCGCGTCATTTTCAGATCATCGCCGATGCCAACAATTTCAATCGGCAACGACGCGATTTCCTTAATCCGAGCTTCAGCCTCGCTCTGGGATGTTTCCCGCATCGTATTGTAATAGATTTCGCCCCAGTTAATCACGCTCATCAGCAACTTGTGCCGGTCCAACGCGGCGCGATGGATGAGTTCCTCCACCGTATCGGCAACGGGTTCGTCTTCGAAGAACGCAATGAGCGCCCAGCTATCCAAGACTTTTGTGGCCATGTCAGGTCAGGAAGCCAGTTCGACCATGTTTGTATCCACGATTTGGTTAGGCAGAATGGTCAGTCCAGTGTTGATTGGCGCGATTCTCACTCGCCCCCCGTCTTCATCCTCCAGCGCCACCCAGATGAATTTGTCGTCGCCGGGGTCTTGCCACTCGGGTTTGATTCGGATTCGGTCGCCTTTCTTGATCATGGTTGTCATATTCTCTGCGGCATCTGCACACTTTCAGAGTTCCCGCTCGCGCTTCCGATCTTCCGTCATCGCCTTGAGCACGCCTCTGCCTTTCAGCGAACCGCGCAGGCTACGAATATAAGAGCGCGTGATTGGCTTGAGCAAAATGCCCTCAGGCGTTGCAATGACCGCCGCTTTGGTTCCTTCTTCGATCTCAAATTCTTTGCGAAACTTGCGCGGGATCACCACCTGGCCTTTGACGGTGAAAGTTACAGTTTCCGTTTCAAGCAATGCATCCATGATTTAGTTATACGTCGTCAATAAAGTAAGTCAAAATGTTTTTGTAGGATAATTACTTCTACGCGAACTTTCTGGCGGAAGTCCACCAGCTATCGTAAACGCGCGTTGTTCTGGAAGGGTTGCCAATTTCCTGATCTCCACGAAAATGAAGGCATCTCCGATGAATGCCGACGTGATTCGAATTGAGCGCCCGAAGACCAATTCAAAGGTTTTCGCGCATACGCGCTGGGATGCTATTCCGGCCGCGGCGGGCTTTTTTCACCTGGCATATTTTGTGGGCCTGTTCTTCCTTTACCCGCACGCGCCGCTGTGGGTGATGCTGATCCTCGGGTTCATTTATTCCCTGATGGTCAATGCGAACATCAACGGGGTTGGGCACAATTTCATTCACAACCCGTTTTTCCGTTCAAAATTGATCAATCGGTTGTTTGGGATCACGCAATCGATCGCGTGCTGTTTTTCGCAAACGATGTACGACGCGGTGCACATGCAGCATCACAAGGGGAACTCGGATCGACAGGATGAAAATGGTGACACGATCGATTGGTTATCGATCTACCGGCATGGCCACGACACGGAAGCGGAAAATCCGTGGAGCTACGTGTTCCTCAGTTTCTTTCGCGACGACGTTGGTGCGATCAAACGCGAGCTGCGCAAGCGCGGGAATGGCGATCTCTTCTGGGGCAACATTGAGCTATCGGCATTCGCTACCACGCTTTTGGTGATGGCAATTATTGTCCCGACGAGTCCGATTCACTTCATCAACTGGCGGTTCATGCTGTTTTTTCTGCCGTTCTGGTATCTCGGCCACTGCTTCAGTTACTTGAACGGTTATTACCGGCATTACGGCGCAAATCCGGACAAACCGATTGCCTGGGGCGTGAGCAGTTACGGAAAAATTTATAACTGGCTGTTTTTCTACAACGGCTACCACGCGGAGCACCATTTCCGTCCAAAAGTGCACTGGACGAAAATTGAAAAATTTCGCAAGAGCATTGCCGATTTGCAGAAACAGGAAGGCGTCCGCACGATCAAGCGCGCGCACATGCTCGGGTTCCTTGATCCCGATTTGCCGAAACGGGGTGAACGGGATCGCGAGAAGGTAGGGGCGGTTGACCTCAATCGGCCACGGGCGGTTCGGTGAACCGCCCCTGCCTATTTTCCAAAGCTGGCCCGCAGCTTTTCTTTCTTCGCTTCGCACTCTTTTTGTAGTCGCCGGATCTCCGAGGCAAGCTGCTTTTCCATTGGTTCTACTTCTTCAAATTTGCCGGCGCCTTGCGCTTTGCGAATTTGATCTTTCAGGAAAAGTTCTTTCTCGGCGATCTTCGCTCGGTACACGGAATCGACTTCCGCGATTTCTTTCTTCTGGTCTTCGGTGAGCGAGAGCGACGGCGACGCTTTTTCCAGCCGTTCCATTGCCAGTTCGTAAGCCGATTTCATTCCTGATCTTACCTCCTGAATGCAATCGATGCATTGCATGTCGGAAATCAATTCCTAAGTTTGTGCTTAAATGCATTCGGCAATCAAACTCCTCAGCATCGATTTCGATGGCACACTCGTGTCCCGCGTTAGCGAGCCAGTTCTCGACACGCAGTGCATGGAATTGATTCGCGAATTGCAGAGGGCCGGTGCGATCTGGGCGATCAACACCGGCCGCTCCGTCGATCTGCTCGAATCCGGACTCGCCGATTTCGCGTTTCCCATCCGGCCAGATTTCATCCTCACGACTGAGCGCGATGTTTTTCGTCCTGGGCGCGATGGAGATAAATGGGAACCGTTTGGCGACTGGAATGAGCGCTGCGCCCGCGATCACGCCGAGTTGTTCTCTTCAGCGCACTCGGTTCTCGCAGAAGTTGTGGATTTCGTGAACAGAAACACGAAGGCGCGTCTGATTTATGAGGGCGAGCGCCTCGAAGGTTTCGTCGCGGAGAACGACGAAGAAATGGAGCGCATTACGATGTTTATCGAACGAGCGCGGGCCCGGCACCCGAACTTGGATTATCAACGCAACACGGTTTATCTGCGCTTTTGTCACGCTGATTATCATAAAGGCGCGGCACTGGCCGAACTGGCTCGGCTGCTGGAAATCCCGCGCGAAAACATTTTCGCCTCGGGGGACCATCACAACGACATCTCGATGTTGGATGGGAAAGTCGCTGCAATGCCGTCGTGCCCGGCGAACGCAATTCCCGACGTGCAAGACGCGGTGCGCGGCGCCGGCGGCTACGTCGCGCAGAAAGACTTCGGCGCCGGCGTTTGCGAAGCGCTACTGCATTTCACGGGTAGGGCGCTGAGTTGTCGCGGCGCTCTATAAGCGCCGACACGTAAATTCCCCGATATTAGAACTTCACCGATCACTGATCACAGCGCATGAACACCTGGGTCGAGGCGCCGCCGCGAAGAAAGGGATTGGGCTGTTTCGCACGAGGCTGTCTTATTCTTTTGGTGTTTGCGATCGTGCTGACGATCGCTTGCTTTGCTGGTGTGTATTGGGGTTTTCAGCGGCACTCGGCAATAGTGCACGGTATTTATTGGCTGGCGAAAACGCATTCGCTCGCCGAAGCGCCAGCGCCGTTGCCTGAATTCACCGCTTCGGACGAACAAATTCAAGCTGTCCGGGAACGCTGGCAGGACTTCGAACAAAGAACACGAGCAGGTCAGCCGGCCGAAATCGAACTGAGCGCGGATGACATTAACAGCATGATCGCCGCCAGCCGGGAAGCGCGCGGGAAAATCTTTGTGTCGATCGACGGCAATCAGCTCCGTCTCCAGGCGAGTGTTCCGCTCGGCGAGTTCCTCGGCCGGCCGGGTTATTATTTTAACGGCGACATCACGGTCGAATTCAAGGGCGCGGAATCGCTGGAGAATCCGCAGTTGAACCGGATTGTGGTAAACGGGAAGCAGGTGCCGAGTGATCTTTTAAATTGGAAATATCGCTCCAGGCGATTGCACGAATACCTCGCTGATTACCGGAACAGTTACGACATCGGTACTATTGAGGTGCGGGACGGCAAATTAATTCTCCGATCGCGCACCGAATAGAAAGCGAGGTCTGGGACATCGCGCTGCGATGTCCGGACGGCGCAACGCGCCGTCCCTACCATTCAGTGATCAATTCGGCTGCATGATTTCGCGCACAAAGACGTTAAGCTGACCGTCTTCCTGTTTGCGCACTTCGGTGATTTCGTAAGGCCGCATCTCATCCCGGCTTACTACTGCGCCTTGCGGCGGAGGAGCGTAACCGCTCGGAAATTCCACAATGATGCGCGTAGACGAACCGCCACCCAAGTGCAGCACTTTGTCTGTCAGCTTTGTGCGCGGCCGCAACACGGCTTTATTGGCCTCGGAAAAGTTTACCACGAATTGTCCCTTCAAATAGACGCGTTCGCCAGCGAGTCCGTGCTCAGCGACATCTCGCAAATCCCCTGTCCCGACAAGCCGACCCAGCGGCATCTTGCCCGGTGGAAACGTTTTCCAACTGCCGCCGCCCGCGTTCGAGGCCAGAGCTACGTTGGAAGCATCGGGTGGAACAGGCTGAGCGGGCAGAACGGGCACTGGCGTGGCGGTTGGCGGAGGTGAAGCCTGCGCCACGGGTTCAGTCGCAGCTCCGGAAGCTTTCGGCGCTGACGCCGGTGTAACAGCGGGAATGTTTGGAACGTTTGGCGGCGTGCGCGCGGACGCGACTGCAAATGGTGTGGGACTTGGCGCGCCTGGTTTCTGCGCGATCACTGGCTGAGCTGGAGTGGATGCCGGCTGTGGAGACTCGAGCTTTTGTTTCTTCGACAATTTTTTGCCTTTTGGTAACGGCGTTGTCTTGGCGAGCTTCTGATTCTTTGCTAACACAGGCGGCGGCGAAAACGCTTGAACAGGCCTGGCTTGTTCAACGCGTACCAATTCATTCTCGGCGGGCGGTGGTGTCGCGCTGGAACTCAAGCCAGGTATGGGGACCGGACCGCCCTGGGTTGCTGCGGCTTTCTGCCGGTTGTCGGCGAGCCGTTGCTCAATGGCAGTGCGTTCCTGTGACTTAAATAATGGCCAGCCTGCGGCCAGGTTGAGAAACAGCGGCGGCTGAAGGCGAAAAGTTCCCAGACCACGTGTGACGGTGTAGCTTCCGTAAAGCAGCGGGACAACCGTGACCATGATGCGGCCATCAGCGAGTCGCTCCGCGTGAATCACAGCAGAAATATCGTGTGTGCGTTCCAGTTTGATTTCCAACCCAACCGTGAGCGTCTGTTTCATGAGCGGCAGGGCTTCAGGGTTCGCAGGGTAGAGATGTTCCATGAGCAGCTCGCCGTTATCGATGGCATTCGTCAGGGCCACCATGCCTGAGGTAAACACATCTCCGGAGCTCAGCTCGCGCGTTCCAACAATCGTGTACCTGCCTACTACGTACGGAACGAGGCCGCGCACCTGCTGATAATTTCGAATGTAATTGCGTGTCAGTTCCGCATTTGTCCTGGCAAGCTCGGCAGCGCCCATCCCCACGTAGCGCTCATAGAGTTGCTGTGGGTTTAGAAATTCGCCGGCCGGTGCAGCAGTCAGCTCGAAACGCTTCGGTGGCTCAATCTTGTGGAGCCTTTGTAAGATCCGGTAGCTGTCAGGCCGTTCCGGTTGACCGAAGATGTAAAAACTGCTCAGCCACGCTGCCAGCGCCAAGCCGGTCAAAAGCAAAATCGCAACCGTCCAGGCAAAGTAATTGATGCGCCGCGCTGGACGGACGTATGGCTCGTCGTACGGATCGTATGGAGAAGTGCCATAAGCCATCAGTCCAGTGCGCGAGGATTCCCCATTTTCAAGCTGATTGCGTCGTTTCAAACGACGAACCGCATCCGCAGGTGCGCGATGCGTTTGGATTAACGACCCGAAAACCGGCGTCGGTCAAACCATCGCTAAAATCCAGGGTCGCGCCGCGCAGATAGGGAACGCTATCGCCATCGATAAAAAATTGTATCCCATCGCGCTCCACTATTGCGTCTCCGTCTTTTCTTTCGTCGAGCGTCATCTCATAATGCAGACCTGAGCAGCCGCCTTTGGCAACCTGCACGCGCAGGCCTTTTCGCGAATTTTCCGCTCGCTGTGAAAGCAAACTTTGGAGCTGTTGAACAGCGCTGTCCGTAATGTTAATCATCTCTAAAAAATACGGCTGCCGCGTACCCAAGTCAAAACGGTAGGAAGAGCGCGCCACGTCGTCCGGACACCGCAGCGCGGCGTGCCATCAATTTGTTTTTCTTCGCAATCGGCAATCCAGAATCTACAATTTAGAACACAAAATGGGTCAGATTCGATTGTTGTCTGAGACCGTGGCCAGCCAGGTGGCGGCCGGCGAAGTGGTGGAACGCCCAGCCTCAGTAGTGAAGGAACTGATCGAAAACAGTATCGACGCAGACGCCCGCAAAATCGACATTATGATCCGTCGCGGCGGAATTTCGCTGGTTCGCGTAATCGATGATGGCTGTGGCATGGACCGCGATGACGCGTTGCTTTCGCTGGAGCGGCATGCCACCAGCAAGATTCGCACTGCTGCGGATCTTGAAGCTGTTGCTACACTCGGATTTCGGGGCGAAGCCCTGCCAAGCATTGCCAGTGTGTCGCGGTTTCGGCTGACAACGCGCCAGGCGCACGCGCTCGCAGGGACGGAAATCATCGTTAACGGCGGCAAGCTCGACGTTGTGCGCGATGGCGGTGAAGCCCCTGGAACCCAAGTCGAAGTGCGCTCCCTTTTTTTTAATTTGCCTGCGCGCCGGAAATTTCTTCGATCCGAAAATACCGAGAGCCGCAACATCGAGCACCAGATTCATTTGCAGGCCATCGGTCACCCTTGGATCGGCTTCTCCCTGTTACGAGACGATCGCGTGCTATTTCAGTTACCAGCTACGGCGACACTGAGTGATCGAATCCGAGATTTGTTTGGGGTTGAGCTATTGCAGCGCCTGGTTGAGGTAGCCGGAACCGCTTCGCCTAAGATTCGGATCAGCGGCTTTATCGGACAGGCAGGTCTAAGCCGCCAAACCCGAACGCAACAGCTCGTTTTTGTAAACGGTCGTGCGATTGAAAGCAGCGTTATCACTGCCGCTGTCCGTGAAGGCTACCATACGGCTCTCATGAAAGGGCAGTATCCGGTTACGTTTCTATTCCTTGAGCTCGATCCGGCGGCTGTCCATGTAAATGTTCACCCGGCGAAACGCGAAGTGCGTTTTCGTGACCCGACCGGAGTGCGTGAAGCACTCGTTCAATGTATTCAACAGACGCTGGAGGCTGGCCGGGTGGCATGGCAGGAAAAATTTCGCGCACCAGTCAGTATGCCGAGCGTGGTAGGAAAAGCAGCCCCTGATCTACGGTTACGGCCTGACGTATCGGCTCCACATGAGATTCATCGCGAGTTACCGCATTTTGGTCCGGCTGTTGCAGCCGGTGCCAGCGCTTCCAGCGCCGCATCAGGCCTGGAGATTGTAGGGCAGGCGCGCCGACTGCCAGCCTTGCCCGCTGATTCGGCAAGCAATGCGCTTGCCCTACAACAGCGGGCCAACAAAACCGCGGAGCAGCAGTTCCAGATCATCGGTGTGCTAAACAAGCTTTATGTCTTGATGGAAAATGCGGATGGCCTTGTCCTGGTTGATCAGCACGCGGCGCATGAACGTATTCTCTTTGAAGAATTGCGGCGAAGGATGGAAGAGCAGGGGGTCCCAACGCAAAAGCTCCTCCTGCCGCAGACGTTCGATGTGCCGCCGCGCGACGCCGATTGGATCGAGCGCAACCTGTCGATCCTGCAAAGGATGGGAATCGGGATTGAAAGTTTCGGGCCGGGAACATTCAAGATCGACAGTCTCCCCACTTTTTTAGACGTCTCGGATCCGGCGCAATTCATGCGAAAAGTGATTGATGATCTAAAAAGCGCCGGCAACAGCACGTCAGCGATGCGTTTGGGCGAAGAGATGATTGCTAAAAGCGTTTGCCGTCACGCGGTCAAAGCCAATGATCCGTTACGTTATCCTGAAGTGGAAAAACTGATCCGCGATTTGCTCGACTGCGATCTGCCCTATTGCTGTCCACACGGGCGACCAACCATGATCCAGATTTCGCTTGCCGAATTGGAGAAAAAATTCGGGCGGAAGATGTGATTGGTGTGAAGAAGCACGCTCCGAGTGTTTGCGTTCGCTACGCCACACGCGCTTGCCATTTGGGAGGCGGGCGGGTTTAATGTGGCGCCGTGAAGAAAATCGAGGCCATCGTCAAACCCTTCAAAACCGAGCCAGTGAAAGAGGCGCTAATGACAGCAGGCGTAGAAGGAATGACTCTCAGCGAGGTGAAAGGATTTGGGCGCCAGAAGGGGCACAGCGAAATTTATCGCGGAACCGAGTACACGGTGGATTTCCTTCCCAAAGTAAAATTCGAGATAGTGATTGCGGACGATCGCGCGCAGCGTGCGGTGGAAGCCATTCTGGGAGCAGCAAAGACTGGTAATTATTTACTGTCGATCTTTCTCGGAGTCGTCGAAGGATTGACTGAATTTCTTCCTGTAAGCTCGACCGCGCATTTACGCATCTGCGAAGCGCTGCTGCACATCGATCTTCACGATGGGTTCTGGAAAATGTACACGATCGTTATTCAGCTCGGCGCAATTCTGGCGTTACCAGTTTATTTTTGGCATCGCATCGGGCAGTTTGTTCGCACCTTCCCGAAAGGCGAACGCGGCAATCGCACAATTCTGACGCATCCATTGAGTCTCACTTTCATAGCCTTCGTTGTGACCGCAGTTCCAGCCTGGGCATTAACCAAGCAGATCGGCAAGAACCTGGAGAGTCTTTGGATTATGGGCTCCGCTCTTCTTATCGGCGGAATTGTGATGTGGATTGTCGACGCAGTTTTCACCCGGCCGCGCACGATGCACATGGAGGAAATGACCCTGCCCCAGGCGATCTGGATTGGCGCAGCACAAATCCTTTCCGCCGTCTTTCCCGGCACCTCGCGCTCCATGTCCACGATTGCCGCAGGGCAAGTCGCAGGCATGTCGCGTCCGGCTGCGCTCGAATTTTCTTTTTTTCTGTCGATGCCGACCATGTTCGTAGCCACTGGCTACGATTTCCTCAAAACAGTAATGCCGCATCATCACGAGCAGAATATCGCACCACTGACGATGAATCCTCATGAATGGATCGTGCTCACAATCGGATTTGTGGTTTCATTTTTCGTAGCCCTGGCAGTGGTCGCATGGTTTATGAAGTGGGTGCGCGCGCGCGGATTTGTGCCGTTTGCTCTTTACCGGATTGTGCTCGGCATTGGATTATTGTTGCTACTCGCGCGCGGCGTGATGTGATCGATTATCAATGGAAACGGATCTCATTCTTCCCGATCTGCAAAGCGCGGTTCTTTGCGAGGACGTCCGCTGCGAAATTAATGGCATGCAGACGCTGGTGGGCGTGCTCAGTGTGATCCCGACGCCCGGGCTGCCGATTAATTATATCCGCCTGTGCATTTGGACGCGCTGGTGCAGTGGCGCAGGAAAGTTTCGGCAAAAATCACGCATTGTTGGCGTGGATGAGCAGCAGGTCATCGCGCAGGCGGAGGTCGAGTTTGTATTGAAGGAGATGGAGGGCCACGCAACGAACGTGCATTATTTCGGCGGCGTGCAGTTTCAGCAATACGGATTGCATCACGTGGAAATTTATCTAGAGAACGAATTGCGCCTTCGCTTTCCGTTGCCAGTAATCCAAGTCACGCGTCCAACCGGCTAAACTCGGCGAGGTCTTGTGAGCCCGGGTTTGCCAACGGGTCGGATTTATTTACCAAGGCGTTTTATGCTGAGGGGATTTTTCAAGCCGTTACTCTGCAGCGTTTTCCTTGTCTGGCAGATGCATGCGCAGGAAGTAGTCGTTCCTCGTGAAACAAAACCGGAAGCTCCCAGGCAAACAGCGCCGTCTTCGGAGCAGGCCCCTTCGGAATCGCCCGCACCGGCAGGACCCAAACCCAAGCCGCGTGAAAAAAAATCCGGTGCGGCGGCGCCAACGCTTGAGCAAATGCGAGCGGCAGGAGCGCTTGCTGCCGAGGGGCAAGATAAAAGATCTGTTCCGCAATCGACCAGAACCAGCGCCTCTCGCTCGGAGACGGCCGCAGCGCCAAGCCCGGTTGTCTCGCAAACTCCTACGCCGGTGAAAAAGGTAACTCGCGCTGTTCAAACGAGCGAACCGCGTCGGTCAAGTTCGCGAAATGCGAAGCTGGAGGCAATCAGCCCAGTTCGGCCGACCATGATTGAATCTGGAAGAGAGCAACCAAGCGCTACTCCCTCGGCAAGAGGCGCAGCCGGTGGCGAGCAAACGCCCACGCCATAACCGGAGAAGATAGATCCAAGTGATAGGACGCCGCGCCTCGACGTGTGAACAGCGCAGCGCGCTGTCCCTACCAAGATGCAAAATTTGTTGCACCCAGACATCGCTAACCTATTATTCATAGGCAGTCCCGACTGTGTCCTGCCGGATGCATCGGGAAAATTTTTTGCCCATTTCTGATTTCAATGGCGAACACAATTTTAATTGGAATGCAGTGGGGCGACGAGGGCAAGGGCAAGATCATCGACGTCCTTACTGCCCGGGCTGATATCGTCGTCCGGAGTCAGGGCGGCAACAACGCCGGCCACACGGTCATATATCGCGGCGTCAAATATGTTTTGCATCTCATCCCGTCTGGAATTCTGCGGCGCGGCAAAATCTGCGTGATTGGAAACGGCGTTGTTATCGATCCAGTAGCGCTGGTCGGTGAGATTGACGGTTTGCGCAAATTGGGAGTCAAGATCGACAAGAACTTGCTCGTCAGCGATTGCGCGCACCTTGTCCTGCCTTATCACCGGATACTCGACGAGCAACGCGAGCTGCGTCGAGGCCGCATTGGAACGACCAAGAGGGGAATCGGCCCGGCCTATGGTGACAAAGCAGCGCGCACGGGCCTGCGCATGTCCGACTTGACGCAGCCGATTGTATTCTCGAAAAAACTGCAAGCGAAGGTGATCCATCGCGCCATCGAGCGGGACAAAGAGATCCTGTTTGAAGGTGCACAAGGAACGTTCCTCGATATCGACCATGGCACCTATCCGTATGTGACGTCCTCGAATACAACAGCGGGCGGCGCATGCACCGGCACGGGCGTACCGCCGCATCGGATGGATCGCGTGGTAGGCGTGATGAAGGCGTACTCCACGCGCGTGGGCGAGGGAGCGTTGCCCACCGAGGACGACGAATTGACTCAAACACTTCATAACCTCGGACGCGAGTTTGGCGCGACAACGGGGCGCAAACGGCGGTGCGGCTGGTTCGACGCGGTGGCCACTCGTTATGCGAGGATGATCAATGGAATCGACGAGATCGCCATAACCAACCTGGATGGACTTGATCACGTCGATCCAATCCGAGTGTGTGTTGCTTATCGGCTAAATGGAAAACCCGTGGATGTTCCTCCCTGCGACGCCAGCCAGTTGGCCAATTGCGAACCAATCTATAAACAGGTGCGCGGCTGGAACACACCCACTCATTCTGCGCGAAAGTTTTCACAGCTTCCTCCGGCAGCGAGGAAATACGTCAGATACATCTCCGAACTAACCGGAGCAAAATTGTCGATGGTCAGCG
>WNFY01011026.1_pt1 | contig 27251 bp, 23 predicted proteins | sample 5400091 | NCBI WGS metagenome assembly WNFY01 (sample SAMN13153364, study PRJNA577476) | soil metagenome | isolation source: 60 cm soil or saprolite under grassland replicate 1 | place: USA:California | collected 2016-06-15 | reverse complement strand
AAATGTAGCGAGCCGGTTGCCGAACCTGCGGTGATCAATCACGTCGCAGACATTTTTGAGCGGGAGTCAGGGGATGCCTGGTACACGCGCGAAGCCAGCGAACTGTTACCGCCAGGTTATATCTGTAAGAGCTGTGGCGCTGACCAGTGGACGAAAGAAACAGACATTCTCGACGTTTGGTTCGACAGTGGAGTGTCTTCAATAGCTGTTTTGGAGAATCGTCCCGAACTGAGCTGGCCCGCCGATGTCTATCTGGAAGGCGGCGATCAGTTTCGCGGTTGGTTCAACTCCTCACTGATGGTCGGACTGGCGGCGCACGATCGCGCCCCTTACAAGACAGTCATCACACATGGGTGGACACTGGATGCCCAGGGACGTGCGATGCACAAGTCAGCCGGCAACGCCGTCGAACCCGAAGTCGTGATTAAGGATTCGGGAGCAGAGATCATTCGCCTGTGGTGCGCTTCGTCAAACTATTTCGACGACATGCGTGGCTCAGAGGAGATTCTGCAGCGTGTGATGGATGGCTATCGCAAGCTGCGCAATACTGCCCGCTTCGCGCTCGGGAATCTTCACGGTTTCGATCCTGAACGCGATAGCGTAGCAGCCGAGGAGATGCTGGAAATCGATCGGTGGGCTCTGGCAGAGCTGGATTTGTTGATTGACAAAGCGCTGAAAGCTTACGAGGCTTACGAGTTTCATACCGTCTATCACGCGCTGTACAACTTTGCCACGGTCACTCTTTCAGCGCGCTACTTTGATATCGTTAAAGACCGGCTTTATACGTATGCTCCCCGGAACCAGGCGCGCCGTTCGGGGCAAACTGCTCTCTTCCGGATTGCCGACGCCTTTGCGCGGCTGCTCGCGCCGATTCTGGTTTTTACCGCCGACGAGATCTGGGAGAATCTCGCAAATACTTCGGATTCTTCGTCATCCGTTCACCTGGCTCTATTTCCCAGCGCGGTCGGCGGCGATCAGTCGAGCTTGCTGGCAACCTGGGAACGCTTGTTCGAGATCCGCGATGAAGTGTTGCGCGCTCTCGAAGAAGCGAGAATAGGGAAACGGATAGGCAGCTCTTTGGACGCGAAAGTAAAGATCTTGACGTCAGGTAAGACGCTTGAACTCCTGGAGAGTTATCGAAATGAACTGCGATACCTTTTTATCGTGTCGCAGGTGGAACTCGTTCCATTGGGAAATGAGAGTGTAGCCATTACAGTAGAGCCGGCCGAAGGCGCCAAGTGTGAACGCTGCTGGAACTACTCGACGCATGTCGGCGAGTCGGCGCGTTTTCCCACTGTTTGCGAACGATGTGTTGCGGCGCTGGAAGAGATTGAACGGGAAACTGCCTAGCGGCTCTTCTGATTCACACAGTGGCTTTAAGCCCTGTGATTGAGCTGCTTCAAGAAAACAGAAAACCGTTTCAACGGTTTCCATGGTTTGTTTCGTTTGTGGGATCACTGGGCTAAAAGCCACGGTGTGAATGAGAGACCAAACCCAGTGACTTTGTAGTATTAGAAATGGACATGAGCGTTAACAACACTTTGACGGGCTCTACCGTGCGATCACGTCTCGGCTGGCGCGCTGGCTACTTGCTGGCAGCTTTCGGCATCTACATGGTTGATCAAACGACGAAAGCCTGGGCGGTGCGGGCGCTCCGTTTTGGCGATGATCGGCAGGTGATCAAGGGAGTCCTAGATTTTATCTATACCGAGAACAAAGGCATCGCGTTTGGGCAATTGCAGGAGGGTGGCGCCTTTGGTCGCTGGTTTTTCGTAGTGTTGGCAATCGCGGCAGCAATTGCAGTTTTTTATTACTTTTTGCGCACGCAGCGCAACGACGATCGCGTGTTGGGAGCCTGTGCGCTGCTGCTGGCAGGCATTCTGGGCAATCTAACGGACCGGGTCAGACTCGGGCTGGTGGTCGACTTTATCGTCTTACATGCCGGTCAGTATCATTGGCCGACATTCAACGTTGCCGACGCAAGCATAACGATGGGAGCGCTATTGCTTGCGTATGATTTGATCTTTGATCATAGGAAAAAGTCCGTAGTCCGTAGTCCGTAGTCCGTAGTCCGTTGTCAGTATGTGTTTCGCTTATTGTTCCGCGTCTAGACTGACCACTGACCACTGACAACTGAACATAGTTTTATGTATCCAGAACTCTTTCACATCGGCAGTTTCCCCATCAACACTTACGGCGTGTTTCTGGCGCTGGCATTCCTCTGCGCAATCTTGATCACCGTTAAGCTGGCGGAGCGCGACGGACTGCCAAAGGAAAAGATCTACGACCTGTGTTTGTGGATGCTGCTGGCATCGCTTATTGGCTCAAAAGTCTTGATGCTTTTTACCGAGCCCGAATATCGCGACCACCCACTCCAGCTACTTTCGTTAGACTTCCTCCGCTCCGGCGGCGTGTTTTATGGCGGCCTCATCGGGGCAGTGTTGTGCGGCTATTTTCTGATGAAGCGTTACAAATTGCCCTGGTGGAAAACAGCTGACGCGTGCGCGCCAGGGATTGCGATTGGAAATTTCTTCGGGCGGCAAGGTTGCTTTGCTGCGGGTTGTTGCTGGGGTAAACCGACGAACCTTCCGTGGGGCGTTAAGTTTAGCGAGCTCGGTCATTCGATTACCGGAGTGCCCACCGACACTTTCCTGCACCCGACACAACTCTACGAATCGTTTGCCATGTTTTTCGTATTTCTGTTTTTGCTTTGGCTGCATAAACACAAACGCTTCAGCGGTCAAGTGATCCTCGCTTACGGCTTACTCTATTCAATTATTCGCTTCGCTATTGAATTCGTTCGCGACGATCCGCGCGGTGACATCCTGGGCCTAACGACATTGACCGGACTGTCGACCTCGCAATTGATAAGTGTGGTCGTTGGCATTTGCGCATTAGTGCTGCTCATAGTTCGGCGCCGACGTGCGCAGGTCGATGCAAAAGCCGACGGCCTGGTCGCTTCCGGCGTGGCGCGAGCCTAGGCCTGTTCCCGCTCGCAGTCAAACATGCCGCCTGCAGCAGCAATAAGCTGCGTTGAATTGAAATTGAAAGGCGACACAACTTGAGATACTTAACATCCCGACTGCTGCTTGCTGCCCTTCTTTTTGCCGCGGCAGCAAGCGAACAGTCACCGCGCGCAAAGCAAAACGGAGACTCACTTCGGGTTCCGGGCGAGAAACACCTGCGCAATCTCAAGCAACTTTCGTTCGCCGGCGAGAATGCTGAAGCTTACTTTTCCGCGGACGGCAAACAACTCATCTTCCAGTCGACTCGGGATGGACGCCAATGTGATCAGATCTACACGATGAACGTCGACGGTTCTAGTGTGAAGTTGATCTCGAATGGCGACGGTCGTACCACGTGCTCCTACTTTTTCCCGAACGGCCGACGGATTCTTTACTCCTCCACGCATTTGGGTGGCAAGGAATGTCCCCCGCGGCCTGATTTTTCCAAAGGATATGTTTGGGCCGTCTACCCGAGCTTTGACATTTTTACTGCCAAACGCGATGGCTCCGATTTGAAGCAACTAACGAACACACCGGGATACGACGCAGAAACAACGATCACCCGCGACGGAAAACATCTCGTTTTCACGTCTATGCGTGACGGCGATCTGGATATTTACACAATGGATGCTGACGGCCGGAATGTTCATCGTTTGACGGATGAGCTCGGCTACGATGGAGGACCTTTCTGGTCCTATGACGGCAAGCAGATCGTCTATCGTGCCTATCACCCGCAAACTGAAAAGGACAAGTCAGACTATTTGAGTCTGCTCAAGCAGAGTTTGATTCGACCCACGACCCTGGAAATCTGGGTGATGAAATCGGATGGATCCGAAAAGCACCAGGTAACACACAACGGCAAAGCCAACTTCGGTCCCTACTTTTTTCCCGACGGCAAGCGCATAATTTTTGCCTCTAACATGGATGATCCGAAGGGCCGAAATTTCGACCTTTACAAGATCAATGTCGACGGGACTGGCTTGGAACGAATCACCTTCAACGACACCTTCGACGGCTTTCCGATGTTTTCACCTGATGGCACGAAGCTGGTCTTTGCTTCAAACCGCAACGGTGCGAAACCGGGTGACACGAACATTTTTATCGCAGACTGGGTGGAGTGATGTCCGATATGCTTTTACCTTGTCGTTGAGTTTGGATAGGAGTGCGTTGTTTGAGTTGAGCCCCGCAAATTGGAAACCCGTTCCTAAACGGTTTCCCGATTCAACGTCCGCCAGTGGCACCGGGGCTAGAGCCACCGTGTGAATGAAATAATTTCACTCGTATAACCTGTGTTGTTTCCTGAGACCATCACGACGAGTGATTCAGCCTACGCTCAGAGACCACTAACGACTATGAAAAACAAACTAGCTATTCGAGGTTATTCCTTTGCGATTCTGCTCGCTGCAGTTTCCGTTGCAGTTTTGGCACAGCAACAAGGTTCACTCCAGAGTGATGCCAGCGCGGCGAAACTTCGGCAGCACATCACCTATCTTGCTTCAGATGCACTCGAGGGCCGGCGCACCGGTTCGGCAGGTGCGACCGATGCAGCTCATTACATCGCGGGCGAGTTTTCCCGGCTCGGGCTCAGACCGGCTGCGCAGAAGGCTGGCACGCCGCGGAAGTTGAGCGAAGCAATGTCACGTTACTTGCAGACGTTTCCGTACGTTGCAGGAGTCGAACCTGGCAAAGGCAACATGATGTCCATCGCAACGCCGGCTGGTAGCTCAGAAAATTTGAGAATCAGTGATGATTGGATGCCGCTTGGTATTTCCGCAAATGGTCGCGTCGATAAAGCGGAATACCTGTTTGTGGGATACGGTATAACAGCCGCGGAACTCAACTACAACAACTATGGTCCGGTCTCAAAAGAGCGTATTGCAGTAGCTCTCTCCGGTACGCCAGACGGCGACAATCCCCACGGCCAGTTTGCGCGCTATGAAGATCCTCGCTGGAAGGCGATCGCAGCGCGTAACGCAGGAGCCAAGGCTCTGTTGTTGATTGCGCAAGAAGACACCTTCAAGGAAGACCGTCTCTCCAGGCTGCGTTACGATAACGCAGGCGACGCTGGCATACCGGTCGCAGTGATTTCAAAGCAGGCTGCTACAAAGCTCTTCTCTTCTTCTACCGATACGGGGCAGATGCTAGCTGCGCTGGTTGAAGAGGCTAAAGTTTCCAAATCAGGATTGCTAACGTCGGCTAAGACAACAAGTCTCTCTATAAAGGGCATGTCTTTGAACTGCTCGATCGACGTCGTCCGTCGCGAAGTCCCCGCCTACAACGTCGCCGGCATCCTCGACGGCTCCGATCCTGTTCTCAAAAAAGAAACGATCATTATCGGTGCGCATTACGATCATCTCGGCCGTGGCGGTGAGGGCAGTCTCGCACCGCGTGAGGGCGAGATCCATCATGGCGCTGACGACAATGCATCCGGAGTCGCCGGAGTGCTCGAATTGGCCCGCGTGTTCACCACGCAGAGGGCGAGACCGAAACGCACTATCATGTTTATTGCCTTCAGCGGTGAAGAAGAAGGCCTGCTCGGTTCAAATTACTACGTGAATCATCCGCTCGTTCCGCTCGGAACCACCATCGCCATGATCAATATGGACATGATCGGCAGAATGAGAGCTCGCAAACTGATTGTTGGCGGCGTGGGCACGGCGAAGGAATGGCGCGACATCATCGGAACAGGAAACTTCTTGCAGGGCGCTCAGATAACAGCGACAGTGAATGACACACGCCCCGAAGGAGCGTTAACAGCGTTGCCTATGGTCAGTTCCGCAAATGGCAGGACCATCGTCAGCACCGACTCCGGAAAGACATTTGACCTAACGCTGAATGAAGACGGTTACGGCCCCAGTGATCACTCCTCGTTTTATGGGAAACAAATTCCCGTATTGTTTTTCTGGACCGGTAACCACGAGGACTATCACAAGCCTTCTGACACCGCCGATAAGATTAACTACGACGACGAGGTACGCATACTCAGTTTGGTTGCGCGAATTGTGCGCGATGTCGACAACGGCGCCAAGAGACCCTCTTACACAGTCGCGAAGAGCGAATCTGCCGGCCGCGCGACCGGTTTTCGCGTCTATCTCGGTACGATTCCAAATTATGCTGACACCAACGATGGCTTGTTGCTCGACGGTGTGCGCGACGATTCACCGGCAGCGAATGCCGGATTGAAAGCTGGTGATCGGATCATGAAGATAGCGGGACGCGACGTGCACAACGTCTACGACTACACATATGCCCTCGGGGAGATGAAAGCCGGCCAGGAATATGTAATTGACGTGTTGCGCGGAAATGAGCGGCTCACGCTAAAGATTACGCCCGCCGCACGAAAGTAGTGACAAAGAATAGCTCGCACTATTCCAGTTACTCAACGGAGTCCAAGCTGCCGGTTTTTCGCATGGTGTTTAAGAGTCTCGCTAGTCGCCCCGTGGCTTACGGACTAGTAATGATAGCCGGCCTGGCGGCACTGATTCCGGCTGTGGTCTCAGGAATTCCCGCCGGTCATGACCTGCCAAGCCATCTCCGGTTCGCCATATTGCTTCATACTGCTCTCGGTGTTGGGCGCCGTCGGTGTCTTCTTCTGGGCACGTTGTTTCCTGCCGCGAAACCTCGCCATCGTGGGGGGCGTTCTCTACGCTCTTATCCCTTACCGTATTAACGAATTCTACGGTGCGTCATTGCTTGCCGAATACGTTGCCGCTTCTGTGTTGCCTTTCGCGTTCGCTTTTGTCTTGCGGATCTGCCGAGGTCAACACATCCGCGACGGAGTGGGTCTCGCAATATCATTTGCTCTACTGGTCCTGTCAAACCTTCCGGTGGCCGTGCCCAATGAGGTTGAAGCGAAAGAAAGAGCTGTTGGGATCAATTCGTGGGAACCTGAGATGAGGACCTTTTGGATCGGATCGGGTCCGGCCCAGGAGATTCGCGCACGCACTTTCTACTACCCGTACTGGGTTGCGAAGACGTCGACTGTGCCACTCAACACCAGGCCTGATTACGACGGCGCATTGCTTATATCCGTCCCGGCTGGGCCCACGTCTGTGCGACTTGAGTTTCAAGAGCCCCTCCGAACACGAATCGCAATGACCGTGACCGTGGCAGCATGGCTGCTGATATGTCTGTGTTTGCTGTATAGCTACCTGGGTACGCCGAGGAAGTAGAATGCTTCTACTGTTACCAGCGTGGCTCGCGCTCGTGCCGGTCGCTTTCGCGATCTCGTCCGCCGCCACCGCCATAACTGCCGCGTCCGCCGCGATCGCCTCTCGGTTTTGCTTCATTGACGTTCAAATTGCGTCCGCCAAAGTCCTTGCCGTTAAAAGCCTCGATAGCTGCCGCCGCCTCTTCTGCTGTAGCCATTTCTACAAAAGCAAAGCCGCGGGATCGTCCTGTGTCCCGATCTTCAATCACGGTAGCTGACTCCACCGTGCCCACTGTCGAGAAAGCCTCGCGCAGTTCCTCGCTCGTAGTACGAAACGAGAGGTTTCCAACGTAAAGTTTTGTAGCCATTCTAACTATCCTTAATTCTCACTGAAGCGCGGGTTAGGTAAAATTCGCTGATCGATTTCGTGGGGGAGACGCGGCGATCCCTTCGGCGAGTTGCGACGCACCCGGTGCTCTTAAGTCCTGAGAGCAGCTTCATAGAAGTTGACAAACGCCTCACTCTCCCTCAGCCGAACGCAGTCGCCTTACGTTCCGGGCAGGCGCAGTCGCCATTGATGCGCGAGAGCGGGTACCTGATGAGAAAAGTATGCCGATAACGGTCGAAACGCGTCAAGGATAATTTAAACGAGGCCTCCTTTCTTGCGGAACCGCGACTCTTGCAGAACCGAAAGTGGTAGCGACCGAGTCTGCTTGATCCGTACAGGTCGTCTCTGTAACAACCAGGTCGTTACCGCTCTCCCCTTCTCCACGCGCCGGACTCTCCCAAATGCGTAATTGCCCGTTCTGCGCTTTATGCCTTACTATTCTTCGCTTCTACTTCAGCTCAGATCACCCGGAAAGGCTCGAAATAATGTCGAAAACTGTACCCATCACGGTCGCGCATGGCGATGGCATTGGTCCTGAAATCATGGCCGCTACTCTGTATATTTTGCAGGGCGCCGGTGCGCCCCTCGAAATTGAAACCATAGACATCGGAGAGAAGGTCTACTTGGCTGGCAATTCGTCCGGCATCGCGCCCAGCGCCTGGGATTCTTTGCGCCGCACTAAAGTTTTTCTGAAAGCGCCGATTACGACTCCACAGGGCGGAGGCTACAAGAGTCTAAACGTCACTGTGCGCAAAACGCTCGGTCTTTATGCCAACGTTCGCCCCTGCGTTTCCTATCACCCCTTTGTCGAAACGAAACATCCGAACATGGACGTCGTTATCGTGCGTGAGAATGAGGAAGATCTCTATGCCGGTATCGAGTATCGACAAACTGAACAAGTCGTTCAATGTTTGAAGCTGATCTCCCGGCCTGGTTCCGAAAAAATTGTGCGTTACGGCTTCGAGTACGCCCGCCGCAATAATCGTAAGAAGGTCACCTGCTTCACCAAAGACAACATCATGAAGATGACCGATGGACTTTTCCATAAAGTATTCGATGAAATCGCGGCAGAATATTCCGACCTCGAGAACGAGCATTGGATTGTTGATATCGGTGCAGCAAAACTTGCGGATACTCCCAATGTTTTTGATGTGATAGTAATGCCGAATCTTTATGGCGACGTGCTTTCCGATGTCGCGGCACAGATTGCCGGTTCGGTGGGTCTTGCCGGTTCGGCAAATATTGGTGAGCACGTTGCAATGTTTGAAGCCATCCATGGCTCTGCCCCCCGGAGGGCCGGGCAGAATCTGGCCAATCCCTCTGGCCTCCTGCTGGGAGCCGTAATGATGCTGGTCCACATCGGCGAAACTGAAACCGCTGAACATGTCCACAACGGCTGGCTGCGGACTATTGAAGATGGCATTCACACCTACGACATCTATGACGACAAGATAAGTAAGCAGAAGGTGGGTACAAAAGAGTTTGCCGAGGCGGTGGTCCAACGACTGGGTCAGATACCACAAATCCTAAGACCTGCCAGGTACAAGCCGGCGGAAGGCAAAACGGCCGACACGAGCGCCCGCCTCCAAAAACCTGCCGCTAAGAAAGATTTAGTTGGAGTGGATGTTTTCCTGGATTGGACGAAGGGATCAGCAAACGATCTTGGCGACGCGTTGAATAAGCTGGGTGACGACCGGATCAAGCTCACGATGATCAGCAATCGCGGTGTCAAGGTATGGCCAGGCGGTCACGCGGAAACTTTCTGCTCCGATCATTGGCGTTGCCGCTTCCGGTCTAACTCCCAGGACAAGGCCATTTCGCACTTTCAAGTCATTTCCTTGTTGGGACGCTTTGCTGATTCCGGCTACGACTTTATCAAGACTGAGAATCTTTACGACTTTGACGGCGAGAGAGGCTATTCGCTGGACCAGGGAGAGTAAAGAGGACCGACGCTGGAGATAAGGTGAGACGGATATGCGCTGAGAAAAAACCATGGCAGCAAAGAATCAAACGTCAAAAAAAAATGCAGTAAACAGCAAACGTCATGCAAGAGCGAGCATAGGGTCGGAGCGTCCTCGTGTCTCTGCGTCTTCGGCTCATAAGTCACCGCTCGTGGCTGTCATTATGGGAAGCCAATCAGACTGGGATACCATGCGACATGCGCAGCAAACCCTGACCCAGTTCGGCATCGCTCACGAATGTCGCGTGATTTCGGCCCATCGCACGCCATCTTTAGCATCGGAGTTTGGTTCGACTGCTGAGTCGCGCGGCCTCGAGATCATTATTGCCGCTGCAGGTGGCGCCGCCCATTTGGCCGGTGTGCTGGCGGCCCACACGACAATCCCGGTTCTGGGTGTGCCCATGCGCAGTGAAGCATTGAACGGCATCGACTCTTTGCTGGCCACGGTGCAGATGCCTGCGGGCATTCCGGTTGGCACGTTGGCCATCGGGAAACCCGGAGCCATCAACGCGGCGCTCTTTGCCATTGCCATTCTCGCCATCGCCCGGCCGCCCCTGCGTAAGAAACTTCACGAATTTCGCCGGGCCCAAGAACAGAAGATCCGCGCGATTGAGCTGAACTAAGGCTTTCGGGCTCTTGAATTTACCTAATCTTTCGAGCACACTGATACTACCGCGCGCCCGGAGCAAGGTGTGATTTCCTAGAGCCTCCTATTTCGATCTCCTCCTTTCTTCTGTTCGAAGGATTCCAGAGAGCATGATCGGTCAGACGGTTTCGCATTATCGGATCATTGAGAAACTCGGCGAAGGTGGCATGGGCGTCGTTTACCTGGCCGAAGACAAGCACCTTGCCCGACAGGTAGCGATCAAGTTTCTCACCTCAACCGATCATCATTACCGCGCTCGCTTCATACGCGAGGCGCGCGCCGTTTCGGCGCTGAACCATCCAAACATTGCCACCGTCCACGACTACGGCGAAACGGAAGAGGGAACGCCGTTCATAGTCATGGAGTACGTTAAAGGTCAGAGTCTGAGTGATCTCCTGGATGAGGAAGGCGTGACCCTGCTGCGGGCTGTCGAGATAGTGTCGTCAATCGCGGCGGCACTGGCCGAAGCCCATCATCATGGCGTCGTTCACCGTGACATCAAGCCGTCGAACGTTGTACTTACCGAGCGTGGTCAGGTAAAAGTTCTCGACTTTGGGCTCGTCAAGCTCCTTGAAGAGCCGTCGACCAGTGTCGATCTCGATGGAGCGACACTCTATTCCACGCAAACCCGCAGCGATGTAATAGTAGGAACACCACTCTACCTTTCACCAGAACAGGCAATGGGAAAGCCTGTGGATGGTCGCAGCGATTTATTTTCGCTGGGTACGCTATTCTATGAGTGCCTTACCGGCCAATCTGCCTTTTCGGGTTCAAGCGTTTTGGAGATAGGCGCGCAGATCATTCATATCACACCGCCGCCGCCATCCGAGATCAATCCCAATGTGCCAGCTGAGCTGGATCGCATTACCCTAAAAGCCCTGGAAAAGAACATTGAGGACCGCTATCAATCTGCCGACGAACTGCTTGAGGACTTGACAGCATCGATGGCCAGCCTAAATGGAAATGGCCAGGCCACCCGCAGCCGGTCAACGCGTCAAACACCCGCTCAGCGCAGGCCAACTAGTGCGCTCACAACTTTTACATCTTCGCTTCGCCGACAGCGCTTCTCCTTGAGCGCGGTTATCGTGGCGATCGCAGTTACGGGAATCGCGATCTGGGCGGCAATCCATTGGTGGCCACATTCATACTACAGGCCTCAGGCAGCAGCAGTCCCCTGGTATGACCGCGGCACTGACGGCCTGCGCAACGGCGCTTACTACCAGGCCAGCAAGGCGTTTCAGGAAGCAATTGGGATCGACAATCGGTACGCTTTGGCGCATGCGCGGCTGGCACAGGCCTGGACGGAACTTGATTATACTGACCAGGCAAAAGATGAGTTGTTGACCGCCAGCACGCTTGCCGGAGATCGCTCCTCGCTAACCCCCGTCGATGCGCTCTATTTGAATGCTATTACAGCTACCGTCCAAAGAGATTTTGACACTGCGGTTAAAGCATATGCGGATATCGCACGCCTTTCTCCTGATGACAGCCACGTCTACGTTGACCTGGGATCCGCCTATGAGAACAGCGGTAACGTGGACAAGGCAATCGAGAACTATCAAAAAGCAATCGCGCTTACCAATGAGCAATACGCAACGGCTTTTCTACGGGCTGGAATCGTCTATAACCGCAATCTGAAAACCGACAAAGCTGCGGAGTTTTTTGACAAAGCGGAGAAGTTATACCGGGCGGAGAGTAATATCGAGGGAGTCAACGAAGTCTTGCGTCAGCGAGGAATACTATTCAGAGACAATGGCAAATACGAAGCCGCACGAACGCAGTTTCAACAGTCACTCGACGCAGCACGCACCTCAGGAAACGAGGCCCAACAGATTGCAGCCTTAATCGAGCTGAGCTATCTCTCATCTACTCAGGGGTTGAATGCCGACGCGGAAGAGAAGGCTCAGCAGGCCGTAAAGTTTGCCGAAGAACGACATCTGGAGAACCTGGCCGCGGGTGGATTGCTCGAACTTGGAAATTCATTCTCCAACCGTGGCGAATATGCGTCTGCTGAAAAATACTATAAACAAGGAATCGAATTGGCTCGTGCCAACAAAGCACGAGTCCGCGAAGCCCGGGGTCTTTCAAACCTGGGCGGGCTGTACATCCAAACGCTGCGTACCGATGAAGGACTGCCTTTGGTACAACAGGCGCTTTCTTTTTTTCGACAGGGTAACTATCCCAAAAATGTTTCGGCCTGTCTGACGCAGATAGGTCGTGCCCATCGTCGTCAGGGAAACTACAATGCTGCTCTGGATGCTTTCAAGCAAAAGCTTCAGATCGCACAGCAAGGCGGCAATCAACCTGCGATCGCCGACTGCTATACCGAAATCGGAGCGGTGTTATTCGATCAGGAAAATTTTCCCGCCGCGCTGGAACAATATGACAACGCACTGAAGATCTATCAGGGTATTGGGAACCGGATTAGGACTGTCTTTGGACAGGCGAATCGCGGAAATATTCTCTGGCGTTTGGGACGATACGATGAGGCCCGGCAAAGTCTTAAAGAAGTCTCAAGTAGCGCTAGCCGGCCGCAAGGCGACTTCAAACAGTTGGTGCCGGCGCTCAGGCTCATTGCTGCCCAAATGTCGTTAAGCGAACATAACTTCCAAGAAGCACGTATCAAGAGCAGCGAAGCTATTGGCCTGGCAGGTACCGAGTTTCAGGACGTCGCCATTGAAGCAACGTTCACTCAGGGATTGGCGAAAGCGCATTCGGACAGTGGGAAGGAAGCGATAACGCTTTGCGAAGAGGCTGTGCAAATGGCAAACAGCGCCGGCGATGCAGCTTTGCTCTCTCACGCCATACTCGCGCAGGCCGAAGCCGCGTTGGAGTCCGGCAATGCCCAGGCAGCTTTGGCACTGGCAACCCAGGCCCAGGAAAGACTTGCAAGCGGCTCCCAATTAGAGTCAGAATGGCGCTCCTGGATCATCGCTTCCTGGGCCAGTCGGCGACTGGGTGATAAGAACAAGGCTGATGAACAATTAGCGCAGGGAAAGAATCTTTGCAGTCAGCTCGAGCAAAAATGGGGATCAGAAGTTTTCAAGATGTATTCATCACGACCTGATATTCAGGTTTATTACAAAGAGCTATTTTGAATGATTCTAGTTAGACTCCAAACTTTTCAAGGAGGTTCAAGAAATGTCCGACAGAGATAACGACCCAGCCATCGAAGAAGCTATCGATCCGCCAGACAACCAGGGCGGCGGAAACAGCGCCGTAGGCGCTGATTCGAGAGGTGACCAGGCCAGTGACATCGACCCCCCCGATCACCAGGGTGGCGGTGAAGTTGATCGTAGTCAATAAGTAACCTATTCAGTCCAGCCATCCAGAGGCGCCCAGCAGCTTTGTAGTAAACTAAGAATCGATTAGCGCGTCGCTGAGCGAGAAAAGCGTTTAGTAGATTCTCGCCGGTGACGCACTAATTGCCAAACTCGCGCCCCTCAGCTTACTCATGGCGTGCGACTCTTTCCCTATCTCCGGAATCCGAAAGACCGTGAGGGAGAGGCGTAACTGAGACCTCCTCGACAGTCGGGCTACCGGCCTAACGCGCCGAACACCCGTTAAGCCACGTTTCCTGGGATTGGTTAGTGGTCAAAGGCACATGGGAGACTCAAGTACGCCGGCGCGTCAGTAATGCGATCACTGCCACAAATAAGGCTGAACCGATAATTGACCAAACAATCGGGAAGGTCGTAGTCCCTATTCGCACGGAGAACAGTTCAGGTAGATGCATCGCACGCGCCAGCCATAAGCCCAGAAGGGCGCCGACAAAGCCCAGCGCAATTGACACGAGGCAGCCTCCATGGGAATAGCCCGTAATCGCCCGCCCCAACGAACCGCAAACACCGGCCACAATAAGCAATATAATCAGGTCGAGTAATGTCATTTTTCCCCTCGCTATTCTAAGTTCAATCCTTTGCGATTAATCCATTCTCTGACAACCTCTTTCGGATCGCGTTTGTTACCATCCAAAACCGCTTCGTAGGGTGGAAAATAGTGACGATCGTCTTCGAGTTGAAACAGATCCAGCTTGGCAATGCGGCCTTCGGTCGAGTTGCCGGCTATCAAATCGACTTGACCTGACGCAAGTGCGATGTAGGTAAGTGAGAGATCCATCTCCCTGGGTTGTTCAGCGAATTGCAACCCGTAGGCTTTTGAGAATCCGGGATAACCATCGGCGCGCGACATAAAGTCCTGCCCGAATCCCGCGCGCCACCGGCGAGCATGCGGAACGGCATCGGAAATCGTCTTGAGCTTCAAGCGTCTAGCATCGGCACCGCGAATCAAAATCGCGAAAGTGTTTTCGAAACCGAGTGGCTGACTAACCGCCAGCCCGAATTTGTCTTGATACTCGCGCTTGACTTGTTCGTAGACCGCTCGAGGATCACTGATCGGCGTGTGGTGAAGTATGGCAGCGTAGGACGTTCCTGTATATTCGGGATAGAGATCCAAACCACCGCTGATCAATGCTTCATGCGGCAGGTTGCCTCCCAATTCAAATCTGCGCTCAACGAAAACGCCTCGGGCTTCAAGCAACTGCCCAATAATCTCACCGAGCAAGATCGATTCAGTGAAGTCCTTTGAGCCAATTGCAACGTGCCCGCGGTTGAGGGTCTTTTCACTTTGTTTGCGCGCGCCACGCCAAACTCCATAGCCCGCAATGATCACAAACAGTGCGAGCGCTCCCAACACCAATTTTTGTAAGAGGGTAATCCGACTGCGTTTCGCGTCAAAGGTGAAACGCTGCTCCAGCAGCCCCAGTGAGAAGTCGGCTGCCAGTGCCAGCACAGCCGCGGACAGCGCCCCAGCCAAGAGAAGGTTATTGTCATACTGTCGCAGGCCGCGAAAGATGTAGACTCCGAGTCCCCCTGCGCCAACAGCAGCGGCAATTGTTGTTACGCCAACCGAAATGACGGTAGCAACCCGGAGGCCCGTAACGATTACACCCATCGCCAGCGGCAACTCCACTTGCCACAGCACCTGTTTATCAGTCATTCCCATTGCAACGGCGGCTTCGCGTACGCTCGGCTCAACGCCAAGAATTCCCGTTGCTGTATTGCGAATAATTGGCAGCAACGCGTAAAGCACCAACGCCACAAGAGCAGTGCGCTCGCCGATGCCCCCGATAAATGGGAGCGGAATTAGAAAACCGAACAACGCCAGACTGGGTATGGTCTGCATCACGTTGGCCAAACCCAGGACGGGACCACGCAGGGACGGACGGCGAGTAAGAAGTATTCCGGTCGGAATGCCAATGATCACGGCCATCGCAATTGAGATTAGTACGAGCGTAATATGCTGCCGGATCAATGTCAGCAATTCGAACCAGTTTTGTTGGAGAAACTGCCAGAAGTTCACCGAGAATCTCCAATCGCTGTCGTTGTTGCATTAACCAATTCAAGGCTCTCGATATAAGCTCGGGCTTGCGGGTTATCCGAGGCGAGAAAACGGTCTGGAGGCTCCAACAACAAGAGCTGACCTCGATGCATTAAGCCAATACGGCTCGCGAGCAGCAGGGCTTCGCGCACGTCGTGAGTCACGAAGATAGCAGTCTTGTTTAAACGCCGCGCCAGTTCGGTAAACTCATGTTGCAGTCCTGCGCGCGTGAGGGGATCTAGGGCACCAAACGGTTCGTCGAGCAAAAGGAGCGACGGATCAGCTGCCAGCGCTCGGGCCACACCGACCCGCTGGCGTTGGCCCCCCGACAACTCGCGCGGATAGCGCGAAGCGAACTGCTCTGCGTCTAAACTAACAAGTTGGAGCAACTCCTGCACACGGTCTTTGGTGCGTGCCTCGCTCCAACCTAAGAGGGCCGGCACCAGACCGACATTCCGGGACACTGTGAAGTGAGGGAAGAGGCCACCCTCCTGAATTACGTAACCAATGTGGCGTCGCAAGGTGATTGGGTCCCACACCGTTGTTGCTTTGCCTTCGACTAAGACTTCGCCCGCATTGGGAAGTAAGAGCCGATTTACAAGTTTAAGAGTTGTCGTTTTGCCGCAACCTGACTCACCCAACAAGACGAGGGTTTCGCCTTGACTAACTCTTAGATTCAGATTGGAGAGTATTGGGGAAGCGGTTCCGGGAAGAGAGAAAGTGACGTTGCGAAACTCAACAAGCGTGTTTTCCGGAGTACCAGTCATTTGTTGAGTCAGCTGGCAAGCAACAAGTTGCTGCTGAACAGCTCCTTGGAATCGAGCCATGTGCGTGTGCAGGCGAAGCCGGTTGCAGCTGCCAACTCAGAAATTCCACGCAGATCATATTTGTAAGAATTCTCGGTGTGAATGTGTTCGCCGGCGCCGAACTCAACCTCGAGATTGAGTTTTTCAATTTTCACCTTTTGCGCGCAAAGACTTTCGATGTAGATCTCAACCCGCCCGATCGCCTTGTTGTAGAAGGCCCGGTGCTTAAAAGCACGCAGCTCGAAGTTGCCACCCAACTCCCGGTTGATGCGCGCCAGCACATTCAGGTTAAAAGCCGCAGTGACACCGAGGGCATCATTGTACGCCGCCTCAATGATAGCCGGATCCTTTTTCAGATCTGCCCCAAGCAAGAGCGCATCGCCTTTGTGAAGGACGTTGCGCAGGGCGCGTAAAAAAACGAGCGCGTCGTCCTCGTCGAAATTACTGATATTTGAACCAAGAAAGAGCGCAAGAGTTCGCCCACGAGTTTTCTTGCCCAACTCCTCCAGACCGGCAAAATAGTCCGCAGCGTAAGCCTCGATTTTCAGCCGAGGGTAGGATTGCAGTAGGATGCGAGAGCTGCTTTCGAGCGCTGAAGCTGAGATATCAACGGGCATAAACAGCAGTTCGTCTTGTCGTCTCAAGAGCGCTTCAATTATGAGTCGGGTCTTGGAGGCACTGCCGCTGCCCATTTCAACCAGAGTCTTCCGGCCGTCAATGGCTGCCACGATCTCATCTGCATAGCACTCGAGAATTTCGTTTTCCGCGCGTGTCGGATAATACTCGGGCAGCAGGCAGATCGCCTCAAAGAGGTGAGAGCCGAGTTCATCATAAAAGTATTTTGGGAGAAACCGCTTGGGCTGGGCGGCGAGCCCTTTGCGCACATCTTCGGCCAGTCCCGTCAGTGGATCTCGCTTGACGAGGTTGTGGAGGAGAAGCTTTTCTTTTCGCTTAGGGGCCAGATCTGTTTGCGGGTTAAGTAGCGCCGTAGCGAAAATCGCAAACTGGTTTCGCATCGCTCGCTGATCTCAAGGAACGGCATGGCATCACCGTAAGGTTGACTAGCTGTTTTAGACCTGATTGGAAAACTGGACCGGTCCTTGAGGCCTAACGCCCTGAGGTACCTCAGCTTGCACTCCGCTTGACCCGCAGCCGTTGCCCGGGCAAGATCAAATGCGATGTTTTGCCGTAAATACCCCGCCCGCAAATTGTGGCGACGTCATTCCCTTAATCATTTCCTGGCGACTATTGCAGCGGTCGTATCCGCCGTAGTGCTCCAGAGCTCCGCTTTGGCGCAAAGCTACCAGCGGGAGCTCGACACGCCGGAAAAGGTCACTGTTTCTATCAAAAACCGCGATGGACGCGTGAGCGTTATCGCTTCTGACGACCAACAAAGTAAGGTCAACATCGCAGCAAGCTCGGCCGGACTAGCAGTCGATGCAGGCGACGTGCAAGCGGAGGCGAAAGGCGGGTCGATTGTGATTGTGGTAAAGGCCCGGCGCGAACAGGATCGCATCGACGTTGTGGTACGGATTCCTTCACGCTCTAAGGTTTTAGTTGAAAGTGAGGCGGGGGCAGTTGACGTTGTGGGGAATATTGAATCCGCAACCATCAAGACGAACACGGGAACGATCCACGCTGATGTTCCGCTTGATGCTCTGAAGTTCGATTTCCTCTGGGTTGCAAGCAGACCACGATTTTTGAGCGATGTCGAACTGCCCAAGGTCAAGGAGAAAGCCGGTGGCACTTTCAGAATCTCCGGAAGGTTGGGAGAGAAGAAAGCAAGCAAGGAAGAACTGGTAGCTCTCGACTTCCAAACATTGCGCGGTGTGGTCTTGCTGAATGTGGATCCGAGCATGGTGCCCAGCGATCTCCATGAACGACCGTTGACTGAGGCTGCGCGAGCAATCGTGCGCAGCGGCGACAGTCAACTAATCGAGGCTATTCGCAAAGTTTCTCCTACGCGAGTGTAACGGATCGAAACGGACGCGCAATCGGCGGGATGCGAGAGTCAGACTTTACCGTTTACGAAAACGGGATTGAACGACGAGTAACAAACGTTAGGACCACAAGCGAGCCTTTCAACCTCGTACTCCTTCTGGACGTTTCGGGCAGCGTTGAAGAGAGAATGGATTTTATTCGCAAGGCAGCGCGTGATTTTTTACGCACGACGAGCCCCCAGGACCGAATTGCCATCATCAGTTTTCGCGACGACATCCAGGTGATCTCAAACTTCAGCACCGACCGTCAGCTACTTTCTCGCAAACTCGACGAAATCGACGCTGGGGGTGCCACCGCTCTCTATGACGCGCTCGCCTATGTTTTGGCAGATATTCTAAAACCACTGCGCGGAGAACGGACAGCCGTGGTAATCATGTCTGACGGCGACGACAACAAGTCATTTATTCCTTTTCCGGCAATCCTGGAAGCGACCGTGGAGTCGGGCGCATTGATTTATCCTCTCTACGTTCCTTCAGGATTGATACCTGAGGGAAGCGTGCCCAAACCGGAAATTACGATCGATCCGTTGCGGACTCGTTATCTCACACTCACCACACGCGCCGAAGAAGAGGCCCGCAAACTCGCCGCTGTCTCTGGAGGGGTTTACTATCCAATACGCCGGCTGGATGATCTGCAGAAAGCCTACGAAGATGTGGTGGTGCAGTTACGGACGGCTTACACGGTGACTTACGCCTCAAACTCATCGCCCGCCGGTGGCCGCCACGTGCGGGTTCACACTAATCGTGAAGGGGCGTCCGTTCGTTTGAGTCCGGTGGTGGATGTGGCCACACCTTGACAAAAACATCAATATCCTCAACAAAAATATCAATATGAGGACCGGGTGGCCGTAGAGAGCGTGTGACAATGGTATCTAGATTCCGAGTTTTTACACTGTCTTTACCGTTCCCGCTCAGTATTGAGGTCTACCCGAAATTGAAACTCGGCGCTAGCTGAAACCATCAAGGAACGAGCTGAAACCATCAAGGAACTGGTCGCGGAGTTGCCTTTTCACCTTTCATCATTCATCCTTCATTTTTCTCATGAACCAGCCACTTTTCTCCGCCCTCTTCGATGAGACCGAGCGACGGCCGTTAACCGTGTCGGAACTAACCAACACAGTAAGAACCGCACTCGAGGCGCGCTTTGCTTCGGTTTGGGTGGAAGGTGAGATCTCAAATTTCAAAGCTCACTCATCCGGCCACTGGTATTTCACCATGAAGGATGAGGCGGCGCAGTTGCGCGCAAAATGTTTTCGTTCGGCAAATACTCGCATCCGCTTTCGTCCTACTGATGGTTTGCACGTACGGGCTCGCGGCCGCCTGAGTGTCTACGCGCCGCGTGGTGAGTATGAACTGGTAGTCGAGTCACTCGAGCCGATCGGGGCTGGCGCTTTGCAGATTGCTTTCGAGCAACTCCGCGACCGACTGCAGGCTGAAGGTCTCTTTGCCAGGGAACTGAAGCGGCCCTTGCCGGTCTTTCCGCGACGCGTAGGTGTGGTCACTTCTCCTACCGGTGCCGCTATTCGCGACATTCTCAATGTTATCTCGCGCCGTACCCGCACTGTTCACGTTCTATTTTCACCGGCTCGAGTGCAAGGGGAGGCTGCCGGCCCGGACATTGTGCGCGCCATACGGCTTATCAACCAGTATCACGAACGTGCCGTACACGAAGGCCGCGATGCGGACCGCGTCGACGTGCTGATTGTCGGTATGTAAGCACCAATTCAGCCACGCACGAGTTGCAGCTATTGATGAACACCTCGGTCCGCAATGCTCAGGCGCGTGCCAATGCCCTGTTGCAAAAACTTTCGCCAGCTCGATTGCAGACGCGTCTGGCAAATGCCCAGGCGCGCTTCGATGCGGCGTATTCCGGATCCAGGACCACAATGGAACTGCGCGTGCATCAAGCGCGGCAACGACTGGGCCTTGCGGCTGCTTCACTTGACGCCCTCTCGCCGCTGGCAGTATTGCAGCGTGGCTACGCTATTGCGCAAGATGATTCGGGATCGCTCCTGCGTGATGTCCGGTCAGTTGATGTGGGAGATGCTGTGCGGGTGCGTTTGGCACAAGGACGATTCAAGGCGCGCGTCGAAAGTGTCGAAGCGTCAGACGAACTCTAAGAAGCTCTTGACCAGGTGTGTGGCGTACTTTTACCTGGATCAGACAGGCTCGTTTTAGCTTATCCCCGTCTCGCGCAACGCTGTTTAAGGACTTAAACTACTCAAACCTTCCCGGTTCCTGGCAGGACCCAGGGAGTGGCGGCAAGATAATCGAAAGAACAATGCTCATCGAACACAGCAGACACTGACTATGCAAGCAAATGAACCAAATCGCAAGCGCATCGTAATCAATCTCGACCAAGCGCCCGGCGCAAACCCGGCGAAGCGTAAGAACAGACGCTGGCCTAAGATCATGGCCGCCTTCATTGTGATCGTCATTGTGGTCGCCGTACTTGGCGCCGCGGGCGGATATCTCTGGTGGCGACATTACCAAACAACACCTGCCTATTCGCTGGCCCTTGTTGTTGACGCTGCCCAACGCAACGACATGAGTGCATTTGACCAGCAATTGGACCAGGACCAGATCGTCAAGAACGCTCTTACGGCTTTTAGACAGAATGCGGAGGGCCGTTATGGTGCGGCGTTGAGCGGAGCACTAAGCCAGCAAATAGATAATTTGCTGCCTCTGTTCTTACCTCGTCTGAAACAGACGGTGCATGACGAACTAGCGAAGGAGATTAAAGAATTTTCAGCACAATCGGATCCAAAGCCTTTCTTCATAGTAGCTCTCATGCTCCCTTCGCTTGCGACAATAAACGCTGAGGTAGATACCGCAAAGGTGACGGCAACTATGAAGGACCGAGTAATCGACCTCACGATGCGAAGAGATGGAGAACGCTGGAAAGTGACATCACTGAACGACAGCGTTCTGACCGACCGGGTGGTCGACGATTTGATGAAAGAGTTACCAGCCATCGGACAGTTTGCCCAACCTGACACTCGCAAGAAACTGAAAGCGACGCGGCGATAGGGCGAATTAGGAATTTGAGAAAAAAGACGGCATGCAGTACCTGGCCATTTGACTCAAACGCCGAGGTCCCACAATGAGGAATAGCGAAGAACAAAGTCGAACCTTCGAAGCGTCGCTCGAGGCTCTGGAGCAGATCGTTCAGCAGTTGGAAAGCGGTGATCTCGCGCTCGAGAAGAGCCTGGAGCTCTTTGAGCAAGGCATCCGTCTCTCACGTGAATGTCAGGACCGGCTCAACCAGGCCGAGCGGCGTATCGAAGTCTTGCTGCGCGATAATCAGGGCCGTCCGGTTGTAAGTGCTTTCGCTTCGACATCAGATGAAGACGTAGACACAGGCACGGACGAAACTCAGGATGAAAATGGCTTCTGAACTTTTGCCGAATAACACCCGTGATCTCGCCACGCTACTGACGGCTTGTCGGTCGCTGGTCGACGCCGAATTGGACAGGCTTTTGCCGGCAGCGACAATTGCTCCGGAAAACGTGCATCAGGCCATTCGCTGGAGCGTGTTTGCCGGCGGAAAACGCTTTCGTCCTGCATTGCTAATGGCGACCGGTGAGGCTTTCCAGGCATCCAGTCGGTTGTTGCTCAAGACAGCTTGCGCGTTGGAGATGATTCACACCTATTCGCTGATACATGACGATCTGCCTTCGATGGACAACGATGATCTGCGACGAGGTCGAGCCACTTGCCACGTGCGCTTTGACGAAGCGACGGCAATCCTCGCCGGTGATGCCTTGCAAGCTTTGGCTTTCGGCACCATCGCGCGTGACAACGAGCTCGACGCTGTCACACGCGTCAACCTTATCAGTGAACTGGCGGCTGCGGTCGGCACACCGGAGGGCATGGTCGCGGGCCAGGCGCGTGACATTGAAGCCGAATCGCGTGCGGTTAGTGGTGCTGAATTAGAGGAAATTCACCGTCTCAAGACAGGCGCATTGATTCTCTCGGCGGCACGCTGTGGCGCGATCATCGCTTGCGCCTATAAGAAAGAACTACACGCAATCACCGCCTACGCTTCACGGCTGGGTTTGCTATTTCAGATTACCGACGATCTGCTTGATGTAACCGCAACTGCCGAAGACCTGGGTAAGACTCCCGGAAAAGACGCGCGCTCGCTAAAGGCAACCTATCCGGGGCTGTACGGCAATGAGGCCGCGCGAGAAGCCGCTGCAAGGGTCCATGGCGAAGCGTGTGCCGCCTTGAAGGAGATCGATCGACCCACCGAGACACTTCGGGAGATTGCCGATTTCATTCTCAACCGCACCGCCTGATTTTTAGAATGACTTCACTGGTCAATTCCCGCCTTCTTCTGCATTTCCTTCAAAGTGTCAGGTATGAACGATGTGATCACATAAGTTTCTTCGCGCCCGTCCGCAAACGTTTGGTAAAGCGTGAAATCAGGTAATGAGAGACAGCTAAGGGGTGACTGATGACTGTAACCGGTATCCAGACCGATGGCGCTGTGAGAGATGTAAATGCCATGGCGACCCAGTCTGCCGCGCAATGGCAACAGAGGCGTCGGCGTATGCCCAAACAAACAGGGTTTGCCACGATAGTTCTTGTAAAAATCCATATTACGCATCCACAGCAGCGATTGCTGTGAACTCTCTCGCGGGTGCTTGCCATCGTCTAATCCGGCATGCACATAAATCGCATAGTCGTCCTCATGGTAGAAGGGTGTGTGATGCAGGAAGTCGAGATGTTCGGCTGGGATGGCGCTTTCAAATGCGAGGCGCATTTCTTCCATTCCCTGCTCACCGTCTGCGCGCAACGCCTGCCCGGTGTATTGCTCAAAAGTTCGCTCACCACCGGTGATGGGCGACAACCAGATGTTGTCGGTTCCTTCAATGAAATCCATCAGCATCTGCTCATGATTACCTCGCAGGCAAACCACTTTTTCGGGATTCTCGCGGCAAAGTTCTACGACTAGGGCAACGCAGCCAGGCGCATCTGCACCCCGGTCAATTAGATCGCCGAGAAAGACAAGCCTGTCGGTGTCCTCGTCGCGCGGCAGCATAGCGAGCAAATTGTGAAGCTGCGCGCAACGGCCGTGTATATCACCGACCACAAAAGTCTTCATACAAGTTGGTCCTCATGCTTCTCGGTCGCGTTCCTGTCCCTGATTCTCTTCATTAGATCCCTGAAGCGCGGATCGTCGTGCATATCTACCCAGTTGGCATCAGACTCAAACCAGGGATAGTTTTCGTTGCCCAATTGGATGGCCGTCTCCAACCATCTGAGTGCTTCGACCTGCCGACCTTGTAGCAGATAAGCAGACGCGAGCCAATAGGAGATATCGTGATCGGCCTCGGCCACTAGCCTGACTTTTGGCGTTAACTGCTCATTGGCTTTCGTGTGCTGACCCTGGGCACTCAAACAAATTGCCAGGATGGGCCTCATGCCATCCATTTGCGGATGTCTTTGCAGCACTTGTTGAAGGATACGGGTCGCCGAGTCGATCTCGCCGCGGTAATAAAGTACGCGCGCGCGAAAGACTTTAATCAACGGATGTTCGGGCTCGAGAGCGGCCCCTTCATCGAGTTCCCGCAATGCATCCTCATATTGTCGTTGATACATGAAAATGCGAGCCCGATTATAGCTGGCCACCACGCGTTCGCCGGGATTTAGCCGGGCCATGCGATCGAAACTGCGCAAAGCCCGTTCATAGTCGCCGTCAAGGCGCGCAACTACGCCGCGAACAAACTGCACTCCCGGATCATTCGGATAGGCTTCTCGGAGCAGTTCAACCTCCGCGCGGGCTTTCTGCTTCTGCCCTCCGGTCAGGTAAATAAAGACCTTCTGCATGCGAGCTTCGAGCAACTTGGGATCCAGCGTCAGCGCTTTGCTAAATGCGTTTTTAGCCTTTTCGTAGTCGCCAGCCTGGCCTAGACCTTTGAGAACGCGATTGACGTAACAACTGCCCAGAGCCGAATACGCCAGGGCAAACTTGGGGTCAATCTCGATGGCCCGGCGGAAGTGTTCGATCGCCGAGTCGAGATGTTCACGCGCAATCGTGTGATAGATAAACGTGGCCAGGCAGTCGCGGCCGCGCAAATACTCTTCAGACGCCGCCGCATCGGCGGTTGAGCCCTTTGCAAGCTCGACCTTCTCGTCCGGACTAAGCTCCAAGCGAAGGCCTTCCACGATGCGTTTTACAATCGTGTCCTGTACGCCAATGATGTCGCTGGCGTCCGCATCGATTCGCTCACTCCAGAGTATCTCGCCAGTACGAACGTCCAGAAGTTGCGCGGTCACGCGCAAGCGATCCCCGGCGCGCAAAAACGTGGCGGTGAGAATTGCGTCAACACTCAGTTCGCGTCCCGCTTCTGCCCCATCAACGTGCCTGCCCTGATATTTCACTAACACCGACGAGGGCCGGACGACCAGCGAGCGAACGCGCGCCAGTTCGGTGATTACTGCATCAGCGAGCGAGAACTGGTAGAAATCAATCTCGCGATCGTTGCCCACATTCCTAAACGGCAGGATAGCGACGCTCTTTCGTTCCTTATCTCCCATGCTCGACAAAGGTGTTTCGTGAGCGTCAGCGCTTTCCCCACGTCGTCGTGAAGAGTCGGCACTGGAAGCTTCGCCTCCCTTTCCCTTCAACCAGCGCAGCGCGCGCGACATGGGGCCCCCAGTACTTATATGTCTGGGTGCAATTGGTGCGGTAGTGTCTTCCGCACCGGCTATCAAATCGGAGCCAACTTCACGGGCCACCGCACGAAGGTCATCACGAAATTGGGTTATCTTCTGATACCGATTTCGGACATCCTTAGCCAGTGATTTGTCGAGAATCTGTTGCAGGCGGGCAGGCACGTGACCGGGTCTCATTTTCGCCAGGGGAACTGGTTCGTCATACAAAACGGCGTGACGCACATCGACAGCGGTCTTGCCGCGAAAAGGCCACGTGCCGGTCAATGTTTCGTAAAGCAGCACGCCTGTCGAAAAAATATCAGCCCGCGCGTCGACCCGATCGCCTCGCGCTTGTTCAGGAGCTGCGTAGGTCGCAGTTCCGTACGGAATGCCCACCTCAGTTAGTTCTGTGTGATGGATGCCGGAGGTCCGCGCGGCCTCGTCATCGAGGAGTTTGGCAAGTCCAAAATCGAGCACCTTAACCTGGCCTGCCGGTGTGACCATTACGTTGCCGGCCTTGATATCGCGGTGGATTATTCCGCGGGCATGTGCCGCGGCCAGTGCGTCGGCCACTTGCAGCGTGATTGACAAAGCACTTTCCAGAGACAACGGTCGTCCATTGACCAATTGACGCGCATTGCGTCCCTCGATGTATTGCATCGCGATGATATGGATGCCATTGATCTCATTGAGATCGAAGATCGTGCAGATGTTGGGATGGTCCAGGGCGGAGGCAAGGCGCGCTTCACGCTCGAAGCGTTTCAGGTTTGCCTCTTTGGAAGTCAATTCGGCGGGCAAGACCTTGATCACGACGGTGCGGCCCAGTTTCGAGTCAACCGCTTTGTAGACCGTTCCCTGTCCGCCCTCGCCGAGCTTCTCGAGGATTTTGTAGTTCCCCAGTGTCGAGCCAATCATTGCGTCATGTGTGCCGAAAATTAACCGCCACGGCCCGGCCCTATCAGACGGCTCCGCACGCGGGTCAGCTCAAAAAGATGTGCTGCATTTTGTCGGCGGTATATTTAACCCCCAAGTCTGACTAGGCCGCAACCGTTTGGGAACTTGCGGCGGTAGAGACTGTGGAAAAACTCGGCGATCACAAGGATGGCTCAACCCCGAGCCAATTTGCAGGTCGGGAAGGTTCCTCACCTGCAAATTACCGTACTCCTTTTTGGGTTTCGCATAGTTTCGCCGAGCTGGGTAAAACTCAGACGCCACTCACGAAATTTTGCGGCGTCGCATTCGAACGGGTATAGTTATCCGCTTGAACTAACTTCCTGTTGGCACTATTCAGCAGAAAAACTGTCTCTTAAAGTAACGCCGAACACAAATAACGGAATCTTTTTCAGGGTTCGTGTGTTAACGGCTAACACTTCTGCGGTTCTGGGACACTAAATACTGAAGATCCTTTTAACAACGACGCAGTTCCAGCATGCGTCTCATAGGGAGAAACTCCGCAATGTTGAAGGTTCGACAAATCACCGTGCGTAGCCTGGCCCTCTCAGGCGCTATTGCATTGCTGACCGGCTGCGGCTTAGGACTGGTCCAGATGTTTCCCGTACTTAGGCCTCTTGGCATTCTGTCCGTCGTAAGCGCCCAACAGCAATATGACGCCAGTCTCTATTCCGGTTTGCGCTGGCGCATGATTGGTCCCTTCCGGGCCGGGCGAGTGAACGCCGTGACCGGTGTTATCGGCCAGCCAAGCACCTTCTATTTCGGCTCAGTTGGGGGCGGGGTTTGGAAATCGATGAATACCGGACGAACGTGGACACCGGTGTTTGACTCACAGCCGGTTGCTTCCATTGGGGCAATCGCCGTAGCCCCATCAAATCCCAATATTGTTTACGTCGGCACGGGCGAAGCTGACTTGCGCGATTCGATCTCTTTCGGTAACGGTGTATACAAATCCACCGACGCCGGAAAAACATGGAAGCACATTGGTCTTGACAACACGCGACAGACCGGCCGAATCCTGATCGACCCCAGGAATCCCGATATTGTCTTCATTGCAGCGCTGGGCCATGTTTATGGTCCCAGCCCTGACCGGGGCGTGTATCGGTCGCGCGATGGTGGCACTACATGGCAGAAGGTTCTTTTCAAAAATGACGACGTGGGCGCCATTGACCTCGCGATGGATCCGGCCAACTCGAATATTGTTTATGCCGCTCTCTGGGCCGTGCGCCGGCCACCCTGGTTTATTTATGCACCTGCGAATGGACCCGGCAGCGGCATTTTCAAATCAACTGACGGTGGCACA
>WNFY01000927.1_pt1 | contig 27255 bp, 25 predicted proteins | sample 5400091 | NCBI WGS metagenome assembly WNFY01 (sample SAMN13153364, study PRJNA577476) | soil metagenome | isolation source: 60 cm soil or saprolite under grassland replicate 1 | place: USA:California | collected 2016-06-15 | reverse complement strand
AGAGTGATAGTGGGACTATTATTGTGGCTGATGTCAATGTTGGTGAGGACATGAGCAAGGTCAAATCTCATATCGGCGTCCAGCTACAGTCCTCTTCTTTTTTTGATAATTTGAAAGGGGTGCAGCCGTGATCCTCCCGAAAGACCGCGACCCTCGCTTCATCACCATCCGCCGCGGGGGGACGCTCACAGACTCCGACCATCAGCTGCTCGCCCTGTGGGCCGCAACGTGTGCGGAACACGTCCTGCACCTGTTTGAGTCGGCGCAACCTTTAGACCCGCGGCCTCGCCGGGCGATCGCGCAGGCTCGGGCATGGGTGCGTGGTGAGATCACGATGTCCCAAGCGCGTGAGGCTGCTGGCATGGCCAACGCGGCTGCTCGAGAGCTAAGTACTCCGAGTCACGAATGCGAGCCACAGTGAGAGGAGGCCACAAGCCATTGGACGAGCAGAAAGCCCGGAACGAATTTATGACCGGGAGTACTAAGCGGTGCCGCCCGCCATGCCGCATATGCCGCCGGCCAAGCCGCGGCGGTGGCGCACGTCGCCGCGCACGAGCTCGGAGCGGCGGCCTACGCGATCAAGGCGGCGCGTGCAGCCGCTCCTGAAGGCGAGGGTGAGAACTCCGGGCGGCTCGAGTGCCGATGGCAGCGTGAACAGCTCCCGGACGCGATCCGCGAACTGGTCCTGGATGATCAGCGGTTGCGAAACGACATCTGCTGGTCGGCGTTCGACTGCTGATCAACTTTCAAGAAGCATATTGCTTGCCTAAACGTTTGAGCATAAGTCGAGTCATCGCAAGAAAGATCCAGTTTCTGACTGTTTTACCAAACCGTTCAAAATCCTTTGCCAGTCTTCTATATCGGTTAAGCCATGAGAGCGTTCTTTCAACAATCCAACGTTTCGGCAAGACAACAAATTTCTTCTGGTCACTTCGTTTGACGATCTCCAAATCAATATCCCAGGTCAATTTTGCCCAATCAATGAGCTTCCCTGCATAACCTCCATCAGCATAGCTTTTGGTAAACGTTGCTCCATTGGTCTTTGCTTTGGAGAAAAGAAATCTTCCTCCATCCCGATCTTGGATTCCTGCTGAGTGAATGAGTACCTCAACCAACAGTCCCATTGTGTCAACGGCGATGTGTCGTTTTCTTCCCTTCGTTTTTTTCCCAGCGTCAAAACCTTTGATGCTTGCTTCCTCGGTTGTCCTGGTTGACTGGCTATCAATGATTGCAACAGTTTCTTCTGGCTTTTTCCCTGCAGTAACTCTGGTAATCTGACGTAGTTTCTTATGAATTCGTACAATTGTCCCATCTTCTGCCCATACTTTGAAATACCAATATACTGTCTCCCACGCTGGATAGTCATGCGGAAGACTTCTCCATTTGATTCCGTTCTCAAGGACATAGAAGATGGCATTAACAATGGAGCGAATGTTAACAGATCTGGGTCTGCCACCTTTCTTTGCCTGCGGAATCATCTCACTGATTATTTCCCATTCCCGATCTGTCAGATCGCTCGGGTAGGCAGTCATCTCTCAACCGTAACACATTACTAGATACTTTTCAAACAGGCTCTCAGGATTTTCGCTGTTCTTTCCTCGTAGCTCTTCTGCATAGCAGTTCTGAGAGAACTGGTCTCATGATACTCCTCACAATCCTCCGCAATCACTTCAAGAAGACACATACACACTTCTTATCGCCATAACACGCTTGATGAGAAACTGACGATGGCACTTGCTTCAAGGATCAGAAAGGCTTCCCGTTGACACTCTGAACAGCATTTCCCGTAACTTCCTGTGCAGATGTTACCTCATAATGCACGCATGTTGTTGGGGGCTTTCCAACGATCATGGTAGAGTACGTGTCGGGTCAACAATACTCTATCGATATGTATCAAGAAGGGGATTGGCTATGCATTTATCATGCACGACCATATTACTCCCCTATCTGTCAGTGAAAGGAGCTACAGATATGGCATCTTCCGGGGACGACTCTTTCAAATCTGACCAGCACCACTCATCTGAGCGCAAGAAGCGCAAAGATGCTGGTCGTGTACGTTGGCAAGGTCGCGATTATTACGCAATAGAGTGGATTGGTGTCCAAGGTGTGATTCGCTTCGACCAGCTGCAACGGCTTCTTGGTAGGGAGTCCCCAGGCCAACGGGATGACAGTGCGATACTCTCCCCTTCAGCTACACGGAATGCTATTACCCGATGGGAGACGAAATCCCTCATCGACTCTGAGCACATTGTTCCTGAAGAGCCCCTTTACTACTGGCTCACCCCAGCTGGCTTCCAATTCGCCGAGCGGCATTTGCCCCACTACACGCCCAAAGAGCTAGAGATGCCTTATCTTCTGGCGTGCAATCAGGTGAGGCTTCATCTGGAGCTTTTGAACCGGATAGATCCACAGATGTTTGGTGACTTCCAGAAGTGCTACTGGGTCTCGAATCGTGAACTACAGAATAACCATCCAAAGCAAAAGATTCACCAGCCAAGCGGCGAGTACTGGACAGAGACGCGGGGAACGCTGGCTGTTGAAGTGGTCATTACGCCTCCAGAGGAAACGGAACAACAGATGAGAGACTATGTGCGAGGCAAACTCGGAGAATATAGCGAAGTTTGGTACTTTGCCCTTTCTGAACTCTATCCGTCTCTGAATGAAACCCGCGAGAAACTGAGCGCATCTGGCATCGATGTGAGCACAATTAGGCTCTTCAACGCTGATGCTATTCTTCTTCCACCGAAACGGACAAAGAAGAAAAAAGGGTAGTGATTTGGTAGTGATCTCGTAGTGAAAAAGGCCAAGCCCTCTTACAACACCTCGGGAGTATGCTGTTGAGGGCTTGTGTTGTGGGAGGCGTAGGCTGCCTGCTGATCTGAAGCGCCGTGAGCCATAGAGGATGTACCGCCAAGATCGGCAGGTATCTATCTCTGATTTTTTCTGTCTGCTCTCCTTCGGGGCATTGATTGACCGCACGAACAGGGCATGAGAGAGAAGTTGCTCCCCGATAACGAACGGGAGAGAAAGCAGGGAGATCTGCATGTCAAAAGAAGATTCTCAACGGCCACCATTGCAACCAGGTAGCCCTTTATACGATACACCAATACGGCAACAGCCTGTTCTTTCTGGGGAGCATCAAGCATCTTCGCCTCCAACGCTCTTCACGGAGCAAGGTCGCCTTACCCTCTACTGGCATTGGGCTGGACCACGTTTCGCCGATGGAAGGCTTGAGCGGGGCAGACGCTACACGCAACAAGAGAAGACCATGCTTTTTGCAGACTGGTTACGCACACTTGTGGCCGATGGGATCCTCGATCCACGAGAGCACCTGCCTGCATATCGGGTCTTTGCAGGCATTCCTTTCACTCTCAAGGAGAAGCATGTTGCGCAAGCGATTCGCCAACTTCGTGATGAGCGCGTACTGCCAAATCGCAAGATGCGGAAAGACAAGGGCCAGCCACAGTGGACGAAGCGAGACGAGTATTGCTTCTGGCTCATCGGTCATATGCGAGCATTGACGATCACTCAACTGCGACGTGTCTTGGCTAACTGGCCGAAGAAAGATAGCAAAAGGGGGATGCTTTCCCTCACGCGAACCATGGCAATTGTCAATCGGTGGGAAGAGCAGAAATATGCAATTCATTGGCGTATCGGCTATAGAGGATCAGGATGGGTGTATTTGACCCGTAAGGGGTTGAAACACGCAGGGCTGGATTTTCGAGCAGGTGTCCCGCGCTTCTTCGAGCATCTCTATTGGATCAATGAAGTTCGGTTCAAACTGGAAGAAGAAGACCCGCAGTTGGAATGGATCAGTGAACGATCTATCCAAGCAGAGCAGGAGAAGCGACGAAAAGGGGAACGTCTTAACCATATTCCTGATGGGAGGATACTTTTGCCAGAGCCAGACAGGAAACAAAAGATCATAGACATCGAAGTGCAAATTTCCAAGCCGTCACCAGGAGCGGTAAAGATGGTAATGGGCGATAGTTACTTCAGTGGGAGTAATAATCCTCTCCGCTACTATGTCAACAGAGCATCACAAGGTGTGGTCAAGGCGACTTATGAGGAACGAGCGAAATACTCATTTAGTATGCGTCCTTCTGTAGAGATAATCGACCTGGAGGAATGGCTTCGTCCTTCAACAACATCAAAATAGTCTGAACGATGTCAGGGGTAGCGTGATGACAAGCTCAACCTTTTCTCACCACGTAGCCTTTTCTCAACACAACATGTGTACTCTCTCAAGTAACATATGTTGTTTGGGGCGTCCATTAGCGCATGATAGAATAGGGCCGGCTTCAATTCGATGGTACCTTTCCATGTTAAATACCTACAGCGACAAGGAATGAGTCTCATGCATATTATCTATAGCAATATTGAGGGTAAGGGTTTTCGCTTCTCTGCGAACATGCACTGGATGTTTTTTGACCAGGTGAGCGGGAAGGAACTGGCACGTGGTACGGCTCCGAGGTGTATTCCGAGTGAAACTGAAGCCTAAGTATGTCAGGAGCTAGCAAACAGACTTGCCGCAATATGGAAATGCCGTCTTGCAGATCTGGAGAAGACGCTCTCTATTCGCTATGAGAAGTTGCCTCCGAACGGTCGATCCGGTAACTATGTAACCGGGAAGCTGGAAGTTGGTGTCTCGATATATCTGGCATTGTTACTGGAGCGATTATTTTCGATGACGACTATGGCGTCTGGCACTCTCATTGGGATGATGCCTCGTACTCCTTATATGGTCGAGGGAGAGTCTGTTGCTAGTGGTAGCGATGGAGAACCATTACGGAGTAATGGTCGCAAAGTTGCGATTTTGTCCTACGACCGAGAAAAAAAGGTTCTTTGTCAAGTTGCGACTGACGCCACGCAGAGCAATGTTCAGTAGTCAGATATCAAACAATCACTAGAGATCGGGTGTGATTGTTTACATGAGTAATCACACAGGAGAAATATAGGTCATGATGCAGAGAGCGTTTGGTGTAGATACGCTCCTCGAACAGGCCCTCTGTGAGAGGTGATGCATGAATCTAATTGTCATTAACGAAATTTTGTCGCAGGAGAAAGTCCTGCCACATCTTGAGCGAAGGAGCATGTATGAGAAATCATCTTCAAGAGTGTCTCGTCAAGTATGGTATCGATACGACCTCCCCAACGCGCCCGCCCATGGACATGGCAATGCAGCAAGATATTGTTGAGTGGCCCTATACCCTGTACTTTCAAGGAAGGATGCTATCAGGGATGGCACCTCTTTTTCCAATGAAGCAAGAGCTAATCACAGTTGAGGTCCTGAGAACACTGCTTGTCTGGAACTGGTTAGAGCACCGCGATCCACCTATCCGCATACTTGCGCAAGACGAGTATGATCGTCGCATAAAAGTTTTACAGCAGTTCCTTGGAGAGGCATACGATGCTTGTGTAGAAGCGGATGCCAAAGATCAAGAAGAACGGGCTGAAGCTAAGCAGAAAAAGATATAAACAGGATGCTTCACTGTTGTACCCATGGGATGTACAACGGGCAGCTAACCAGTAACCAGCCAGTTGAAAAATGTGCCTTCTTGTCGAGAATACTTGTGTTCTTAGCAAGAAGGCGCATCATGAACAGTATCACTGGTGATTTAGTACGCATCCAAACCTCTTCCGCTTCATTGGCAGTGGCGAACATCAGCTCATGAAGGTCTTCCATGCAAATCTCATGCTTATAGAAAAGCGGTTCACATTGATTGGCTTCAGCAGTGACGTCCGAGCCGCGTGCTCAGGGATGGGATCTCCTTGCACGGAAGGTGACGGAGACCTATACATTTGTAATTACGAGAGATAATGTATCAAACGAATAAGCTGTTTTTGACACTATTGAAGTTTGCCACTTTACCACTAGAAAACTCTGCCAGATCTGAGACACGCGTCTAGCACTGGCACTGAAAAAATCAGGCCACCTTATATGGGCCTAAACAGTACCATACAGCTTCTCACCTATGTTTATCAAAAGTCGATCAAATTTTGTTGAGATGGTGTTCGAGACGCAGTGGTACATAGCATTAGGAGCTCCCTCTCAGGCAAAGTGCTGCCTCTCGTTTCTTTGATCGACATTCACCAGTATTTGTTTCCACGATGGCACTGCTTGCGGTCCTTGTCATAGACAAGATAGAAGATAGTGAGGAAGCCACATTCTTCCTGAAAGTTATAGAGTTGGGGAGAGTCCCATTGCGAGTAGCTGGAAGGCTGCCCTGTAGATACCTAACGTAGCAGGGAAGTAGATGCTACCGTCTCTCACAAGCTATGCACTATAGTGCACAGATATTTGTGTACTATAGTGCATAGCTTGTGCATCCATTTATGTGAACCCTGAGCAGTGGCGAACTCGGGAATGAAGACAAGAGAACTGGCTCCCCAGTATCTCCCAGATGGATAATTAACTGTAGCGGTCAAAGTGATCATCCGTAAACAGGACACGCACATAGCCTCTAATAAAAAATGATATGCGACCATTCTGAAAAGTGTTTTGCAACATTTCTAGCTCTCGAAGATATACTTACTGGAAAAAATGATATGTGCTGAGAAAAATGCAGGACATCATCTACCTCAGAAAGACGCCAACGTTTCACTTGTGCTAAAGAACCTTGCAAAATAAGCCAGAGATCCGGATACCAAATAGGCACTTCGCTACGTGTCATCCACGGCCTTTGGACAATACCTCTTCCACGTACTTGCTCTTGCAGCATTTTTTCGCTGTCGGAAGTATCTATTCTGAGAAGTAAAAGAGGGGGCTCGGCATAGCAGTTGAATTGAGCTTGTACTTCGATACCCCAACGAAGAAATTGAAGCTCCTGATCTTTTCGCACATGCTGCCACTGTTCTTCTAGAGATGTTATTGCTCGAACGAACTCGTTATGAGATACTGTCACCTCTTGCCTGCTTTTCGTTTGTGCTCTCCAAGAGAGATGTTTGTCCGTTACTTGCTCATCGCAATCAAGCGCAACAGACATCTCTGCTTGCCCTGGCAGAAAGATTTTTACTTGCTTTTCCTCCTTATGAATGGCTAGTTGAATACGCGGTTTCATTTCTTGCGCTGTTTCTGTATCCACAATTGCTTTTAGTGCTTTTTGTATTTTATATATATCATCTCCATCTATTTCCATTGCCCAGGTCGCTTCATCTGATGATCCATTCGCATCAATCCACGATTGAGATGTACGCCCACTGCTGAATAGTTTACAAACCAAAGAATGTTTTAGTGGTTCCCAAAAGAGAAAAATGGAAAAATAATCCATCTGCTCAATTTCTCGGACATCTTCTATCAATGGGTGAAGCCAGCAAAGTGCCTGCCATAGCTCATTTGCATCGACATCAATCACATCTTTGGGGAGCGAAGCTGCAATCACTTCTGGATGCAGCAGGTCAGGTGGTATGAGCGGTACGTTTTTGTCAGTTTGGGCACCAACCATCTCACCTGCAAATGCAAGGGATGGAGAGGCCACTTCGGACCCATACTCATCTGGCTGAGAAAGCGCTTCTGGTGTTTTTGACCAGCCTCTTGTACCTAAACGAGGTGGCCTATGATGCTTCTGGGCGATCTCTTTTTGACGTTGTGCCACAGCTTGTCCCAGTTGTTGAAGCTCGGTATCCTTCTTGAGCTCCTCTAAAAACAGACGCATATTTTGTAAATCATGATTTTCAATCCGTTGGCTTTGCTCCCAGATAGCTGACCAGTAAGCGACAACTTGCTCGATGAAATGTGGATCGATACTCTCAACACCGTACTCAAGATTGCGATCAAGGCCGGAATAGGTTGCATTTCCCGACCCGATAAAAGTGCGTTGATTGTCAAACACCCAGACCTTCGCGTGAATGGTATCACAGGCTCGTACTTCAACTCTCCAATTGTCATGGCGCTCCAGACAATCTCTTAAATGCTCAAGCGCTTCTAGTTGTGAGGCCCCAGCGAGGAAGTCTTCACTACGAAAGCGCGTCAATACGCGAAGAGAGAGGGGTGCGGCTTTATGAAAGACCAGAGGCGACAATATCTTTTCGGTCTCTTGTACCACATCATCTGTCAGGAAAGGGCTGGCGCAGAAAAGATTACGCTGTACTCGCTCCAGAGCGTTGATCAGAGTAAGACGCCAGGGCGATTGGATTGGCCGAAAAAGAGGAAATGCATTTTCTTGTCTGTCCATCACTTTTTCCCTTGTATCAAAACTGCTCTTCCGGAAATCAGGAGCATATATCCTTCTTACTTCCAAAGAGCAAAATTCCAATGAGAGCTTTTTACGTCGCTAAAATTGAGGTGCATTTAGCACAAGATGGAAATCTCTTTTCGCTTCTTTCGCGTCTATGATATGTTGCCCAGTTCTCAGTCCAGGTGAGGATGATATTCCTATTGTAGCGCCCGTAACCCTGTTTGGGAATGTAAACCTATTCCAAAGTAAGATCCATCAGAGAACATATTCTCTACGAGGTCATCCCGATCGGAAAAGGTATCCGGAGAGTAAGAGACAGTGTGAGGAAAATCCTCGTTGGCAAGGATTTTAGACAGATATTCCCAATCAGCAGCTTGGTAGAACCAGACGTCCTGGCTCCCTTGAGGAACATCGCTTGGCTGCCATTGAACCCCAGCAAGAGAATGGCCTTCAACACGAAATTCCCTATCTGGTTTTAAATGGTAATGTTGCATCTGTATGGCTCTTTTCCTGCCTACAGCAAGTGCGATGGCTCGTTGGGCAAGTTCCTCTGCCACGTTATTGAGACCTGCGAACAGAGCAATGCCAGCGAAGTGCCAGTATTTGCCAGCGATGATGTCTGTATCAGTTACTTTTATTGGGTCTTGATCAAGCTCAGGGTCGATAATTTCTATCAATCCTCGGGTAGAGGGAGGAAGCGCAGGATTACTTCTTTTACAGGCGGCCTGGACAATAACACCAATTTTTGTGACCTGTGTGCTGGTGAGCGTTCGTCTATCTACTAATACGGCAGTATTTCCACTGTCTTGTTTTTTACCATAAATACTTTGACGAGCCGCCGATCTGCTCTGCTTGCTTGTTACTCCCTTTGCTTCCATCAGAAGAAGTCCTTGCCCATCAGGGCGCAACGCAGCAAAGTCTAGTGCCTTTTTACGGGGGTCAACTCTGATAGGATTCAGAGCATCAGGTGGTACATTAAAGAGTGGGGAAGCAAGCAGAGCTGTACATCCAACCCCGAATTCATGACTAAAACCTGAGGCAAAGTCCCCCAATTGCTCACGGATTTCTAGATCTGGATGACGAAGATTTAAAGCCAGGTATAAGCCACCAGTAATCAGTAAGCTTCGTTCACGAAAACGCAGTATGTTTGATGTTGGAAGGGCAAGCTTCTTTATCGCTGTGGCTTGGAGCAACGCAAGAAGTCTAAATGGAAAGCCACCAGTTGGCCCGTATTTCTGAAAAAAAGTCCGAACAGGATCGTAAAGAGGGTCCGGCTGAATAGCGTAACGTGAAGATCTGGGCTGTTGACTAATCTGAATATATCGTTGGCGGCGGAGCTCATAGCCATTAAACGAATAGGTTATTTGCATCGTCTCTCCTTTTCAGGCTTTTATCTGTTCCTTCTCTCAGATAAAGCTTCTTCTGGAAGGTCACCATTCTAGACAGAGCAACAATCGAGAGATATCTGTATGTACAGGATAGATCAGGAATAGGCCTCATATCAACAATTTCCTATTTTGCGTAGAGCATCGGGTACTTTTATCCTCGATTGGCCGGTAAAAAGCAGCTGCCGTCTTCCCTTGTCATCTATCATGCGAGTCTATACGCACAATGGTCGCTGGAAGAAAATCTCCCTGCCGATCCTGCATTCGAGGCGCTTACAGGAAGCTGTCTGCAGTGGCGGTACACAGGGTACGGCAAGACTCAGCCAGGCAAAACAGCGCAAACTCTTCCAGGGCTCCGAGCAGGGTTAACTGAAATGGTATGAGTCGCTTGCTACAAATTCTATTGATCACGTTCCAGAGTAGCTATAGGGCTTGTTGGATCTTTGGTCCGTATTGGGTTGCAGCTAACGCAAAGGAATGTGCAGCCTTTCTGGTGGATAACTTGAGTAGCCACGCCGCATGGTAGGGAGGTATCCCATGGAGTGGCATTGTTCTGATTTAGTAAGTCAAGGAACCTGAAATATGCTGATTCTACCCAAAGGAGAAAATGTATGGTGAGAGAGCAACGTGTCTTTACGAAATAATTCAAAAAAGCCGTTCTCTTGGTCCAAATGCGTGAAAAATTTATAGCTTTAGCTTGATTTAGTAGAATCATAAAGTTTAAGCTCGTGTCGCCTGAAAAGTTGAGAATTTATATTGTCGAAACTGCCATCAGACAACTGCGCACTGAGCTTCTCTATAATAACGCACATTGACAATCTCCCCTTCAATATTTTATGCTGATCCGCAGAATAGCATAACGTATTGAAGGAGAGGAGAATATGACTTTCGGACGTACCATAGCCGATGCAAGAAAAAAAGCTAATCTCAGCTTACGAGAGCTTGCAGAACAAATCAAGAAGGAAGATAGCTCCCCTATTTCTCCCCAGTATTTGAACGATCTTGAACATGACCGACGCAATATCCCAGCGGATTTCCTCTTACAACAGTTCGCCCAGATTCTAGATATCCCCATTGAAGTCCTTTATTATCACGCTGGGGAAATTCCTTCCGAATTGCGAGGCATGCAAGTAGACCAAGCCCAAGTGATTGAAGCTTACAAGGCATTTCGACGTAAGCTTCAAGGAGGATAAAATTGAGATATGTACGCGATATAACTGGACGTTTTCACCAGCGGCCCCACTATGAAATGCGCGAATTAGACGAAGAATGCGATGATATTATCACAAGCTTCATGCTGGAACATCATGGTCGTATGCTTTTGCCTATTTCTACAGATGATCTCACCAAACTGATAGAACGAGATGCAGATGATCTCGATCTGTACTCTGATCTTTCAGGTGAAGGACCGGATGTAGAAGGAGTCACTTATTTTCGACCAGGTCAGAAACCTATAGTACGCATTGCTAGTGGCTTGTCGGAAAATCGATTGCGCACAACCCTGCCTCACGAATACGGTCATGTAAAATTCCATGATTCCCTCTGGCAAAGGGTGGAAAAACCCACTCTCGATCTTTTCGCTGAGGCGACCTCGATGTCAGTTCAAAAATGTCAGCGAGCCAAAATTGTTCAGGCAGCAGCAAGCGATTGGATGGAATGGCAGGCAGGCTACATCTGTGGCGCAATTCTCATGCCCATTAGGCCGCTGCGCAAGCTCGTTCAAATGTATCTGGAACGGTATAATCTCTATGCCCCGCTCTCCATGTCGAAGCAAGCTGCTCGTGAGTTGATTACGCAGGTCTCCTCACAATTTGCAGTATCACAAGATGCCGCACGAGTACGGCTTATTAAGATGGGGTATATAACAGAACAGGAAGTCGGCCTCTCGCTATTCGGCTAATAGCTCTTGCACCATCTTCTCTGTCGTGTTATACTATTTCCATGATACGCTATTCTGCGGATAAGCGGATAAGCGTTGATTGCCTAGATGATTTGATCGAGGCAATTCACAATTCAAATTTTGTAGGAGTTTTTTGATATGATGGAAACAGAACAGCGTACTTCTCGTGAAGTGACTGTGGAAGTGTTCGCACCACGCCAGACCGAGCCAAAAGTCTTTACCTGGCCGCTGAATTGGACGGTTGGGCAGGCAGCCCAGCAAGCCGCGAGTGCGTTCGCCTATCAAGGCGGCAACCCAACTCTTGGTCGCGGAAACGAGACCTTTGACCGTAACAAAACCCTGGAACAAGAACACGTTCATCGGCACGAGAAGCTAGAGTTGCTTGACGTTGGGGGTGGTGTCTGACATGCTAGATCCTGCGGTGACACGGGCAGAATTAGCTATTGAATATCCTGTTCTCCAGGAACGAGCGAAGCGGGCGGACTGGGAAGTATCGCTTGACGTGGATCAGCTGAAACTCAAAGTTCAGTTGATCCACGAAAGAACGGGACAACTCTATATTCTCCGGGGGCACCTGGACGGATATAAAGCTATTCCTCCAGCCTGGGAATTTGTTGATCCTGAGACAGGAGAAGAGGGAACAGCAGCCGCATATCCGGAGCCACCAAGCCCTGCTCCAGGAGGAAGCGCACTCTTCATTATACCAACTCCTCTCGAACGCGTGATTTGCTTGCCCTGCAATCGGCTGGCTTATGGGGACTACAAGGGTCCCCACGCCAACTGGACACTTACCAACTGGATGCAGGAAAATCCTCGCTATCTCACATTATGCGAGATGGTGAATCGGATCAATATAGATCTGCAAGCTAGTAAAGGACCCTGGGGGGCTAGAAAGGATCCGCAACGATGAGTACCTCTGCTCGCCCGCAGCGAAGCTGGCAACGCACATCCTGGCCAACTGGAGCTTTGCACGGTCAATTTCTCGTATCAAACGATGTGCTCTCAGCCACTGAAGCAGCCCTGGTGACATTCAGAGGACCGGAAGGACTGCATGAGGGTATCGTTTTCTGGGGAGGGAAGGAAATGGAGGGTATCACGTTTTTCACGACGGCGGTCACCCCTCGGGCGGTGCATACTAAAGGATCAGTACAGTGCAACGAAGCGGCTATTCGCGAGGTTGTACATGCTTTGCGCCCTCATGGTCTTGGCCTGCTCGCCCAAGTGCATAGCCATCCAAGTGATGACGCTCGCCATTCTGACGGCGATGACTCGATGATTTTGCTCCCTTTTGAAGGCATGTTATCCATCGTTGTGCCCTGGTATGGCAAGGATGGCATGCGTCCGCCCTCCTCCTGTGGCATTCACCAGTTTCAGGAGGGGCGCTGGGTATTGTGTAATAAAAATCTGGACGGCATTCAGGTTGTGCCAGGGGTAGTCGATCTCCGATGACAAGCAAAAATGACTTTTATCAACAGCGTGATCTGCGCACCGTATACTATATCAAAGGTACCATTGTGGAACCACAGCCCATTCAGGTCTGCTGGGATGAGGATACAGCTCATTCACCAACAGGTCAGGTACTTCTACTTGCCTTGAGCAACCAGTTAGCAAGATTCTGCCGTTGTGCCGGATTTTCTGGTTCAGATGCTCCACTGCTCGTTTCATCTCCTCTAGGAGGCACTTCACTACATGAGGCCATTGTGACGGGATGCTATCGTATCGACCCTTGTGGCCAGTGGGTAATCGGAGAGGTTTCTCATGCCGTGTATCATCTGGGCGTAGGGCGGCAGAGTAGGAGAGCGGATGTATTCCTGGGTGCCTCTGGTTGGCTTGCCTATGCGGTAGATCAAGCAACGGATCTTCCTTTCCATACTGACAGTGCAAGTAATGTACTTGGCGCTGGAATGGCAGCTTGCATTGGTGCAGCAAACGCATTTAAAGCCTGCCTTGGGCTATCACAGTCACTGATCCGCGGGACCTTCTCTCTCTGGTCACTTGAGCGTAATAATCAAGCTCTTCAGGGCCCTCCTCTTGTCTCCACCGATTTGGGGAACGTGCTGATGGTTGGGGCAGGGGCTGTAGCAACAGCACTTGTCTACTGGCTCAGTTTCATGCCTCTATTCGGTCAGTGGGATATTGTAGATCATGATGAAGTACACCTGGATAACACCAACCGAGGTCTACTCTTCACAGCCGAAGATGCTGGATGGGGAGACCGCATCTGCCGAAAGAAGGCGAGCGTGCTGGCTCGTTATCTTGAACATGCTCAGCTGCATGACTGCTGGTTTGATGAGTTTGAGGGAGGAGGGCGGCGTTGGGATATTATCCTTCCTTTAGCGAATGAGCGAAAGGTGCGGGGACTGCTGCAAGCATCTCATCCGCCACTCATGATCCATGCTACCACCAGCCCAAACTGGCAGACGCAATTACACCGTCATCGACCGGGCCGTGATCGCTGCCTAGCCTGCCGACTTCCGGACACTAATCTCCCCCCGCCAGCTTGTGCCGCTGTACCACTTTTTGTACCAGATCCTGGCCAAGAGCGTTCGCCTGATGCTGCGTTGCCTTTTCTCTCAGCAGCCGCTGGATTATTGATTGCTGGCGATCTGTTTCGCCTCGGCCTTGGTGGATATGAGTTGGAGAACGGCAACTTCTTCACCTTGGATTGGTTTGGCGATATGGGACGACCAACTATGCGTCATGAACAGTGTCAACCGAACTGTTCAGGATGGGGAAATCCTGCTGTACGGCATATTCTAAATTGCGCTACACGTTGGTATTTTATGGATCAAGAAGCCAGGAGTGTACCAGGGCATTTGGAATATGACCATTCCACATAGTTTCATTCTTAAATACATGTCTCATTTCAAAAACGAGTCTACTGATAGAGATTTGTTTTCGTAAGATAGTCAAGCAAGGAAGGCCACGTTTCTCACATGAAATCTCTGGATAATGATCAGTCTATGCTCGTTCATGTAACACGCGAGAGAAAACATGGACAAGCTTCTCAGCGATCAAGGGTGCTTGCCTATATTCCATGGAGTCAGGTAGCTGGCAAGTTTGGTGGGATCGATCAGATTCGTGAGTTGGTCTCATCTCTGCCGACAGAGTCGGTGCTCATCTATATCAGCACGATGAGTATTGTCCTGAATAATACACCCTGGGATCTCGACAACTTGCATGCCCAACAACGTGCTCTCGCCCAGTATCTCTGCACACCAGAAGTAGTGCTCCAAGTCGATCGCTGCATCGAAGAAGGAAATGGTGATGTCCTTATCCATGAAGAACAACTTTTGCTCGCAGCAAAGCTGGCTCTTTGCTATGGGCAACCAGGTCCGGCGAAGGAGATCCCACTTGAACAGCTCGGAGAACTACTGCTGGGTATTAATGATCTTCTGCAGGAGAAAGATGCAGAGGCAGCAACACTGCGTGAATTGATGATCATACGCTCCCTCCGTCGGAGAGGGATATCTCGCAATGAACAGGCCAGATACCTCCTTCCCCGCTATTTTGACTTGCTTGTCACACGTGCGCGCAGCAAGTCCCTGTCGGGCGTTGGTTTCGACCGAGAGTTTCTCGGCGCTGTCGGCTTCACTATCGAGCAGTGGATGGCTTTCGCCTTTCTGTATGTTGCACCTTTCATTGGCGTCGCCAGTGTCAAAGAACTCCAGGACAAGGGACTTTTGAATGTGATCCAGCGATGGGAAGGCCAGGTCCGCGAGCCGGAGATCTTGAAACGATGCCATCGCCTGTTTTCGCAGGAGCGAGCAGGGTTTCGTTCTGAGCTTCTTACTGCAGGCATGGAGGAGGTTAGGGTGGGGAATCTTCCCCTGCAAGAGCATCCCCTCTTCCGTCTCGAAAACGGCTCGGCGTTTCCTATCTCTCTGCCACTACTGCTGGAAAAAGGAACTATGGGGCTCTACTGGATGCTGCACAAGCTCTTCAGTAAAAACGACCCTAAAGAGGGCGTCCGAACATTTACTGCCTTCGTCGGCCAACTGTTCCAGGAGTATGCCACCGACCTCTTCAAACGGATCTATAGCCATCACCCTGACAAAAGCCAGCAGTTTTATGATGAGCAGGCCATCCTCGAGGCTTCAAAGCGCACTCGCCAGCGTCTCAACCCTCCTTTCGATGGTATTATTCTGAGCGGGGACAGCCTGATTCTAACCGAGATGAGCACCATTGCACTTTCAGCGCAGGTGATGGAAACCGGCGATGCTTCGGCTTTCTCGGCTGTGGTCCAGCGCAGTTTCGTTCCCAAGATCAAACAACTCAATGCCGCATTCCAGGGTCTTGCTGATGGGACCTGGCAAGTCCCGGGATTAGCAAGGAACGCCATACGCCACGTCTATCCCGTGCTCGTCCTCTTGCACCCATTTCCGCAGACGGTTGTCACCTGGGAGCCGCTCAAAGCAGCGGCAACTGCACCAGATTGGTATCAGTTTGGTGGCCCTCTCTTCACGACGTATATCCATGAGCCACAGATTCTCACAGCAGAGGAACTTGAAATGCTTGAGCCATTCCTTTGCAGTGGAGGACTGTCACTCCCCAACTTGCTTTATGAAAAAGTTAGCCATACAGAGACAGCAGCCATGGATATGAAAACGTTTCTCCTGGCTGTTCGGCGCGTGCAGGAGCAACCGAATGAGCACATGCTGGCTCTCTATAACATGGTGACTGAGCGCATACGTGAGACTCTGCAGGAGCATCTTCGTTTGGCACCTCCTATCGCTGATTCTGTGACCGAGGGCCCCTTGTCTAAGAAGGTTTATTGAATGCTGGAAGAAAGTAAGCATGCATGCCAGAGGGCCCCTTCGAGCCGTCATAAATTGTCCAGTTCGCTGAGAAGCTTGCACCTTATGATCCCGTTGTTTCCTTATCTGGTGAAGGTATCACTCTCATCATGTTATGATACCTGTGGTGTGTTTTAAAAGGCCCTTTATTACAGTGGTTTGAGCATCTGAAGGAAGGCCTCTGCTTACTTGTTCACTTAAACGCGCCAACGTACCCATCTAGTAATTTTCTGTATTATCTTGAAATGCCGTTTTTGCAATATAAAGCGTGATTGTACCTCGTGTTTCCTTCAAGGTAGCCTCTGCTACATTAAATGTGATCGCGAGCTAGTAACCCATCCTGATTAAATAGTCATGGAGAGCCTCATCCACTACCTCATCAATCAACGGCGTGGCATATACAAGGTCTTGCGAAAAGAGCCTGAGACGCGCAATCGTTGTTGGTTTAATGCGGACATCAAGCCGGGCCACCAATCGCTCTTGTTTGCCTTCCTCGCTGTATGCACGACTGAGAAGCCCTCTCCTTTGTCGCTCTTGCTCTTCTGCTTTGATTGGCGCCTGCTGCTCAATCGGTTCATCCATTTCGTTGCTCCTCTCCGGGCTTTCGTGGTCACACAAGCCGGGCACTATTCAACCTGCTCAGACGCTCCTGCACTGCGCGAATTTTCGCCGGAGCAACATACAAATATTCAAGAATTGCCTCTACAAAGTAGATGATCACCGGGACGTCTTCCGGAAGAATTTCTTCTTCGGTGAAATGAGCGCCCATATTGCGCAATTGACGAAGCTGGTGGGCCATTTCTGCCAGGGTCTTTGGGATGCGCTCTGAGGCTACCAGGTGATTAAGTCGTTCAGAGAGGAAGCTTCCTCTGGCCTGCTCATACTGACAAATGGCCTCTAAAGTAAGCCCTGCCATCACCGCGCAGGCTCGTGGAGAGTGCTTCTCGACGCGTAGCGTTTCCTGGTACATGCTTCCGATAGAAGCAGGCAATGACGCCACAAGCGCCTGTGTTACTGGATACAACAACTCTGGTGATGGCCCACGTGGCGGTCGTGTTCCATTCGGACCGCCCAGAACATGCTGAACATCCCGTTCCAGAGTCGGCTGGGAACAGGTAGAACACAGCAAGACGCGCCAAGTAGTCCAGGTCGTCGTTTCTGCATCATTGGCGTCGATAGTTGTGGGCCGGAATCCCTCCGCTGCAACTGTGAAAGCAGTCGTATTTCCGCAATGACCACAGGTCAGAATGATCTTGTTGCTCGCCATCGTCAGACTTTTTTCCTTTCGCCTGCTTCTGGAACTGTTTGAACCTGGAGATGCTTTTCAGGTGTGCTCCAAAGGGCATGTCCTATCCAGATGCTTGATCCGTTTTCTCTCCTATAATACTTCTTTTCATGACAATAATTTTCCGTTGTCCAGAAAATCCTGGTAATAAAGCTGGCGCCAGCGCAAATTTTCGCGCCAGGGATCGTGCTGCTGAAAAAGTGGAAGTTGTATGACATCAGGCAGTTGAACGAGGGTTGCGCGATGCCATTGCTGATATGCTGGTGCTTGTTGCAGGTCTGTGTCCAGCTCTATCAGCAGTGTATCTGGATCAATAGTCAGTTTGCCGGCATCGAAGAGGCGATGTAAATCAGCACGCAGCAAGATGCCGTTGAGTCCGGAGCGTTTGTACTCCTGAGAGGCCACAATGTGCGGAATAATGTGCGCGGCCTCTAGCCCCTCAAGCTGATTTGCTTCTGAGATGGCACAACGCCCTCGAAAGAGTCGCACCACCTCCGCTCGAAATGCGGGCTGCTCTGGTCTCGTTCGCCAATCCTTGAGGATGGCTTTTTGTATCTGAGTGAATGAGGCGGTACTGTTTGTACCAGGAAGCGTATAGCGCTTTTCTGAACTTTGAGCGGCTGTTTGAACGGCTCTTAGCCGGCCCGTTATCTGGGCAAGGGTCTGCCCAAATGCAAGTCGAACCCCCTTCAATGCCCGGTCATCGGGCCATTGTGTCGTGGCATCAGCGGTGATTTCTTCGAGGACCGCGTACTGGCACTGGGTTTCACGCAGATCTGCTCCGACAAGGTTGGCCCCACGAAGATTGGCGGCTGTTAGGATGGCTCTGCGCAAATCTGCGCCTACCAGCCGAGCATACTGGAGTTGCGCATGCATGAGCGTCGCTCGTTGGAGATTGACGCCTGATAAATCGCTATCTCGCCACTCAATTTCCTGCAACTGGCCCCCTCTCAATGATATACCCTGGAAACGGGCTCCGTGCGTGGAAACACCGACAAACACTGCGCCATCAAGGATGGCTTCGGTCAAGTCAACTTCGGAGAACTGGACGTGGTAGAGCACCAGACGTGGCAGGTTTTTTCCAGCAAGGCTCAGGCTGCCTCCACCAGAAATCGTGACATTTTCAAAGCGGCGTTGCCCACGCTCATATTGTTGCCAAAAATCCTCAGTGGTTAGCCAACGAGATCCCCCTTGACCCATTCTCACATCCTTTCGTCTCTGTTACGCACTCGGCGATATCGGTATCTCATCAGGTACTCCTAGAATTGCAGCCACCACGCGTACATCGAGCTTTTTGGTCCAGTGCTGCTGTTGCTGGACCCTGGTGAGTTGCTCTGTTGAGAGCGGATCAGCGAGAAGTTCTGGATAGAGGTCCTTCAGTAACAAGGGACGTGTCCGGCGTTTACGCGGCAGTTGGAGCAGCTTATACCAGTGAGGCCGAAGCACGTCAAGCCAGCACTCCGCCAACGACCCCCAATCGACCGATAATCCCTCCTGAAGCGTTGAAGTAAAAAGATCCAATAACTGCTGGACGATCTCAAGACGTTCCGTATCTTGCAGGACTGATGCATCGTGTGCGTAGGATCTCAGCGTTCGTTCCATTTCTTCCAGCGCGCGTTGTTTTTTCTTCGAGAGCAAGAGACGCTCTGTTCGATTGAGCTGGTCGAGAAAGCGCGTCAGCCAGGAGGCGGCAGTGGTATCAAACGCACGATCAGCACCTTTGCCCACGCCTAAATGATCCTTGAGCGCTTGGCTAATCTGCTCCAAGTCGGTAATTGGCTTGGCATGGGGCCCATCAAGCCAGATCCAACGAGGCGCGCCCCATTCCGTCCCTGCAACGGCGAAAAAGGCCCAGGGAGTGAGAGATTGCACCGTGCTCACAGAGGAAATCACCCGGGCCTCAGATGTGCGCATGTTTTCATAGAGTGGAGCGGGACACAGACTTTCCTGGCCAGTGACCAAGCGGCGAACTGGCTCAAAGGCATCGGAAATGAAGCGCCAGGACTCCCGTTCAGGCTTTTGGTCTTCCTGTCCCACTGCCGCAGCGAGTACCTGGGCAGACACGAGCTGCGTCTCATCAAGCGTGGGTAAGGCCAGATTTGACCCGAGCACATCGGCGACAAACTGGTAGCGTTCATAGAATCGCTGATCAGCACGCAAGGCGAATGCTGCTGTTTCATTGGGCCAGTAGGATGCAATGGTCGCATGGGGGCTATTCATGCGATCAATACGTCCGACTCGTTGTTCCGCAACTCGCACCACTGAAGGCATGTCAAGATGAATGACCACTGATGCTCGCTGGAGGTTAAGACCTTCAGACATGCTTTCTGAACAGAGTGCTATGCCTGCTGGCGCTGTGGCTCCTAATTGGAGCACCTTTTTCACTTCGCTCTGGCCTCGGTCATCACTTCCGATGGCAAGCAAAATAGGACAGGGATGATGCTGTTGTTTGAGCATATACTGGAAGTAGCAGAGGGTAATGATGGTGCGATCAAAGGCCAGCAGTAATGGGTGCTTTTTTTGGAGTTGGAGCAGTAAGTTTATCTTAGTGAGTTCGCGCTGGTTCGATATTTGTCTTGCCAACTCCCCGATTCGTTGATAGAGTACCTGTTCTTGCGCACTGGTCTCTGCATGAGCCTGGGAATCCGTGAGCCAGAGCGGAAGTGCACAACTCAACCCGTGAGTTACCACTTTCCCAGCATGGCGGTTGACTTTGTCAATCATGTTGCCGGTGCTCTGTTTCTTTTCATCAGACGGGAAGCATAACCATTGACAGGCCTCGTCGGTTCCATACAAATGTTCAATGAGCGCCGCTCGTGAGGAGCGTAGGGCTGACATGACTGAGTAGCGCGCCAGGCTTTGGGCAGAGTGCAAGCGCCATTCGAGGTATTCTTCCTCAGTCATCCCTTCTCTGCGAAACGCCTCTGGGAGGACCAGTGGCGCTTTGAGATATTCCAGCCCTCGAAGCTGTGACGCGAGCGTGCGTACTTCTTCGGCTAGCTGTTGATCTCTTGCCGTGTCCCCGCAATTATAGAAATGGGCTTGGTGGTGCGGATAGCGACAAGGGTTGCCAAAGGCATCCTGATAATGGGTGGGATCAGCGTCGATGAGTGCGTTCAACATGGCTTTAGTGCGTCGAACGGTGAATTGTTTGACAGCCTGTTGCAGTACCTTCAGGTCTGTGGCAGAGAGTCGTTCCTCTGGTTTGCCCTGCATGCGAGGTAATCGATCAAAGATAGCGAGAACCTCTTCGTCGAAGTTATCGGCTCCGAGCAGATCAATCAGCCTGAGGAGATCAGAAGGTCCACGGTTAACTGGCGTTGCGGTAAACAAGACCACATAATCTGCCAGGTTATGATAGAGTTGCTGCGTGCGCGTCGATTTACGATTGTGATAGCGATGCGCTTCATCCACCGCCAGAACCTGGGCACGACGAATGACACGCTCCATCACCTCATACCCCTCGGCCTGTTTTCGGCTTACCAGAGCATCGGAGTATATTTTCAGAGCAAGCCCAGCGTCGTCGCTGACCCTATTCCACTCTTCGATCACTCCCCCTGGAGCAATCAGGACGGGCGGATCGTGCCGACGATTGAGACCGCGACTCCAGGTTCGATTCATCACGGCCTTGATCAGATGGGCTCCCATCTGCGTTTTGCCAGAACCCGTTGCATCAGCGATCAGGACACTTCCAACGTGCTCAATGACCCACATCGCCTGAGCAATGCCCTGTTCTTGCGAGGGCCATAACGGTGGCCCTTCTTCCAGGCCAGATTGCTCCATATAATGCTTGACCCATGTGCCCTCCAGCACTTCGGCGCAGGCACGGGCCAGGGCTTCTTGCCACCCGACAACCTGGAGCAATGCCTCAAGCAATGCTTGCAATTGGGACTCATACGGCAGGCCATCATTCCAGAGCTTTTCAGCGAAGGTACAGGCCTCCTCAAAGCGTTCTTGCTCGGCCCTGGCTTTCTGTTCTTGCAGAGATGCTTGAACGACTTGCTCTCTAGTCAGGTGCTTCGATCCGAATGGAAGAGGAGAAACGCTGGAAGCACAAAATCGGACATTGGCCTCCGTTTGATGAACAAGACCCGATTGACTGAAATTGCTTGAGCCGATGGTAATAGCTGTATCACCTTTGTAGATTTTGGCATGGAGAGGATGCTGCTCGTTCCCGATCCTTGCCTGGAGTCGACCACTCTTCAACCACTCAATGGCGAGAATGATTTTCATACTGTGATACAGTGATATTCTGTGTTCAAGCCAGTACTGTTTAATCTGCTCACTTAGAACGATGTGAGGCGAGGCATAGGTCTGGTGCTCGCGTATGAACGGTTCATGACCCAGCAAGATACGAATGGGGTTGGCTTGGGCCTGCGAGGAAAAACATCGGGCAAAAAAGTCCAGGAGGGTGTTCAAGGAGGCATAGCCAGTAATTACCAAGGGAGAACGAGTGGAGAGCAGATCGGCTTCGACCAGTTCTTTGACCCGATACATGCGGTTATTATACGGAAATCGATCGTGTGGTGGCCAACCCACATCAAAGATTTCTAGTTGAACAGGTGCGCCTTTTTCCATGAGTGCCTTACTACTGAACAGAAAAGAGACCTGACGGCAAAGATAGGTGGAAGAGATTTCCCTTTTAGCATACCTGATAAATAGATTGAATTCAACATTTGAAGGATTTGAATTCTCATTCTGGTATGCTCTCAAATTGCCTGAGACAGCGGGATATGCTGCCAGGGCGATGTTCAATCGATCACCGTGTCCTAACAGGTAATCGTTGACAAGTTCTTGACCTCCTGGGGATAAAGCGGCTCATCTCTTCAATCAGCTTCACCATATCATGGTAGCTAGCGTAAGCTTGGTAGCATTCCATCATGGTACACTCAGGGGAGTAGCTACGATTCATACCCTTTGGACTTTGTGCGCCAGTCGAATGTCTGGCCCGAGTTTTCCAAAAAGTGCTCTCTTTCACAATGCAGAGCGAATGAAGTTCATGGCATGTTTCCAGTGAGAGAACTCATCTTCCATCAGAACGGCTTTCATCTCCGAAAACGTAGTATAGAATGCTTTTTTTATGCTATTCTATAGGTGTTGAGGATTGCTTACGGCTGTGGTAGAATGGCTTGAGAGGGTTTCTCTCAATTGAGAAATAATTATCTTATCGATATATAGATCGACATCGATAAATGGTGTTTCCGTGCGCGGGTCGCACGGTCTGTAGGAGATGTTCCAGGAAGACGAGGGCATAGAACATCATGAAAACAGGAGAGATGAGGGACATCAAGCTCTTTGGCACATCGACGGACGAAATGTTCTGGAAGCGAACTTCCCTCTCTCTTGTCGATGGAAACACAACACCTCTTCCTCTTTTTTGGATATGTCCTCAAACTGATACGATGATGCGTTGGTTCGATCAGCAAGCAAACAGCGTTTGTCACTCCTTGTACTTCCGTTCTATCCAAGAAACCACGCGCAATACCCCCCCCAGGTAGATATCTCTCTATATAGAAATACGAGAAGGAAGAAGTGTAGAACAGAGGCGGAGAGCCCGCGGAGGCAAAAGGCCGTTGCCTCTCTGCTCTGTTTTCTCCGCTTTTGCGATGCTCCGGCGAGGCGTGAAGGCGTGAATCTCTCCCAGGTCTTCATCACAGAGAATAGCAAGGCCGGGGATACCTACTCAGGACCAATTGTTCGTCAGTCCCTTCTGTTCGCGCGTTCTTCTTCCCGGAACTTGGCACGCTTCCCTGAATTTCCCTGCTTTCGGAAAAGGAGTATTCCTGGAGAAGGATATGCCTCTTACCAGCGCCCTCTTCGCATTATGGACGTACAGACGTATGTTTGTTCTGTCGGCATGCTGAGAATAACCAGTGACCACTCGGGAAGTCTGGACCAGCGGTTCCTGAGAATGTCGAGCTACTCCATTTCTGAGAGAGACCAGAAACAGGATGATGATCAGCCAGCTCCTGAGAAGCCGAAGCCTGGAAAGTCGAAGACGGAGAAGCCTGGCAGAGAAATTGACAGGGGGGCACAGAGAGTAAAACGACCAAAGAAAAGGATTGGTATGCCCCCTCCTCCAGACAAGCGAGGGCGTTCTGGACTAGTGCTCACCTTGAGGGGATCCTTCTGGCCGCTGTTCTTCCTGTTTCAGGACCTCTAACCGAAGGCGGATGGCTTCCTCATTTCTATTCATGCGTTCCAGCAGAACTGCATACTGTTCCCGCACGAACTCAGCATCCGAATGCCCTGAACTCGCTGTTTGTAGAAGAATAGTCCAAGCCCGCTGTAGGAGTGGTTCTGCTTCTTCATAGCGATGCTGGTTGATCAGCAGGTCTGCCAGATCGCTCAAGCTCTGAGTGATATCGGGGTGCATGGAGTTTAGGCGTGCTTCGTCAATCGCTAGTGCCTGCCGCAAGAGTTTTTCCGCGCGTTCCTCACTGTTCATGGTACGAAAGAGTTTCCCCAGATTATTGAGGACGCTTGCGACATCAGGGTGTGTTGGTCCCAGAGCTTGTTCGTAGATACCCAGGGCACGCTGGTAGAGTTCCTCGGCGCGCTGGTACTGCCCCTGTCTCTGTGTCAGGAAGGCGAGATTATTGAGAAAGAGCGCGATATCGGGATGTTCTGGTCCCAGGACACGCTCGCCAATGGATATGGCCTGCAGATAGCGCGTTTCAGCCTCCTGGTAGTTGCCTTTCAGTTCAGCAATATCGGCCAATTTATTGAGGCTGTGGGCGGTCTCTGGATGGATCTCTCCAAATGCCTGTTTGCAAATGGTAAACGCTTGCTGATACAACTGTTCAGCTCGCTGGTAGTTGCCCTGTGCCTCGGCAAGCGCTCCCAAGCCATCAAGAGGATAGATTCGATCAGGATGGTCTGCTGGCAAGGACTGTTCGTAGATCGCGAGTGCTTGGTGATACGTGGTTTTGGCTTGCGCATAGCTCCCCTGATGATAGTACATCAATGCGAGATTGTTGAGGGTTCTGGCAACATCAGGGTGATTCATGCCTTTCATACGTTCTTCCAGAGTGATGACTTGCAGATAGTACTGCTCAGCGCGTTGATACTCGCCCTGGTCTCCATACACAACAGCGAGGTTGTGCAGGCTCTCTGCCGTTTTGGGATGCTCCGGACCCAGTACACGTTGACGCAGTTCCCGAGCGCGTTGGAGAGAGACTTCGGCCTCCTGGTAGTGGGCTTGCCGCTGAGAGAGGAGCCCCAGGGAATTGAGGATTTGCGCTGTATCTATAGGACGGCTGCGTGGACGCTGTTCTTGCAGTTGCAAGGCCTGAGTGAGGTAGGTCTCCGCTGCTGTGTAGCATCCGTGCAGGGAGTAGTAGGAGCCCAGACGTTCTAAGAGCAAGATCCCCTCTTGTAAGGGAAGCTGGAAGTCGCGGATCAGGGTCGCGCAGTGCTGTGCCTGAAGCGCATACCTTGCACACGCACTCCTCGTCGCAAAGCCTACTTCGGGAAAGATCGCATTGATCAAGCGCACCACTTGTTTTGCGAACTGAAGCTGTTGTCTTTTTGTCAGGTGCTCTCTCAGGGTGATCTGTACGAGACGATGCATATGGATGGTCGTGCTATCCGTGCAGCGATGGACCAGAGAGAAGCGGAGCAGCGTGCTCAGAGCGGCATCGAACGCAAGAGGATCAACGGCGAGTGTGGAGAGAGGCCCATTGAGAGCAGTGGCACCATCTCGGAGCATTTCATAGGGAAGCGCTTCGGCAGACAGAAAAGCAAAGAAACAGAGCAGTTCCAGAGCAGATGGATCGATCTGGGCCACTTTTTCGAAGGTCAACAACAGGGTTGTCGTGACCGGATCGGGATGATCGATGGCGAGACGTCCTCGCCTCCCCAGCAATGTGGCCTGCTGTTCTCGATAGTGGTGGAGGTACGATGCAAGCGACAGGTGCATCTCCTCAATGTAGATGCCCGCCTGATCAAGGGCCAGGGGGTATCCTTCGACTTCCTGCGCAATCGTTATCGCATGATGATAGTCCTCCTCTGAACTGGCATCGTGTGGGCCCTTTCCTGCAATGATGCCCGCACGCCTGAGTAAGAGCAATGCTCCATCTTCTTTAGCCAATGGAGTGACTGGGACGGCCTGAACAAATGGTTCGGCTGTCTGGAAAGGGGTAATCAAGAGCACATGACCGTGGCTGTCAGGGGGAACGATCTGTTTCAGGAGCTGGAAATCTTCCAGGGTATCAAGGACCAGGAGCCACCGATCATGACGCTGCAGCCAGCGTTGGATAGCAGCGATACGTTGTCGCTCATCAACGTCGTCTTGCGCAGGGATGCCCAGTTGGCGAGCCAGAGAGAGAATATCTGAGCTAAAAAGCGTACGAGGGGTAGCATGGAGCCACAAAATAGCCTGGTACTCGTTTTGATAGCGGTACGCATATTCGATAGCAAGGAGTGTTTTGCCTATCCCTCCCAACCCATAGAGTGTCTGTGTTCGTGTGTGTGTCGTCTGCTGAGAAGTAAAATAGCCGTGGAGCGCAGAGAGGATGTCGTCTCGATCCGTGAAAAGAGGATTGCGCCTGTAGGGAAGCGTAAAGAGAGGAAACTGTGGAGGTTTTACAGGTCTCAGCGTGCCAGCCAGGCGATGTGCAAGTTCCTCAATCACCCGGTACATGCCTTTCGCCACCTCTGTCAGGGCCAGGTCCAGATTTTCCCAGATACTCACTGCTTTGCCATTCGCAGGCAAGAGGACATGCTGTACGAGAGGAAATCCTATCCATGCGGTCGGGCGCAAAAGAATGGTGATGACCTGCGCCTCCCTGATCGCGTGCTCTTCGAGAGCACAAGGCATTTCTACCTCGAAGCACTGGTCCGAGGCAAAAAAATCAGCGCTGATCAGCAAGACAATAATGTCTGCTGCCCTGATAAAGGATTGAATAGTACCAGTGATCTCGCTGCCTGCACTAATCATGCTATCGTAGCGCATGTCAATGAGACCCCGCCGCTTCAGAATGATCAGATGTTTCTGCAATTCCTCAAACAAGGTATGATCCTGGGGGGCAAGCGAAAAGAAAATGTTGACGGCCTCTGAAGTCTGTGGAAGAATCACGTCGTGCTGATACCTCTCAACGTTGTCTCTCAACAAGCACTTTGGAAAGATGCCTGTTCTACCGTTTTCATTGTAGCATGGATTGATAATGCTGTATATATGGCTGGGCATTTCAAGCATCAGAAGAGACAGTTCCCTTCCTCATTTTGCTGTATTCGATATGCTATAATACCAAATCCGGTTGAACCCTGATCGTTAAACCCCTGGCTCTTTGTTCGCAGAGAAGGAAGATCAGGGTTCCCAGGAAAAACTCAACTGTTTATGCCGAAAACCTTCGTTTGTTGTGACAAAGAGAGATACAGCTCATGCTTGCGGCGCTTCCCTCCCTCTTTGTCATTTCCCCATTCTTCTCAAATCATGCTCAATTGCATTTTTCCACTGCCATACGTTTTTTCCATTTCACCCGGCTCAGGATCGTGATTCCGAGCTTGCATTCTCATATCGGTAAACTATTGTACGTTCCATCCTACGCAGCGTGGGGTTGACCTCCTGGACGCGGTAAAGGACCCGCCACCATAACGGGAATCGGGAAAACGCGACCAGTTCGCTTGGTCTGAATTCCTTGATCAGTTCAAGTTTTGGCTCAAGCTGCTTGATGTCCTGGGGATCATCAAGGCCCCATTTGTAGGCTGC
>WNFY01001641.1_pt1 | contig 27274 bp, 31 predicted proteins | sample 5400091 | NCBI WGS metagenome assembly WNFY01 (sample SAMN13153364, study PRJNA577476) | soil metagenome | isolation source: 60 cm soil or saprolite under grassland replicate 1 | place: USA:California | collected 2016-06-15 | reverse complement strand
CGTCTCGCGCGGTCAGGCGCTCGGCTACACGCTCAACATGCCGAGCGAGGAGCGCTACCTGCACACGACGGAGGAGTTCGAGGACCTGCTCAAGGTCTACCTCGCAGGCCGCGCAGCGGAGGAGGTCGTCTTCGGGCGGATCACGAACGGTGCCGCGAACGACCTCGAGAAGGCGACGGAACTCTCCCGCGCGATGGTCTTCGACTACGGCATGTCGCACGCGGCCACTTCGCGCACCATGCGCGCCGACAACTACGCCCTCTCCGAGGAGACCAAGCGCGCGCGCGACGAGGAGCAGGCGCGCCTCACCGACGAGGCGTTCCAGGAAGCGCTGCGCCTGCTGCAGAAGCACCGCGCGGCGCTCGACCGGATCGCGCTCGCGCTGCTCGAGAAGGAGACGCTGGACAAGGACGAGCTCGCGACGCTGATGGAAGGTGTCGAGGCCGAGTCGCACGCCGCGGAGACCGTCGGGACGGTCCGCGCGGTCGCTTCCGAGTAGCGGGCGGTAGCATCGCCGGCGTGGAGCCGCGCGGAATCCATCACCTCGGCGTTGCGGTCGCCGACCTCGACGAAGCCGTCGCCACCTACGAGCGGTTGTTCGGCGCCGAGGTCGAGCATCGCGAGACCGTTCCCGACCAGGGCGTCGAGGCCGCGTCGCTGCGTATCGGCGACGGCAGGGTCGAGCTACTCGCCTCGCTCGGAGACGAGACGCCGGTGGGGAAGTTCCTCGCGAAGCGCGGCCCCGGGATGCACCACGTCGCCTACGAGGTCGCCGACGTCGGCGAGGCGCTCAGTAAGCTCGCGGCCGGAGGCGCGGAGCTGATCGACGACCGGCCCAAGCGTGGTCTCTTCGGCCTCGAGGTCGCATTCGTCCACCCCGACTCCGTCCACGGCGTCCTCGCGGAGATCGTCAGTGATGGCTGAGACCCGAGTCCGGATCGAGATCGCCTTCGACGGCGGCCAGGTCCTCGCCGCGTTCGTCCCGGCCGAGTCGGCCGACGAGCTCGAGCGTGCGCTCGGCCAGGGCAATGACGCCGCGTTCGCGCTCGAAGCCGAGGACGGGCGCTACACGGTCTCCCTGCGCCGAGTCGTCTACGTCAAGCGGTTCACGCGCGAGGCGCGGGTCGGCTTCACGCCTGCCTGACGGTTAGCTTTAGCCCCTCGCGGGCATCGGAAGACGGATGAGTGCCACTGTCGCTACGCCTGCGGCCGATCTGCGCCGCCTGGTCGATTTCGCCCAGAGGGGTGACCGCGAGGCGCTCGAGGCGCTCTACCTGCTCCACTTCGATCGCGTCTACAGCTACCTGCACCTGAGCGTCGGGAACCGGCACGACGCCGAGGATCTAACGACGCAGACCTTCCTGAAGATGCTCGAGGCGATCGGCCGCTTCCGCTGGCAGTCGGCGCCGTTCTCCGCGTGGCTCTTCCGGATCGCGCACAACCTCGCGATGGATCATTTCCGCGCCTCTCGCCGCTGGCAGCCCGAAGAAGAGGTGCCCGAGCCGGAGGACGCGACGGAGAGCTCCGCCGAGGAGGCGGCGCTCGAGTCGATCGGGCGGCGGAGCATGCTCGAGCTGATCGAGAATCTCTCGCACGAGCAGAAGCAGGTGCTGACGCTGAAGTTCGTCTTCAACTTCTCGAACGGCGAGGCCGCAGCGATCCTCGGCAAGACCGAAGGGGCGGTGAAGTCGCTCCAGCATCGCGCTCTCGTCTCCCTGCAGAAGTACATCTCGTCAAGCTAGGCGCATGCTCGAGATTGGGATCGTCGGCCTCCCGGGGTCGGGTCGCTCGACGCTGTTCGCGGCGTTGACCGGCGCGCACGGAACGATCGGGACGGCGGAGATCCCTGACGAGCGCCTCGCCCCGATCGCCGAGGTCGAAGGCTCGGCGAAGTTGACCCCGGCCGTGCTCAGGGTCGAGGACGTCGCGGGCACCGGCCCCGCGTTGCTGGGCAACCTGCGTCGGACAGATGCGCTGCTCGCGGTCGTCGACGGCTTCTCGGGAACCGGCGACCCGGCCGCAGATCGCGCCTCGCTCGAGCTCGAGCTGCTCGTGGCCGACCGCGACCACGTCGAGCGCCGGCTGGAGCGCGTGCGGACGCAGGCCAAGTCTGGCGATCCGAAGCTCAAGGAAGAGGTCGCCGCGTTGGAGCGCGTGCTGGCGCACTTGGACCTCGAGCAGCCCCTCTCCGACTACCCAGCGGCACTCCCGGCCGAGCTCGAGCCGCTGACGACGAAGCCTCTCGTCGCCATTGAAAACGGCTCCGGAGGGATCGACCTGAAGCTCGAGGCAGAGCTCGCAGAGCTGCCCGCGCACGAGGCGGCCGAGTTCAGGGACGGGCCTTCGGCGCTCGAGTCGGTCCTGCGGGAGGTCTTCGAGGCAGCCGCGGTGATCACGTTCTTCACGGCGAGCGAGAAGGAGGCCAGGGCCTGGACACTGGGTCGCGGCGCGACCGCGGTCGAAGCCGCAGCCGCGGTGCACTCGGATCTCGCGCGTGGGTTCGTCCGCTGCGAGGTGATCCGCTGGAGCGACCTCGTCGAGAGCGGTTCCAGAGCGGAGGTGGCTCGGCGAGGCCTCCAGCGGGTCGAAGGCAAGACGTACGTCGTCGAGGACGGCGACGTCCTGAATGTCCGGTCCTCCCTCTAGCAGCAGTCGCTGCCGCAGCAGTCGCAATCGCAATCGCAGCAGTGCAAGGCGCCTCCTTTCGTCGTCTCGACGGCAGCTGTTATATTGATGAACGTCGATATTATGTACAACACGCAAGGTCGTCAACAAGGGGCGCTGGCATGCTTGAGGCATGCACCGATGGTGGGTTGCCAACGGGGGTCCGTTAGCCGTTGTGGTTCTTGGCCTTACCCTCGCTGGCGTCACGACTGCCTACGGGTGGGTTCTCGTCGGCATGGGGAGCTTGTGGTGGCTCGGCCCGCTTATCTGGAAGCGGGTTCCCTGGGAGATTCGCCGCAGGGATCAGGCCGCGGAGCGTGGCGAGCCGCGTCAAGACGCGGCGCTCTACGCCCTGTTCGAATCTTGGGCGAAGCCAGCTTTCGAAACGGCGCGGCAGCTACTTGGGGACGCGAGGGATTCGCTTCCCTTGGGAGATGACCTAGCTGTGCTCATACAGCGTGTTCTAGACGACGCCGACCGAACATTCGCAGCCGCGTCTAACGCGATTGTGTCGCTTGACGGTGCTGACCAGGAAGCGGCGCTTGGTGACTTCTACCGTCAGTACCAAGGCATGAGGACGTACATGCAGAGGGCAACGCAGGAGCGCCTGATTACGGCTGAGGTCCTATACGGCGAGTGGCGCCGCCTAGATCAGCGCTTCCTGGATGAACTCCGACTCGCGATCGGTAACCGCGATCGCGAAACCCTCCGTCGTCGGGTAAACGAGGTCGGCTGGGGTGAGACAGTCACTGCTCGGCTCCCTGAGAGTGCGCCGCGCGAGGCTGAACGCGTCCGATGGCAAGCGAGCGCCTACGTTTCCGCCGAGGGACAGAACCTCATGTTCGATCTAAAGAGTCTCATTGGCGCGCAGTTGGTTCGGGGATTCCGCTGTGACGTTCGTATGCCAACCGGCGGAATTCCGGCCTCCGTCTCCGACGGGAGAACTGGTCCAAGGGAACGTGTGTGGTTCACCTTTCCCGAGAACTTCGACTACCCGATGAGCGGTCTTATCCCGGGCAAGTATGAATCAGTGTGGTACGAGGCTGATGAGGATTGGAACTGGGTCGAGATCGCGCGAGCTGATGTTGAAGTTCCCCAACTCGACGCCCCCGGGAAAGCGTTTCAGTGAGGCGGCAAGTTAGCGGGGACCAACTTGTCCGTCCGGCGCCCGTGCAACGCTCAAGAAGCAGGGCAAGACTTCCGATGCGCGAAGATACGCCCGGGCGAACGGCTTGCCGGGAAAGCTCACCGTTCACCCGGGGTCGCGGGGTAGGTCTACCACTGGGGAACCGATTCCCAGGCGATGCAAGTCCGCGTCCTATCGCGGACCCGCATACCAACGTAAACAGGGGACCTGTCGGACTACTTCGACGCTACGAGCTCTTTGAACGTCAATGAATAAGAAATTGAAAGTGCTCGAGCAGCCGTGCTGCGCACCGGGCGCGCCGCCGCTTCGGCCGGCCATCGCGGAATCGCTGGCCGCCCGGTTCAAGGCGCTCTCGGATCCGGCACGGGTCGCGATCGTCAACCGCCTCGCTGGCGCCGACGACGTGTGCGTGTGCGAGTTTCGGCTCGGCCTCTCGCAGCCGACGGTCTCGCATCACCTTCGCGTGTTGCGCGAGGCCGGCCTGATCGAGGTCGCGCGGAAGCGCGGCACGTGGGTCCACTACCGCCTGGTGCCGGAGGCCGTTGAGCAGCTTGCGTTCGCCTTGGGCGGCGCATCGAAGCCGGAGGGCGTCCTGGCAACGGCCGAACGGACGGTTGCGTGGTGAGCTCGCTGCCGCGCGTGTTCTTCGTGTGCATCGGGAACGCCGGCCGCTCGCAGATGGCGCAGGCGTTCTACGAGCGGCGCGGCGGGGAGGCGCGCTCAGCCGGCTCCCGGCCGGAGCGCGAGGTTGCCTGCCCGGTGCTGCCGGGCAAGCGATACGTCGACTGGAACCTGCCCGATCCGGTAGTCATGCCGCTCGAGGAAGTTCGCGCTCTCCGCGACGACATCGAGCGCCGCGTCGAGAAGCTCTAGTCGACCGGGCGTGTCGCCGCGACGGCGTCGAGCTGGTTGGCGTGGTAGAGCACGGACGCCTCGGCGGTTCGGGCGGCTCGCGCGTCGTGGTGCGTCGCAACCGCATGGAGCAGCTCGGCCCTCGCGTCTGCGTCCAACCCTGATGCGCGCTGCTCGATGAGGCGCAGGCCGAGGTGGACGTGGCCGAGCAGGCGTCCCTCCTCCGTCTGCCGGAACGTCGGCCCGCGCTCCAGCTCGATGGTGCGACCTACATCGTGCAGCAGCGCGGCTGCGAGGATCAGATCGCCGCGCAGGCGCGGGTGTAGCTGCGTCGCCTCCCGGCAGAGCGTCGTGACGCCGACCGTGTGCTCGAGCAGCCCGCCCGCGTATGCGTGGTGGCTTTCGGCCGCGGGCAACCCGCGAAGCGCAGCCCGGATCTGCTCGTCCTCGACGAACCGGCCGACCACGGTGCGCAACCCCGGATGGGAGATCTCGCCCGCGAGAAACTCGAAGAAGCCGTCGAGCTCGGCCGCGTCTCGTCGCAGTGCCGGCGCAAGCTCGGCCGGATCCGCCTCGGCCGCCTCCACCGAGCGAACGTCCAGCTGGAGCCGGTCGCGAAATCGCTCGACTCGGCCCAGGACGCGCACGGCATCGCCTTCGCCGAAGCGCCCGTCCAGCAGCTCGACGTCCGACCAGACGCGCGCCTCGATCCGCCCGCTCGGGTCGACGAGCTCGAGCGCGAGATACGGCGCGCCGCCCCGCGTCCGCCGCCGCTCCTTGCGTGCGACGGCGTAGATGCCCTCGACCACCCGGTCCTCGGCGAGAGAGGCGATCGCAGCGCTCACGCGCTGAGTCTAGGCCCGCAACCGGATGCTAGGCTCGGCCCGCGATGGCCGAAGTCAAGCCGTTTCGCGCCGTTCGCTACGGCGAGCGGGCCGGCCCGCTCGAGGCGCTCGTCGCTCCCCCCTACGACGTGATCTCACCCGAGCAGCGCGACGAGCTCCGGGCACGGAGCCCGTACAACGTCGTGCATCTGACGCTCCCCGACGACGAGCAGGAAGCGGGCCGGCTCTGGAGCGATTGGCGCGCCGAGGGCATCCTTCCGGAAGACGACGCGCCGGGATTCTGGTGGCTCTCGCAGGACTACGTCGGGCCTGACGGCGTTGCGCGCACCCGGGAGGGCCTCGTCGCGGCGCTGCGGATCGAGCCCTACGAGAACCGCGTGATCCTCCCGCACGAGCGCACACACCGTGGGCCAAAGGAAGGGCGCCTGAGGCTCCTGCGCGAGACGCGTGCCCAGCTCGAGCCGCTCTTCTTCCTCTACGAGGGCGAGCCGCCGGCGCAACGGCCGGAGCGCGACCCGGATCTCGAAGCCGACGGCGCGAGTCTGTGGCGGCTGCCGGCCGACGCGGCAATCGCCGATGCCTTCGCCGAGCGGCAGCTTCTGATCGCGGACGGCCACCACCGCTATGAGACGGCGGTTGCCTACCACGAGGAGGAGGGCAGTCCGGAGAGCGCCTACGTGCTCGCCGTGCTCGTCAGCCTCGAGGATCCGGGTCTGATGATCTTTCCGACGCACCGCGTCTTCGCGCACGAGCCGGCCGAGCCCCTCGCGACGGAGGAACGGTTGCCCAATCCCGAGCGTGCGCTCACCGTGCTGAACGAGCTGCCACGCGAACGTGCAGCAGCCGTCGTCTACCGCGCCGGCGACGCCGAGGTCGCGGTGGATGGAGAGGGCGAGCTCGACGTGCGTCTCGTCGACCGGCTCGGCCACGACGGCATCAGCTACACGCCCGACTGGCAGGAGGCGGTGCGCGCGGTCGACGCCGGCGAGGCGGCCGTTGCCGTGCTGATGCGCCCGACCCGGATCGAGGACGTCTTCGCCGTCGCCCAGCGCGGCGAGACGATGCCGCAGAAGAGCACGTACTTCTACCCGAAGCTCGTCTCCGGCCTGTTGTTACTTCCTCTGTGACCGAAGACTGGCTTGCCCTCTGCCGGGCGGCGGCCGAGGACGTGCGCGGCGTCCTCCGCGAGCTGCCGACCCGCATCGAGCGCGAGCCGGTGGTCGGCGACGGGGTCGGCGGCGACGAGACGACGGCGGTCGACGCCGCGGCCGAGCGTGTCATCCTCGAACGCCTGCGCGCGATCGACGGCGCGACGATCGTCTCCGAGGAGGTTGGCGAGCTCGCGGGTGACGGACGGCTGCGCATCGTCGTCGACCCGATCGACGGCTCGCTGAACGCCAAGCGCGGAATCCCGTTCTTCTCGCTCTCGATCGCGGTGGCCGACGGAGAGACGATGGACGACGTCGTCTTCGGTTACGTGCACGACTTCGGCACCGGCGAGGAGTGGACGGCCGAGCGCGGTGCCGGCGCGCGGCTGAACGGCGAGGAGCTCGGTGAGCTGCGGCCGAAGGAGGAGATCGAGATCCTCTCGTTCGAGGCGACGCTGACGTCTTCGGTCGCCGAGAAGGCGGCCGCGATGGTCGGAGTCGCCTATCGGCTGCGAATCATGGGCTCGCTGGCGCTGTCGCTTTGCCACCTCGCCGCGGGGCGCGTCGACGCCGTCTGCTCGCTGAAGGCAGCGCGGGCGGTCGACATCGCGGCCGCGCAGCTCCTCGTCCGCGAGCGCGGAATCGCGATCGACCTGCCCGAGGCGGCGCCGTTCGGCGAGGCCCCGCTCGACATCGAGGGCCGATCGCGGGTAGTCGCCGCCGCCACGCCGGAGGTCTGTGCCGCGCTCTTCGCTGCGCTGTCGCAGTGATTCGCATCGGCTGCTCGGGCTGGAACTACCAGCACTGGCGCAACGGCGTCTTCTATCCGCCGCGCTGTCCGCCGCGGCTCTGGCTCGAGTTCTATGCACGGCACTTCGACACCGTCGAGGTGAACGCGACCTTCTACCGACTGCCGCGCGAGACCGCCGTTGCGAACTGGGTGCGCGAGAGCCCAGCGGGGTTCCTGTTCGCTGTGAAGATGAGCCGTTACGTGACGCACATCAAGCGGCTGCGCGAGCTGCCGCCGAGCCTCGAGCTCTTTTACTCGCGCATCAGGCCGCTCGTCGGCTCGCCGAAGTTCGGCCCGGTGCTCTGGCAGCTGCCTCGCACGTTCCGCCGGGATGACGAGCGGCTGCGGCAAGCGCTCGAGCAGCTGCCTCCCGGCCGGCACTGCTTCGAGTTCCGGCACGAGAGCTGGTTCGCCGACGAGGTCTACGAGCTCCTGCGCTCGCACGGGGTCGCGCTCGTGATCGGCGACACGCCTACCCGCCCGTTCCAGGCGCACGAGCTCACCGCCGACTGGACGTTCATCCGCTTCCATCACGGGACTCGCGGGCGCAACTCGAACTACTCGGAGCGCGAGCTCGAAGAGTGGGCCGGGCGGATCGAGGGCTGGGCTGCTCGCTCGGACGTCTACGCCTACTTCAACAACGACTGGAACGGCTACGCCGTCCGGAACGGTCTCTGGCTCAAGCGGCGGCTCGGGGTCTAGCATCGCGCCTGTGCGGCTCCTCGTCGGTGGAGTTCTCGTCGCGGCGCTCGCGGGCTGCGGAGGACACGGGACCGCAACGACCGCGACGCGCGCAAAGTCGTCGATTCGCGTCCGGTTGTCCGCGGACTCGCACCACCCGCGAGTCGGCAAGCCCTGGCACTACGAGGTGCGAGTGACCGACGCAACGGGCAAGCCGGTGCCTGCCCTTGTGCACCTCCAGATCCTCTTCGGCGGCGCACCCGTCGGACAGGTCGGGCGCCACCGGGTCGCGCATGGCGTCTGGCGCGAGACGATCGGAACGGGTTCCAACGCGCCGTTCCCGGCTCGCGCGCGCGGCGTGCGGCTCGCCTTCCAGGCGGTGGTGACCGCGCTTGGCCAGACGAAGAAGGCCAACTACTGGGTTACTGTCAAGTGAACGGAGCCGAAGTCGTCGTGGAGCATGTGCGGAAGGCGTTCGAGGGCGGGCGGATCCGAGCGCTCGAGGACGTCTCGCTGCGGATCGCGCCCGGTGAGCTCGTTGCGTTGACGGGCCCGTCGGGGTCGGGCAAGAGCACGCTCCTGAACCTGATCGGCGCGCTCGACCGGCCTGACGCCGGCACGATCGCGGTCGACGGTGCGGTCGTGGACGGCTCGGATGCGTCGGAGTACCGGGCCCGGACCGTCGGCTTCGTCTTCCAGTTCCACAACCTGATCCCGGTGCTCTCGGCGGCCGAGAACGTGCAGGTACCGATGCTCGGGCGCGGGCCCGGCCGCGCGGAGCGAGTGGCGCGGGCGGAGGAGCTGCTCGGGGAGGTCGGTCTTGCGGGCCGCGCCGAAGCGTTTCCGCCGACGCTCTCGGGAGGCGAGCGCCAGCGGGTCGCGATCGCGCGGGCGCTCGCGAACGATCCGCGGCTGCTGCTCGCGGACGAGCCGACCGGCGCGCTTGATTCGGAGACCGGCGACCAGATCGTCGCGCTGCTGCAGCGACTGCGGGAGTCGCGGGGAATGACCATCCTGCTCGTCACGAACGATCGCGCGATCGCAGAACGCGCCGACCGCGTCCTCGAGCTCCGCGATGGCCGGCTACTCGCGGCGGAGGGCTTCGATCGGCGAGAGGCGGACGGCTCGGAGCGTCGGGTAGACGGCGCCCAGGACGCCGACGCCTAGCGCGAACGCGAGGCCCCAGGCGAACACGCCCGCCGTAAAGTCCGGCTCGATCAGCGTCCCGCTGTTGTCGCCGGTCGTGAAGAGCTCGGCGGCGGCGTAGCCCAGGGCGAGCCCGGCGGCCAGCGCAACCAGGCAGATCGCGAGCGCCTCGCTGACGATCAGCGCCGCGATCCGCCGGTCCGGCCAGCCGACCGCGCGCAGGATCCCGATCTCCCGCACCCGCTCGAAGACCGACATCGCCATCGTGTTCGTAACCGCGATCCCGCCGACGATCAGCGCCAGCAGCGAGATGATCCAGCCGGTCGTGACGATCAGGCGCGAGCTGGTGTCGATCTTGACCGCCTGGCCCGGCTCGGTCACCGCGACAGTGTTCGGGAAGTCGCGCTCGAGCCGGCTCGCAACCGCCTTCGGTCGCGCGCCCAGCGATGCCGTCACCGCGATCGTCGTCACCTCGTGCGGCCGCCTTACCAGCTGCTGGACGGCTCGCAGAGGCAGGACGGCGCCGTTGTCGACGAACGCATTTCCGCTGTGATAGATCCCGGCGACTCGGAACGACCGCTTGCCGAGGCGGAGCATCTCGCCGGCGCCAAGGTGTAGCCGCCGGGCGGCACCGTCGCCGAGCAGGGCCTCGTCGCCTTTCGCACGGCCGCCCTCGACCACCACGGTCCGCAGCGCGGGGAACTCGCCGGGCACGTAGCCGAAGACGAGCAGCTTGCTCGTGCTGAAGAGGAAGATCCGCGCGGTCCCCGCGACTCCGGGCTCGTGCGCCACTTCGCGCGCGAGGCTCTCCGGGAGAAGCGACTGCGTGAGATCGGCCGTCCCAGCCTGGAAGAGGCCGAAGTCGGCGCGGCCGACGTGGATCAGCTGCGCGGCGGTTCTCTTCGCGCCGTTGGTGATCGAGAGCAGCGCCACGATCAGTCCGACTCCCACGGAAACGCCGGCGGCCGTCAGCGCCGTCCGCACCGGACGTCTCAGCAGGTTTCGAAGCACCAGCCCGGGCCAGGTCACATAGGGCATCTTCGCTAGGCTCAGGCGCGGATGGAAGCCTCGCGCGAAGACATACTGAAGGCGCTCGAGCAGGTCATCGACCCGGAGCTGAAGCGGAACGTCGTCGAGCTGGACATGGTGCGCGACGTCCGCATCGAGGGCGAGCAAGTGACGGTCGGGATTGCCCTCACCGTTGCCGGCTGCCCGCTCCGCGCGAGCTTCGAGGAGCAAGTTGCGAAGGCGCTCGCGCCGGTCGGAGTGCAGCGAGTCCAACTCGAGTTCGACGTGATGACCCCCGACGAGCGCGCGGCGCTCACCGCCCGGTTGCGAGGGTCGGTCACCGAGCGGACGAAGGGCATCGCGCTCGACCGCTCGACGCGCGTGCTCGCGATCGCGAGCGGCAAAGGCGGGGTCGGCAAGTCGACTCTCAGCGCGAACCTGGCCGCGGCCTTCGCACGCGGGGGCCAGCGGACGGGAATCCTCGACGCAGACGTCTACGGCCACTCGATCCCGCACCTGCTAGGGATCCAGCAGAAGCCCGTAGCCGTCGACCGGATGATCGTGCCGCCGGTGAGAGGCGAGCTGAAGCTGATGTCGATCGGGTTCTTCCTCGACGACAATCAGCCCGTCATGTGGCGCGGCCCGATGCTTCACCGCGCGCTCGAGCAGTTCCTCACCGACGTCCACTGGGGCGAGCTCGACACGCTCGTCGTGGACATGCCGCCCGGGACCGGCGACGTCTCGATCTCGCTCGGCCAGCTCCTGCCGCGCGCGGAGGCGGTAATCGTGACGACCCCGCAGCCGCTCGCGCAAGAGGTGGCCGCGCGCGCGGCGCTGATGGCGCAGAAGACGAACATGCGCCTGCTCGGCGTCGTCGAGAACATGAGCGGTGAGACGTTCGGGACCGGCGGCGGCGACCGGCTCGCCGAAGAGCTCGGCGTCCCACTGCTGGGCCGGATCCCGCTCGACTCGCGGCTACGCGAGTCCGGCGACGCGGGCGAGCCGCTGGTGGAGCGCGATCCCGACTCCGAGCCCGCTCACGCAATCGCGTCACTCGCCGAGGCGATCACTGCGACGAAGCGCGAAGAGGGCGTCGGCATCGTCAAGGCGCTACCGGTTCTGGGTTGAACTTCGAAGGGCGCCCCGAGAGGCGCCCTCCGGTTCCAGCGGACCCCGGGGCTTTGGTCTTGCCAGAGCCCCACTGAAACCAGACGGTAAGACGTTCCTCGGGCCGAAAGGGCGGCCTCTATCGGTAAGGATTTCGTAAGTGCGCGACGAGGTTGTTCAGCGGCTGGCCGGGATCGGCTTTTCCGAGGCGGACGCCCGGACGCTGGCCGACCATTTCCTCGACGCCGAGGCGCGCGGCAAGCGCGGTCACGGCCTCTCGCGGGTCGAGTGGCTCGAGACGCTGCCGGGCATCGACCCGACTGCGCGGCCGAAGAAGGTGGCCGAGGCGCCCGGCTACGAGCGGTGGGACGGCAACGGCGCACTCGGCTACCTGACACTCGCCGCGATCGTCGAGGCTCAGCTTGCTTCGCCGCCGGCCGACGGGAGGCTCGTCGTCGCGCAGCGGTGCTTCCCGACCGGGATGCTCGGTCACTGGGCCCGGAAGCTCGCCGACGGCGGCCTGGTCGCGGTCCTGACTGCTACTTCTCCGCCGCGACTTGCACATCCCGAGGGCGGCCCGGAGCTCGCGGGGACGAACCCGCTCGCGATCGCGATCCCGAGCTCGGAGGGGCGACCGCTCGTCGCGGACGCGTCGATGGGCGCGGTCACCTACGGCGACGTGATCGCGGGACTTGCGAGCGAGGAGGAGCTCGTCCCGTTCGGCGGCGAGCACGCCCACAAAGCGTTCGCACTTGCGGTCGGGCTGCAGCTGCTGGTCGACTCGCTCGTCGCCGAGCCCGGTTACGGCGCGGTGCTGCTCGTCGCCCGCCCCGAGGCCGACCCGGTCCCGGCGCTACGCGCCCGAGCCGGCGGTCTTCGCCTGCCCGGTGATCGCTAGGAACTCGGGGTCCTCGCGCAGCGATTCGAAGTCCTCGTCCTCGGCCGCCATTTTCGGCACCCGTTCGGGCTCGAGCTCGGCGGCGCGCTCGAGGTTCGCCAGCGCCGACTCGCGGTCGCCCGTCAGTGCGTCGAAGCATGCGAGGTTGTAGCGGGCGTGCCAAGAGTCCGGCACTGCGGCGAGGCCGGCCTCGAGCTCGGCCCGTCCTCGGTCTTCGTCGCCCTGCCGCAGGTAGGAGAAGGCGGCGAAGCTCCACTCCCACCCTGACGGCTGGAACACCTCGCCGGGTTTTGCGCCGATCCCGAGCACGGTCGTGCCCGGCTCTGCCGCGAAGGCGCTGCGCAGCGTCCCCGGCGGGCAATGGACGAGGGTTCCGGCTCGCGCGTCGTGCTCCCGCCCCTCGATCGTGAAGGTCGCGCGTCCCGAGACGACGACGTACAGCTCTTCGTGCCCATCCTGCTCGCGGTGCTCCTCGACCACGCGCTGACCGGCTTCCTCCGCGGTGTACGCGTTGACGCCGAATGCGCGAATGTCGAAGTAGCGCCTGATCGGACGCCACGTCAGCCCGTCCTGCCCCGCGATCGGGAATGACTCCAGCTCGTCGATATGCACGACCCGTGCGGTCATGTCTGCCTCCTCAGCTCCTCGAACACGACGGGATCGATGCGCTCGACCCCCTCAACACGTTCCTCGAGGTTCTCGTTCCCGGCCCAGTGGAAGAGCGCGTCGGCGAGCTCGCCCTCGTAGCCGAGCTTTGCCAGTCGTTCTCGGAGCTCTGTGGCCAGATCGGTGTCGACATCGAGCCAGTCTTCGGGCGGCGTCTTGCCGAAGATCGCCTGGTGCATGCCGTAGATCCGGCGCAACTCGTCCAGCGGGCGGGGATGCTCGTCCACGCGTATGTCGACGACTTCGTCGGAGAGCCCCGCGTAGCCGCCGTCGCGCTCGACGACGAGCAGTGCCGCCGACTGCTGTCCGCGGCGGTCGCCGCCGGCTGCCTGCGCGGCGTCCAGGCAGTCGAGGAGGCGCTCCGCGAGCGGGCCTGAGCCGGCCTCGAAGGTCTTCGCGATCGCGTCCACCGTGGCCTCCGAGACCAGGATGTTCCCCTGCGCCGCGTAGCAGTTCCCGGTCCGGCCGCCGGCCCACTCAAGGCATTCGGCGCCGCTATACGTCGCGGCCCGGCCTTCACGGTCGACGACCCCGACCTGCCGGTGGTCGCGACCGTCGTCGGCGGATGTGAGGCGCTCGACGACCTTCTCCGCGCTCAGCCCTTCGCGTAGCAACGTCAGCCCCTCTTGTCCGTAGCGGGGATTCGCGTAGGCCTGGGTTGCGATCGCGCCGACACCGGGCTCCGCCCAGGGGACGACCGAGCCGACGGCGAGGAACTTCGACTGCGTTGCGACGCCCCACTGGCCGGCCTGCGGGTCGCAGGCGGCGATCGAGTACGTGGCGACCAGCAGAGCTCTAGCCATACGTGAGCTTGGTGAGGTCGAGGTCGAGGAGCTCACGCCTCGTCTCGGGAACGAGGACGGAGGCGACCTCGGGGCGGGCGAGGGCAGCCTTGACCTCTTCGGGCGACTGCGCGCGGACAACGACCGGCCGCCCCCCCTCGTGCGCGGCCTTGAGGGCGGCATCGTCGGAGACGTCGTCCAGCACCAGCGCGTCGTCGGTTTCGAGCTCGCCCTCGACCGCGATCTCCGGGACGCGGCGGCCGGTGGCTCCGAACCAGCGCTCTCTCAAACCGTCGCCGTCTCGCCGGGCTCGAGTGCGAGCACCTCGACCCCAGGGGCGTGCTGTCGCAGCTCGTCTGGCGTGCCCGCGAGCAGTGGGAACGTCCCGTAGTGGCTGGGGATGCAGCGCTGGACGCCGAGCAGCTCGAGCGCAACGCCGGCCTCGCGCGGATCCATCGTGAAGTGGCCGCCGATCGGCAGCACGGCGACGTCCGGCGAGTAGATCCGGCCGATCAGCTGCATGTCGCCGAAGACGCAGGTGTCGCCGGCGAAGTAGATGGTCGTCCCGTTATCGAAGCCCAGCACGAGCCCGGCAGCCTCGCCGAGATAGTCGCCGTCGTCGGAAGAGCTCGAGTGGAAGGCGTTCACGACCGTGAACTTGACGCCGCCTGCCTCGACGGTGCCGCCCTTGTTGGGACCGGGCACCTCGCCGACGTTTGCGCCCTGCTGGCCGAGCCAGCCTTTGAGCTCGACGAGGGCCACGATCTCGGGCTCGAACTTCTTGCTCAGATCGACGCTCTCGCCGACGTGGTCACCGTGGCCGTGCGTGAGCGCGATCACGTCGACCCGCTCGGGCTCCTTCTCGGAGTCCGGGCACTTCGGGTTGCCGAGCCACGGATCGACGTAGACGCGCTTGCCTCCGGGCGTGTCCAGCCGGAAGCTCGCGTGGCCCAACCACGTCACCGGTACGTCGGCCATTCGCGCTCCTTTCTCACGGGAGGCGTGAGCGTAACGAAGGAGGCTCGGCGCGGACGCCGAACCTCGGGGCATGGCTTGGGGAGTTCCGGTCGCGCTCGTCGTCGCGGCTGCGGCGGCGGACGGGGCGGGCATGCACGGGGTCGCGTTCTACGCGCTGCTGGCGGCGGTGCCTGCGGTCGCCGCGGCTGCGCTCGGAGCCTACGGCGATGCCCTCGAGCGTGAGCGTGGTCGGCTGCACGCCTACCTGTGGGGCATCGTGCTCGCGTTGACCGTCGCGGGTGCGGCGGTTCGCGCGCCGGCGCTCGCGGAGGGAACGGTGCCTGCGCCGGCCCGCTCGGCGGTGGTCGCGTGTCTAGCGATCTTCTGCGCGCAGGCGATCGCGGGCCTCGTCGCCGAGCTGCGCCGCACCTAGGTTCACGCGCGCCCGCCCGCGCGCGCCCCTGGGTGGGTGGGGGTTTGGGACGGTACCGGGTTGAGGCACACGGATGTGTGACGCGTCTGTGCCGAGTTTGTAACTTCGCGACGGCGCGCTAGAAGAGCACGCCGGCGGCGTGCTTCGCGCCCTCGATCAGCGGCTGCACGGCGAAGAATGAGCCGACCGTCACGACGAGCGCTCCGGTGACCGCCGTCTGCAGCAGCCGCTCCGACGGAGGTGAGCCACCGGCCACCGGGGCCAGTTGCAGCTCCTCGGACGGCCGCATGAACAGCGCGCGAACGACGCCGAGGTAGTAGTAGAGGCTCACCGCCGTCGCCGCGACCCCGACGATCACGAGCCAGGTCCACCCGTGTCGGTACGCGGCCGCGAAGACGTAGAACTTGCCGACGAAGCCACCGGTCAGCGGGAACCCCGCGAATCCGAGCATGAAGACCGAGAGCGAGATCCCGAGCAGCGGCCGCTCCCAGCCGAAGCCCGCGAGGTTCTCGACCGTCACTGGCGCATTGAGCTCCCGCTCCCGCGCCGCGACCACCGCGAACGACCCGATCGACATCGCCGAATACGGCACCAGGTAGTACAACAGCGCCCGCCCGCCCAGCGCGTTGTTCGCGGCGATCGCGATCAGCATGAAGCCGGCGTGCGAGATCGACGAGTACGCCAGCATCCGCTTCACGCCCCGCTGCACGAGCGCAGCGAGATTCCCCACGGCGAGCGAGGCGCACGCGATCACCGCGATCGCCACGGTCCACAGCCGTGCCTCCTGCGGGAACGCCGTCACGAGCACGCGGAGCGTGAGCACCAGCGCCGCCGTCTTCGTCGCCGCCGACATGAATGCTGTCACCGGGGTCGGCGCGCCCTCGTAGACGTCCGGCGTCCACATGTGGAACGGCGCGGCCGAGGTCTTGAACCCCAGCCCGCCGATCACGAGCGCGAGCCCGGCCACGAGGAGCGCGTCGTGCGAGAGGTGCTGCGCAGCGACCGCGTGGGCGATCTCCCCGAAGCGCAGCGCACCGGTAGCCCCGTACACGAGCGCCGAACCGAAGAGGAGCATCGCCGACCCGAAGCCGCCGACGATCAGGTACTTCAGCCCCGCCTCCAGCGAGCCCACGAGCTCGACGTCGATCGCGCAGAGGATGTAGAGGCTGATCGAGAACCACTCGAGCCCGAGGAAGAGCGTCATCAGTGTGCTCGCGGTGGTCAGGAATGCCATCCCGGCCCCGGCCCAGGCGAGCAGAGCGTAGTACTCGGCGATGTGGTCGTCGGCCATCGGCTCGGTGGCCGACGTCCAGACCGCGAGGAAGCCCGCGCCGCCGATGATGATCTCCGCGAACGCGCCGAGCCGGTCGCGCTGGATCGCGGCGCCGATCACGCCGTGAGCATCGGCCGAGAACCCATAGAGAAGCGCTGCTGCGACGATCGCCCCCGCGAAGCCGAACGCGCAGACGGTCGCGCCGAAAGGTCGTCGCGCGCGCCGCGGGACGAGCACCGCGCCGAGCAGCGCCACGGCGCCCGCGCCGAGGAGCGCCAGCGTCGGCGAGAGCGCAAACCAGTCGACGTGAGGAGTCGAGATCACCGTAAGACCTCGCTCAGCGCCGAGGACGGCGAGTTGCCGAAGGAGCGGTCGGTGATCGCCGCCGGCCACGCCGAGAGAACAAGCAGGCAGCCGAGAAGCGGGACGAGGATCCCGAGCTCCGCCGGCCGCAGATCGAGCGCCGCCTCCGAGATCGACGGTCCCGGAGAGCCGTGCAGCACGGCCGAGATCAACCGCAGCATGTACATCGCGGCGAGCACGATTGCGATAGCGCCGACCACGGCCCAAGCCCAGCCCGTCCGGAAGACTCCGGCCAGGATCGCGAACTCGCCGGCAAACGCCGTCGATCCCGGCACCGCGAGCGCGATGATCCCTGTCGTCATCAGCACCGTTGCGAGTGCCGGCCTCCCGCGCGCCATCCCGCCCAGCCGCGCCAGCTCACCGGTGGCCGCGCGCCGCTCGATCCCTCCCGCGAGCAGGAACAGCGTCGCCGAGATCAGACCGTGGTTGACCATCTGCAGCACGGCTCCGTTGAGCCCGAGGTCGTTGACGGCGAAGAGCCCGAAGGTGATCAGTCCAAGCTGAGCGAGACTCGAATAGGCGATCACCCCGCGCAGGTCGGGAGCGCGGAACGCCAGCATCGAGCCGTAGATCAACCCGCACCCGGCCAGCACGAGGATCGGGATCCGGAAGTCGGAAGTGGGCCCCGGGAACTTCGAGATCGCGATTCGCAGGAACCCGTACGCGGCAGCCTTCGAGACCACCCCCGACAAGACCGCCGCCACTTCCGGAGACGACTCGCGGTAGGCCTCGGGCAGCCAGGCGTGCAGCGGGAAGAGCGGCGCCTTGACCGCAAAGGCCGCGACAAACCCGAGGAAGATCCAGTCGCTCCCGTTCGTCCCCGAGCCGACCAGGTCGAAGGTGCCCTGCGACAGCCCGAGCACGATGATCGATGCGAGCATCAGCAGCGAGCCGGCCATCGTGTAGATGACGAACATCAGCGTCGCGCGCAGCCGCCCCGCCCCGCCCCAGACGCCGACGAGCACGTAGAGCGGGATCAGCATCGCCTCCCAGAAGACGTAGAAGAGGAGCAGGTCCTGGGCCGCGAAGACGCCGACGAGCGCGCCCGTCAGCAGCAACATCAGGCCGTAGTAGGCGCGCGGACGGTCGCGCCCCGCCCAGACCGCGTAGGCGATCGCGGCCGCCATCACGACCACGGTCATCCCGACGAGCCAGAGCGAGAAGCCGAACAGCCCGACGTGGTAGGAGACGTGCAGGTCGGAGAACCAGCTCGTGCGCTGGTCGAGCTGCAGCCCCGGCTTGGAGAAGTCGAAGCGCGCGACCGAGTCGATCCACAGCGCCACCTCGGCGAGCGCCACGAGCAACGCCGTCGAGCCGACCGCGAACGGCCGCAGCGGCAGGATCCAGATCACGAGGGCGCCGCCGATCGGCAGCAGGATCAGCGCGGTCGACAGCCAGTGCATCAGCGCACCACCACGAACACCACCGTCACCACCGCGAGGCTGGCTGCGATCGCCAGCGCGTAGGTGCGGACCAACCCCGTCTGGAGCCCGCGCGTGCCCGACCCGAGCCCGCGCACGCCCTGGGCGATGCCGCTGACCGAGCCGAACACCAGCGGCTGCTCGACCCACTTGAGCAGCCCGTTCGCGACGAAGACGGCCGGCCGGTAGAAGAGCGCGTCGTAGAGCTCGTCGAAGTAGAACTTGCGCTCGAACAGCGGCAGCGACTTGGGAGCCTCCGCGCGGCGCGCGCCGTAGATCCACCAGGCAACTCCGATCCCGGCGAGGCCGAGCGCCACCGCGATCACGCTCGAGGCCGCCTCCTGGAGGCTCGATGCGTCGACCAGAGCCGGCGCGACCGGTTCGAGCCAGTCGGAGACCGGCGTCCAGATTCCCGCGAACTGGAGCCAGCCGCCGAGCGCCGCGAGCACGGTCAGCACGCCGACCGGCACGGCGAGCGACACGCCCACCACGTCGCGCCGCAGTGCGCGGAAGTGCTCCCGCACGAACCCCGAGGGCTCGCCCCAGAACGCCATGAAGAGCATCCGGAAGGTGTAGAGCCCGGTCAGGAACGCGCCGACCATCCCGGCAACCCACAGGATCTGGCCGTACCAACCGTGCGCGAGCGCAGCGGCGAGAATCGAATCCTTCGAGAAGAATCCGGAGAACGGCGGCACGCCGGCCAGCGCGAGCGAGCCGACCGCGAACGCCCAGTACGTCCGCGGCAGGAACCGGCGTAGCCCGCCCATCTTCCGCAAGTCCTGCTCGCCCGCGAGCGCGTGGATGACGATCCCGGCCGCCATGAAGAGCAGCGCCTTGAAGAAGGCGTGCGTCATCAGGTGGAACATCCCGTTCGCGTAGGCGCCGAGCCCCGCGCCGAGGAACATGTAGCCGATCTGGGACATCGTCGAGTACGCGATGACGCGCTTGATGTCGGTCTGGACGAGCGCGATCAACCCCGCTAGCAGGAGCGTCGCGGCGCCGAGGCCGGCGGCGAGCTCCTCGACGCGCGGCGCGGCCTCGAAGAGCGAATGCGTGCGGACGATCAGGTAGACGCCCGCAGTCACCATCGTCGCCGCGTGGATCAGCGCGCTCACCGGCGTCGGGCCCTCCATCGCGTCCGGAAGCCAGGTCTGCAGCGGCAACTGCGCCGACTTGGCCACCGCGCCGCCGAGCAGCCCGAGCGCGATCAGGTTCGCCGCCCAGCCGTGAAGCGACCCGGCCCGCGGAAAGACGGCTTCGAAGTCGAGCGAGCCCGTCCGCTGGATCAACAGGAAGAGCGCGAGCGCCATCGTCGCGTCGCCGATCGCATTCATCACGAATGCCTTCTTGGCCGCCGCGGTCGCGCTCGGCCGCTCGTGCCAGAAGCCGATCAGGAGGTAGGACGAGAGGCCGACGAGCCCCCAGCCTGCGAGCAGCATCAGCAGGTTCCCGCCCTGGACCAGGAGCAGCATCGAGAAGACGAACAGCGCCATGTAGGCGAAGTAGCGGCGCTCCTCGTCGTCGCCGTCCATGTAGCCGATCGAGTAGCCGACGATCAGGCAGCCGACCCCGGCGACGACGAGCATCATGAAGACGGAGAGCGGGTCGACCGCGATCCGCAGGTCGAAGTGGAACGTCCCGGCCGTCAGCCAGCGCCAGAGCGTCGACGGGTGGTAGCGCTGGGACGGCGAGTCACCGAGCAGCCCGGCGAAGCTGACGAGCGCCGCGACGAACGACATGCCGACCGAGGTCGTGGCGACGTAGCCTGCACCGCGCCGGGTGAGGCGCTGCCCGGCCAGCGTGATCGCGATCGCCGCGCCGAGGGGCGCGAACAGGCAGATCCAGGCGGCGGCGATCAACCGCGCAGCGTCCTGAGCTTGTCCACGTCGAGATCGAGCCGGCGCCGCGCCATCGCCACGATCAGGCCGAGCCCGACGACGACCTCGGACGCGGCGACCGCCATCACCGTGAGCGCGAAGATCTGACCGTCCTCACGGCCGTGCTGCCGTGCGAACGCGATCAGGGCGAGGTTCGAGCCGTTGAGCATGATCTCGAGCGAGAGCAGCACGATCAGCGGGCTGCGCCGGATCAACACTCCGAGCGCGCCTGTGCAGAACAAAAAGGCTGCGAGGCAGAGGTACCAGACGGCATCCGGGCCGTTCATTGCGTCTCTCGGGAATGGCTGCCGAGGATGACGCCGCCGACCGCAGCGATCAGCAAGACGATCGACGTGATCTCGAACGCGAGCAGATGGTCGGTCAGGAACAGCCGCCCGATCTCGTACGGCCGGCCGTAGAAAAAGTCGACGCGCGCCGAGTGCGACAGCCGCCCGCTCGACTTGAGCCCGATCACGACGATCACCTCGACGAGCAGGGCGGCCGAGGCCGCGACCGCGCCGAGCGCTTGCCAGCTCGGCCCCCCGGCCCACGGCGCGTCGGCCCGGCCGCCGAGGTAGGCGATCACGAACAGGAACATGACCATCACCGCGCCCGCGTAGACGAGCACCTGCGCGGCGGCGACGAACTCGGCGGAGAGCAGCAGGTAGAGCACGGCGAGCGAGGCGAGGTTGCCGATCAGCGACAGCGCCGAGTAGAACGGGTTCGAGAACGTTATGACCGCGATCCCGGAGCCGAGGCAGGCGAGGGCGGCGACGACCCAGACGATCCAGACGAGGATGTTCCCCGCCACCTACGAGTGCTCCTGGTAGTACGGGATCGGCGTGTCGTAGAGGTCGCGGTCGGCAACCGGAACCTTCTTGATCGGCTCCGCCAGGAGCATGTCCTTCGTGTAGATCAGGTCGTCCCGCGAGTACTCGGAGATCTCGTACTCGTTGCCGAGCGTGATCGCGTCGAACGGGCACGCGAGCTCGCAGTAGCCGCAGAAGATGCAGCGGCTCATGTTGATTTCGTAGATTCGCGCGTAGCGCTCGCCGGCGGAGACACGGTTGTCGGCGGTGTTCTCGGCTGCGACGACACGGATGCAGTCGGCGGGGCAGGCCGCCGCGCAGAGCGAGCAGCCGACGCATTTCTCGAGCCCGTTCTCGTGGACGTGGAGTCGGTGGCGGCCGCGGAAGCGCGGATAGACCGGCCGCTTGTACTCCGGGTACTGCTGCGTGATCGGCTTCTTGAAGATCTGCTTGAAGGTGACTCCGAAGCCTTTGACGCTGTCGATCGGGTTCCCTCGGGCCACTAAATCGCCACCACCAGCGCCGCGGTCACGACCGCGTTGATCGTCGCGGCCGGCAAGAGCACCTTCCAGCCGACCCGCATCAGCTGGTCGTAGCGAAGCCGCGGCAGCGTCGCCCGCAGCCAGAGGAAGAGGAACAGGATCACGAACAGCTTCAGCAAGAACCAGAGCGGCCCGAGCGGCGCCCACGGCCCGTACCAGCCGCCGAAGAAGAGCGTCACGGCGAGCGCCGAGAGCGTGATCATGTTCACGTACTCGCCCATCTGGAAGAGGCCGAAGCGCATGCCGCTGTACTCGGTGTGGTAGCCGGCGACGAGCTCGGTGTCGGCCTCGGGCAAGTCGAACGGCGGCCGGTTCGTCTCAGCCACGCCGGCGACGAAGAACACCACCAAGCCTACGAACTGCGGGCCGAAGAACCAGAACGTCGAGGCCTGCTTCTGGACGATGTCGACGAGCGAGAGCGACTGGCCCATCAGCACGACGCCAAGCACGGCGAAGGTCAGCGAGACCTCGTACGAGACCATCTGCGCGCACGTGCGCATGGAGCCGAGCAGCGCGTACTTCGAGTCGGAGGCCCAGCCGCCGACGATGAAGCCGTAGATCCCGAGCGAGCTGAGCGCGAAGATCACGACCAGCGCGATCGGCAGGTTTGCGACCTCGCCGCTCACGTTCCACTTCCAGATGTGCCAGCCCGGCCCGAACGGGATCACGCTGAAGGCGGCGAGCGCCGTGAAGGACGAGAACACCGGCGCCGCGATATAGAGCACGTCGACCGCGGAGGCGGGGAAGAAGCTCTCCTTGCGGATGAGCTTGATCAGGTCGGCGATCGGCTGGAGCAGCCCGAACGGGCCGACGCGGTTCGGCCCGTAGCGGAGCTGCATCCGCGCGAGCACCTTGCGCTCGACCCACGTCATGTAGGCGAAAAGCAGCAGGAGCAGGTTGATGATCAGGAAGGCCTTGATCAGGGAGATCCACCAGGGGTCGGTCACTTGGCGACCTCCACGGTTCCGCCGAGCTCGCCCGCGTGCTCGGCGGCGATGCGGACGACGCCCTCGCGCAGGCTCTTCGTGATGCGGGCGCGGAGTTGGAGCGAGGTGCCGTTGTGCGTGACCGTGACGGTCTCTCCCGGCGCGATCCCGCGTTGGCCGGCGTCGCCGGGCGAGAGCTCGACCTCCGGAGCGGGACGCTGGAACTGGAGCTCCGGGACGCGCTCGACCGCCGGGCCAGAGAAGAGGGGGCGGTAGCGGACGAGGCGGAGGCCCTTGCCTTCCGCGGCAGGCTCTTTGGGGAGCTCCGCGGCCGGTGCCTCGCTGCGGGTGCGGAGGGGCGCCTCCTCGCCGACCTCGCCGAAGGGCAGGCCGTCGTAGATCCGCTCCGAGAGCTCCGCGAAGACCGCGGACGCGTGCGGGGACACCTCGACGCCGAAGCGCTCCGCGAGCCTCGAGATCCACGCGAGCTCGTCGGGGGCGGGCGGGATCACGGCTCGGCGGAGGCGCTGCAGCCGGCCCTCGAGGTTGACGTAGGTGCCGTCTCGCTCGAGGTAGCTCGTCCCGGGGAGGACGAGGTCGGCCCAGCCGACGGCCAAGCCCTGGAACATCGCGGTCACGATCACGCGCTCGGCGCGCTCGGCCAGGGCCCGCACGTTGGCGTCGGCGGCGGCCTCGTCGCCGGACACGAAGAGCAGCCCGATCGGCTCGGGGTTCGGGCCTTCGTCGTCTGAGGCGGCCGCCCACGCGTCGGCGATTCCGCGGCCGTTCGGCGTGCAGGGCAGGTGGAAGGCGCCGCTCCCGGGCTTGCCGGCGAAGCCGAGCTCCTTGGCGAGCGCGGCGAGATGGGCTCCGCCGGCTCCTTCTTCGCCGGACCAGATCAGGATCGCGCGCTCGCTCTCGCGCAGGCTCTTGCCGAGCGCGTTTCGCTTGTCGGCGAGGCGGCGGCAGCCCTCGAGCGCGTCGCCCGCCTGCTCGACCTGTGCGCCCTGCCGGCGCGCGGCCTTGACCCACAGCTCGACGATCGGCGCGCGCTCCGCGACCGGCTCGTCGCCGAAGACGACGACGATCTCGGCGTCGCGGATCGCCGAGAGCGGGAGCCGGAATGCGTCGAGGGCGGGGCTCGTCTCCTCGGGCAGCACCCCGGTGTGCGCGCCGAGACCGGCCCGCATAAGCCGCCCGAGCGCGTACGCCTGCTCGACCGTCTCCGAGCCGGAGAGCGCGGTCACGATCCGTCCCTCCGCCTGCGTCAGCAGCTCTTCGCCCTCGTCGAGCGCGTCGTCCCACGAGAGCACGTCGAAGCCGCGGCGGCGGACGCGGTGCAGCGGGTCGGCGATCCGGTCGCGCGCGCGCAGGTGGGTGAAGGCGAAGCGGCCCTTGTCGCAGAGCCAGCCCTCGTCCACCTCCGAGTGGTTGCGCGAGAGGATCCGCTTGACCTTGCCCTCGCGCGTCGTCGCCTGGATGTTGCAGCCGACCGGGCACAGGCCGCAGACCGTCGGCACGTTCTGGATCTCCCACGGACGAGCCTCGAAGCGGTACTGCGTCGAGGTCAACGCGCCGACCGGGCAGAGCTCGATCACGTTGCCCGAGAAGGGCGCGAGGTACGGCTCGTCCTCGAAGGTCGCGATCACGGACTGGGCGCCTCGGTTGAGCGCGACGAGCTGGCCGTCCTCGGCGACCTCCTCGGAGAACCGCGTGCAGCGATAGCAGAGGATGCAGCGCTCGCGGTCGAGGGCGATCGCCGGCGAGATGGGAATCGGCTTCTCGAAGGTTCGCTTGGGAAAGGTCATGCGCGTGTTGCCCGGGCCCCAGCGGAACGTCAGGTCCTGGAGCGGGCACTCGCCGCCCTTGTCGCAGACGGGGCAGTCGAGCGGGTGGTTGACCAGGATGAACTCGAGCGTCGCCTCCTGGCCCTCGGCGGCGCGCTCGGAGGTCTGGGCGGTGCGGACGACCATTCCGTCGGTGGCGGTCAGCGTGCAGGCGGCCTGGAGCTTCGGCATGCCCTCGATCTCGCAGAGACACATGCGGCATGCGCCGACGGCCGCGCCGAGCCGCGGCTCGTAGCAGAAGACGGGGATCTCGACCCCGGCCGCGAGCGCCGTCTCGACGAGCCCGGTCCCGGGCGGCACGTGAACCTCGCGCCCGTCGACGGTGACGGTAACGAGCTCAGGCGTGCTCACGTCACACTCCCGTGCGGGTGTCTGACACCACGGAAACCGCCTCCGAGCAGGGACTGTGGAAAGTTCGTGACGGTTTCGTATGGGTGTCTGACACCGGGACAGGTCACGCTGGGACCTCGGCTACCGGGGCATGGGTGTGCTGGTCGACCGGCGCGAAGGTGCCTTCCAGCGACGACTCGCCGCCGAACGGGCAGCCGCCTTCGTCGATGTGCCGCTGGAACTCGTCCCGGAAGTTGCGCACGTACTCGACCACCGGTCCAGCGGCGAAGTCGCCCAAAGCGCAGAGGCACTTCCCGAGCACGCGGTCGCAGACCGACAGCAACAGGTCGAGCTCCGATTGCTCGGCCCGCCCGTCTTCGAGCTTCTGCAGGAGCTGCACCATCCAGCGCGTCCCCTCGCGACACGGCGTGCACTTCCCGCACGACTCGTGCATGTAGAACTGCGTCGAACGCAGCGCGAGCTGAACCATGCACGCGCGGTCGTCGATCACTATCACGGCGGCGGCGCCGAGCTGCGAGCCCGCCTCCGCCACCGAGTTGAAGTCGAGATCGGTGTCGAGCTGGTCCGGCGTCATCACCGTCGTCGACGAGCCGCCGGGAATGATCGCCTTCAGCTCCCGCCCGTCCGGGATCCCACCGCCGAGGTCGTAGATCAGCTCCCGCAGCCCCGACCCGAGCAGGAGCTCGTAGTTGCCCGGCCGCTCCACGTTCCCGGACAGCGAGAAGACGACGGTGCCCGGAGACGGCTCGGGCCCGATCTTCGCGTACCACTCGCCGCCCTTCTCGACGATCACCGGCACCGTCGCGATCGTCTGGACGTTGTTGATCAGCGTCGGCGACCCGTAGAGCCCGCTCACCGCCGGGAACGGCGGCCGCGGCCTGGGCTGGCCCCGCTTGCCTTCCAAAGACTCGAGCAGCGCCGACTCCTCGCCGCAGATGTACGCGCCCGCGCCGCGGTGCAGCACGATCGTCACGTCGCCCATCAGCCCAGCCTTGCGCGCGTCCTCGAGTGCCCTGCGCATCACCTCGAAGACGTCCAGGTACTCGCCGCGCAGGTAGATGAAGACGTTCTGCGACTCGATTGCATGCGCCGTGACGAGGCAGCCCTCGATCAGGCGATGCGGGTTGAGCAGCATGATCTCGCGGTCCTTGAAGGTCCCGGGCTCTGACTCGTCCGCGTTGACGCAGAGGTACGTCGGCTTGCCGGTGCCCTTGGCGAGGAAGCTCGCCTTCCGGCCCATCGGAAACCCCGCGCCGCCGCCGCCTCGGGCTTCATCTTTCGCGCCTTCGCCAGAGCCTTGTAGCCGCCGATCGCCTGGTACTCGGCGAGCTTCGATAGGTCGCGCTCGCCGGCGTGCGCGAGCGTTAGCTCCCTAATCGCCACGCTTCAGCTCCTCGACGATCTCCGGCACGTCCTCGAGTCGCACGGGCTCGCGGTAGCGCTCGTCGACGACGACCACGACCGCCCGGCCGCAGCCGCCCGCGCATTCGATCGCGCGCAGCGTGAACCGGCCGTCCTCGCTCGTCTCCCCGGGCCGCACGCCGAGCTCGCGCTCGAACGCCTCCAGCACCTGCTGCGCCCCGACCAGAGCACACGAGAGGTTCGTGCAGACCTCGACCATGTGCTTCCCGACCGGAGCCAGATGGAGCATGTCGTAGAAGGACGCCACCGCCTCCACCTGCGCGGGGGCGAGGTCGAGCGCGTCGGCCACCTCCCGGATCGCCTCGGGCGGAAGCCAGCCCCCGTGCTCCTCCTGCGCCAGCCGCAGCGCGGGCAGGATCGCCGACCGCCGCTCGGGGTACTGGGACACCACCGCGCCCAGGTTCACCGGTCCACCTCCCCCATGACCGTGTCCAGCGAGCCGACGATCGCGATCAGGTCCGCGACCAAGGCGTCAGACATGCAGGTTGCGGTCGCCTCCAAAGCGACGAAGGAGGGCGCCCGGAATTTGACCCGCCAGGGCTTCGGCCCCCCATCGGAGACGACGTAACAGCCGAGCTCGCCCCGCGCCGACTCGAGCGCCACGTAGACCTCGCCCTCGGGCACGCGGTACCCCTCGGTGACGATCTTGAAGTGATGGATCAGCGACTCCATCGAGGTGTGCAGCTCCTCGCGCGGCGGCAGCACGACCTTGCGGTCGTCCGCGATCCACGGCTGCCCTTCCATCCCCTCCAGCCGGTCGAGGCACTGGGCGACGATGCGGGTCGACTCCCGCATCTCGTCCATGTGCACCTTGTAGCGGTCCCAGACGTCGCCGTTCGGATACGTCGGGACGCGAAAGTCGAGCTGCTCGTAGGCGAGGTACGGCTGCGCACGGCGCAGGTCCCAATCGACCCCCGACCCCCGCAGCACCGGCCCGGACTGCCCCAGCGCGATCGCGTCCTCGGCGGACAAGAGCCCGAGCCCCTTGGTGCGCTCGAGCCAGATCTCGTTCTGGTCGACGAGCCGCTCGTAATCGTCGACCGCCTTCGGCATCCAGTCGACGAACTTGCGCGCCTCCAGGAAGAATCCGCGCGGGATGTCCTCGGCGAGCCCGCCGGCCTGGAAATAGCGCGTGTGCATGCGCGCCCCGCAAACCATCTCGTAGAGGTCGAGGATCGAGTCGCGCTCGCGGAAGCAGTACCAGAACATCGAGATCGCGCCGAGCTCGAGCGCCGCGGTCCCGAGCCAGACGAGGTGCGAATGAATCCGGTTCAGCTCGCAGAGGCACGTGCGCATCCAGGTGGCCTTCTCCGGCACCT
>WNFY01008496.1_pt1 | contig 27283 bp, 20 predicted proteins | sample 5400091 | NCBI WGS metagenome assembly WNFY01 (sample SAMN13153364, study PRJNA577476) | soil metagenome | isolation source: 60 cm soil or saprolite under grassland replicate 1 | place: USA:California | collected 2016-06-15 | reverse complement strand
CCGCTCCAACTGCGCCGACAGCCAGCGCGGGAAGTAGATAGCCTGCACTGCCGGCGAAGACACGGAAATGCGAGGGCGTTTTAGAGTAGATCTGCATAAGTTTTACCAAATTACCCGCACTATCTTTGACGCCAATAATATTGGGATGTTCAGCTAGCGTAATTATTGTCTCTGCGTCCAGGTCCAGTCCACCGGTACTGGCGGGCATATTATAGATGACTACTGGCAGAGGACTGTAATCTGCAACAGTGTGATAGTGCACAACCAAGGCGCGGGAGTCCATGCGACCTTTGAAATAGAAGGGAGGCAAGACCAGCACGACATCCGCTCCAGAACTTGCCGCCTGCTGGCAATTGGCGATAGTCGCTCGTGTAGATTGCTCGCCACAGCCCGCAAGTATCGGAACTTGTTCCCCCGCGGTGGTACGGGCAGTCTCGATCACCTGCGCGCGTTCTTCTTTTGTCAGGTGAACAGCTTCCCCATTAGTACCCATAACGACATAGCCAGCAAGGCCAGTCTTCGCTAATCGCTGGATATGCCTCCGCAGGATGACGAGGTCAAGTTCATCCTGTTTGTCAAAAAAGGTGGGAAGGGGTGGATAAATACCACCTTGTAGGATAGGGAGTTCTGTCATGATAGTCTACTCCTCATTTCATTACGCCTCATAGTGGAGATTATAACACATCGAGCAGGTATAACATCACATTTGTTCTGTGCCATAGAGCATAGCAATGACTAAAAATATGGGGTATAGTCGTACATAGTAAAGAAACATAAAGGCGCTACAATGTACGCCAAAAAAACTAAGAAGGAGACATTCAATGAATCAAAAGATTGTAAAGCAAATTGTGGTGGGTATAGCGGCTCTCGTATTGATGGTTCTGTTCACAGCTTGTTCCGGAGTTGGCACCAATCCCAATGGAGGTCCAACTAACCTCACCGTATCAGGTTCGGTAGTTTCGGTTGATACCGTAAACCATTCCGTCACCTTGAGTTTCAACGGCCAGACGAAAACGATCAAGGGATTGACCAACGACCAGGTAGCTTACATGCAGAGCCAGATAGGGAAGGGATTTTCGATCCAGGTGACGCAAAACAGCGATGGTACGTACAGCATCCAGGCTGGGAGCAATCTCCAGGCCGACGAGACTCCCCTAGCCAATGAGACGCCAAATAGCAACGAGACCCCAGGTGTGAATGAGCCTGGCAGCATCGATTTTATCGGTAAAGTGCAGTCCGTTAATAGCAGCAGTATTGCAGTAAGCATGCCTGATGGCTCAACCCTGTCGATGAATATCGTGAATGGTCAGACTGACCTCTCACATTACAATGGTGGTCTGCCTGCTGTAGGCCAGTTAATCAAGGTTAGTGCTCTAGCCAACACCATCAACCACAGTTTCACGGCAACAGATCTGAAGCCTACAGACAGCGGCGATTTGAAGGATCAGAATACTGTTTCTTTCCAAGGTGTCACGACAAGTGCAGTTGGCTCTGATCGGGTGATCCACTTCGCGGTTGGCAGCAAGAACTTTAGCTACGCCATCGCCCCCACCGCGGATCTGAAAGATTTTAACAATAACGTTCAGTCTATCGGGAACAATGTCAGCGTAAAGGTAACCGTCCTGTTCAATGGAACCAGCGGTTCTGCTATCAAAGTTGACAGTTCGAACGGTCAGTAATCCATACTAAGGATCCATACTAAGGGTGCAATGCATACATTGCGCCCTTACTTTTTTGATCTCTCTAGACTTTCCCACTACGCTTCTCTGTCGCCCACGATCGCCTTTCTTCGCTGCTCTTCGGTCGTAATCGACCGCTTCTAATCATAGAAATTGTCATCAGTTATGGGAACTTTGGAGAGATACTTTGGATTCAGCCGACTCAGGAAGTTGTTTCAGTTGGTACATATAAGCGATCAGAATGAGCATCTCTTCTACCAGATTATACAGAAAGTGCAAATCAGGACGGCTAAGTGGTAAGCCACCTGCGATGGCTCCTCCGTGCGCTAAAAGACCCGGAGAGCCTTCAATGCCGGTTCTCAGGTAGAACGACATAATTGTAAAATGTTCAAGCGCGTGCCAGGTGACAATCACTGCCAGAATCCATAGCCATGGATTGCTTTTGCGGTAGACAAGTAACAGTGTGTAGACGCATACTGGCACCCAACCTGCATCAAAGATAAAGTGTACCCATTCCAGATCCAGCATACCAATAATACCGTGGGCTTGCATACCACTAAGGCCCAGCAGGTGAATCTGGATCATTTGCGCGATATGTTCTGTAAAGTGCACACTTTGGGCAATCAAAAGCACAAAAAAGAAAGCGAGCCAGTGGTAATGCCGATAGATCTCTTTCGTCTTGAGCACAAAAATAGGCAGCCAAGCAAGCAAGATCAGCAGTGCCACTTTCCACAGATCCATTCCAAACATATGGATGACTAGCAAGCAAAGGGAAATGAGAGATGCTGCAACAATGGCATAGAGCGGGAGGGAATCTAAGGAAAGGATATGCTTAACCAGGCGTGTACTCATTTATAGTTCACCTTTTTTACCACTTTCAGTTCAAAGACGAATAGAAAGAGCATACTGGATGAAAAGAAGTTCGCGGTTTGTGCACAACCAGCTTAAATAATCATACCATATTCAGTGATAATTTTGCTTATAGTTTCCCCACCTCATTTCAATACCATTGCTACCATAACTCCGATGAGTAGCACAGCTACTATAATCATGCTCAACCACAAAATCGCCTTTCGACGAGCGGCAGCGGCACGTAAAGCATCGACGCGAGCATTCTCGGCAGGACACCACTGTGATCTTCTGCAATTTGGGCAGAGTGGGAAGAGCTCGTAGGGATTGTAGATGCGTCCCCCACCAACGATCTTATCCCTAATCTCATCACTCTCAAAGACGGCGTGACAGTGAACACAGCGCAACAGTAGATATTCGGCCCAGTCGCTTGCCCCACATACAGGACAAACGATGCTAGAACTCACTGAAGGTGAGCGACTTTGAACAGTAGCAGGCACCCAGCGATGATGACAACGATGACAATAGTTTTCAGGATGTTGAGCTGATGTTTGTGTTAACCCGCCTGTTGACTGGCTTGCAACCCCTCGCAGCATTCCTTCGTGTTTCAAGACATGGGCATCGTCGGGCCATAGCTGATAAGTAACGCCGCCGAGGTTCACCTTGATCGGTGCAGAGAGAGGGGTACTCAAATCAGGGAAAGCATAGGCACGTTGGTCATCCTGTCGCACTGATCGTGAAGGGATATCCGCATTCATAGAGCTAGAAAAAGGCTCACCTGCAACTTGTACCCGTTGCCATCTATCCCGCGCCGTACTTGAAGTATCTAGCAAATGTTCAGCACGCTGAACATCATAATTCCTGCGCGAGACGGGATCGCTCAAGGTCTGGTAAGCGAGCAGCAAGTCACGCATTCGCTCCTGTGCATCTGGCCCTTTGTAAACGTCCGGGTGATATTTCAGGGCGAGCTTCTTAAAGGCAGTTTTAATAGTGCTAGCGGATGCGTGTGAATCGACACCAAGCACTGCATAATAGTCAGTAAATGGATCCATCAACGAATGATAAGGTATGAGCTAGTAATTTTTAACAAAAACAGGTATTGTACTAATTAGACGTACAAGCAAGTGAATTGTTGCAAATTTAACAAAAATAGTAAAGTCTACACTAGCAAGAGCATGATTGAGGAAAGGAGGAAGGTTTTGTACGAGCATCATACCGAAAGCGAACATGAGCATCAACACGAACACCTTCCGCACAGTCATGACCAAATTGATGCGCACAATCACAACCACGATGATATCGATCAACATGGGCACAGTCACGAGCATGGCAAGGTAGATGTAGATCTCTATGGCAACCGAGCAGGTTTACGAGCTGTGCAACTATCGACTGCAGGTATGTTCCTCGTTTCAGCCATTCAATTCGCCATTGCATGGATCGGGGGAAGCGCTGGACTTTTTGCTGATGCGCTTCACAACTTTGGGGATGTATTCACTACAATAGCTCTCTGGATGGCTTTTGTGATTTCCAGTCGCGCTTCAAATCAACGCTATACCTATGGCTACTACCGTGCTGAAGACCTGGCAGGCATTTTTATCGTACTAGTAATTATCGCCAGCGCTACGGCCAGTGCCGTAGAATCGATTCAGAAGTTGACAAGTGGCAATGTACCAACACAAATCTTTTTGAGCATGGCAGCGGCGTTAGTTGGGGTCGTGGGGAACGAACTTCTGGCACAATACAAAATAGCAGTAGGCAAGCGCATCAACAGCATTCCGCTTGTCGCAGATGGGCAGCACTCGCGCATCGATGGCCTTACTTCACTGGCAGCTTTTGTAGGCCTGGTCGGCGTTAAGCTCGGATTTCCAAAAGCCGACCCTATTGCTGGCATTATAATCACCATAGTAATTCTTACCGTCGTCTATTCCACCTCGCGAAGCGTTTTACAGCGTCTGCTCGATGCGATTGATCCACGCATTGTTCCCTCGATCATTACAGCCGCGAGTGCAATACCTGGTGTGATCCCAGTAGATCAAGCGGAGACTATCACCAGGAATTGGCACACCACATACAGGCGGCACAACGGCCCGTGGTCGAACGATGACGCAATCAGGTCGGTCATTCTTTCCGGCGCAATGATTCAAGGACAGCAGCAATTTCTCGACGAATGCGGTCATTATTAGCGACTTCGGTCTGAACTTTTTCCCAGCCGTGCATGATCGTTGTGTGGTCTCGCCCACCCAGTTCTGCACCAATTTGCAGCAGCGAGGCGGTGGTTTCCTGGCGCATCAGATACATAGCAACCTGGCGCGGCCAGACGATCTCTCGCTCACGCTGCTTACCGCGCATACGCTCAATATCAACGTTGTAGTAGCGACACACACCCTCCAGAACCTCAGCTGGAGTTAAGGTTGAGGTAACTTTGCTCTCGCTATAAATATGTTCAAGCGCCTGGGCTGCTAGGCTTACCGAAAGCGCAGCATCATGCAACGTGGCATAGGCAATCACGCGATTGAGCGCACCTTCAAGTTCGCGCACACTATTGCATTCAGGGCGCGCGATAAATTCAATAACCGAAGCGGGTACGGCAAAGCGCAACGACTCGGCCTTGGAGCGCAGAATAGCCAGGCGATGCTCATATTCAGGTGGCTGGATGTCGGCCAGTAACCCCCACTCAAAACGTGAACGCAGACGATCCTGGAGGCTATGAATAGCCTTGGGGGGCCGATCACTGGAGACAACGATTTGTTTGTTGGCATCGTGCAGCGTGTTGAAGGTATGAAAAAATTCTTCTTCTGTAGACTCTTTGCCAGCAATGAACTGGATGTCGTCAACGAGCAAGATATCGATTTGGCGATACTTGGCGCGAAACTCCTCAGTTTGTTGAAAGCGAATGGCATTGATTATTTCGTTCGTAAACTTTTCTGATGTCACATACAAGACATTCAAGCCAACAGATTCGCCGACATGTCCGATAGCATGCAGTAGATGAGTTTTGCCAAGGCCAACACCACCATAGAAAAATAGAGGATTATAGACACTTCCTGGGTTTTCGGCTACAGCAAGTGAAGCGGCATGGGCTAACTGATTAGACTTACCCATGATAAATGTGCTAAAGGTATAACGAGAATTTAACAATCCTTCCCCACCAAGCGGCAAAAGCCCCGGCTGAGTATTTCTGATGTAGTCGTGCGAAGTGCGTTTATCAGGATGGTTATTATATTCTCCTACCTCGGCTTCGGCTTCATCAATTTCCATTCGCCGATGCGCCACAGAATGAGTTGTTATTGGTACAGTTGAGTTCGTTGATGGGGGTACAGCATCTAACCTGGATTTCTCTTGTTGCAGGGATGCAAGGGGATTTTTGGGAAGACGGTAAGATCGTTTATGGGAAGGGGGAAGTATTTCTCCCGCAGGATCACCGACCTGTTCGGGATTTTCCCTGGCAACGACAAAGCGTACTTCCACCTGACTGGCAGTAACTTCTGACAGAATTGAACGAATCAAATCGATGAAACGCCCTTCAAGGTGCGCCTTAGCAAAGGTTGTAGGCACACGCACAACAAAGACGCCATCTTGAAATGAGAGAGCTGTTGTACCTTGAAACCAGGTTGTAAAGACGGCCGGTGTAACCTTTATTTGAACTCGTTCTATTGTTGTCTGCCAAATCTGTTTTGCATTCAAACGCTATTACCTCTCAGGTGACTTCGTGTATCTGTCGGCAAGTTCGTGCGTTTCTAAATTAGAGGATTCGTCCCCTTTAGACGGATATGACAGATCAAATAGGTAAAATAGACCAATTTCTCTACCAGATAAACAGAATAGCATAGTCATACGTTTAAATTTCAATAGTGTAGAGGGTAATGGTAGCATTAAATCAAAACGCTGTAAAGTCTTTTTTTGGTTGAAAAGTGAGAACTGTCTCGTAGGCAAACCTTCTCAATTACTATATACTAGGCTAAAATAGCATGCGTGCAGACTTCATTCCGAAGTCTCTAATTGTTCACAATAATTTACAGCCTTTCAGGGAGGGATATCTGACCGAATATTGGGAGATTTTATGATTGTACCTCGGATTTTGGCTAGAGTGAAATATTCGCCAGATAAATTTGCATGGTTATTTCTGGCCATTGTTCTGTTACTCTCAAATGGAATTCTGGCTTCGTGTACAGGTTTATTTGGAGGAAGTCCTGGACCAACTGCGACAGCAACTCCAACAGAGTTAGCGATTGCCCAGCTTCACTGGTGTGGAAAGCCATCAATGCTCTTTCGTGATGAAGGAGCAGTTCCAACGCCAACTATAACTGTGACCGTTATCGCCACTCCTAACGTAACAACAACTACGACAGTTACTACGACGCCTGGCACAACAACTACTGCTACAACTGGAATTACTCCAACCCCAACAGCAACTGTAGTTCCTAGAACACCAAGGACAATCAATGATTGGTCGGTGGTCGAAGCAAATCTTGATTTTACCGTCTTTTTGCCGACAAAGCTGCCAAGGAATGCCTGCCTTGTAAATGCTCAAGCCACGATACACGATCCTATCATAGGCGGCAGTTTTACCATTGGCTACCTGCTTCCTGACCACAGCGCCTTTACACTATCGGAAGCACCATTGCTCTCTCAAAACACTGCGTTTCAGTGCAACTCTTCCAATGGAGGTAAGCCACAAGCAAATACTACGCCAAAGACGGGGACACCCGCGCCATCTCAGAGCGCTACACAAGGTGCATCTCTTCTTCTCTGTTCAGGGGCAAAAGACAAAACGAATATAGTCATGTCAGCCCGAGGCAGTACAGCTCACTTACAGCAGATCTTTAATAATTTACAGCCGAATGTTACCTGGATACCTGCTTCTTGATCACAAAGAAGGCGAAGGGAGAAGTGAATGAGCAATACCTGTACATGCTGTAGTGCCGTTTTTAGATGCAACCATCCTCGGTACTTTAGTACTTTTTATGCTTTTTGGTATCATGACGGTTCTGATCCCAGGTTTACGTTGAGCTTTCTGGTAATGATCGCGTCGATCAACTTGATTCCATGGTTCATTTATGTAAATAAATGTAGTTATGTTCGTCGTACGGTTGGCCGTCTGCGTTGGTTCTCATAGTAAAAAGCCCCTCGACGCTCAATACCTAATTCTGATATAATGGCAACAGTTTTGCGCATGTTGCGCATTTCAGTCAAACATGCCAGTAAAGGGAGGAATATCGATTATGGATAAATGCCCTTATTGTGGTGCCGAAACCCGGCCTGGAGATAACTTTTGCTTGAACTGTGGTAACCGCCTGCTTCCATCCACTCCCTCACAACAGCAGGCTCAACCAGCAATCGGTGAAGCCACTCTTCCAACTTCAGAGGATTGGGCACCACCGAAAGCGGACACACCATCGCCTGCACAGGAAAGTAATTGGGCAGATGCCAATCAATTTACCATCGCCAATACAAGCCCAGAGCCAGCTGCACACGAGGTCAATGCTTCTATCCCTTCCAATCCTGCCGCTCCTGTAGCACAGGCCACCATGGACAAAGTTGAAAACCCAGCTCATCTGATCCTTCGTGCAGATAACGGTGAAGTTCTGCAAGATTACCTTCTAGAGAAAGACGAGATCACTATTGGCCGCGCACCCAACAGCGACATTTTACTTTCCAAAGATAAGCTCACCTCGCGTCGTCATGCGACTATCCGTTACGAGAATGGAAACTACATTCTGCGTGATGAGCACAGCGCCAACGGCACGTTTGTGAATGGGCAACAGCTCGAAGAGATGACACCTCGTACTCTACAAGACGGGGATCATGTTGGTATTGGCGAGCATGAACTGATCTTCCAGGCTGACAAATCTGCACCATCTGGCGTGGATATAGAAAGCATGCCGACGATCACTGTTAGCCCTTCGTCCGTCGCCGATATAACCTATCGCACACATGAGGATGAACTGCTGACCCTGGTGCATCGGTGGCTTCCATGCCGGCTGGCACTGGCACAGGCGTTACATTTAGCCGACTCACAAGTCTGCCACAACCCACACTTCCAGAAGTGGCTCCGTTGATGGCCGCCCTCGCAACGTTGGATGGACAGGTAGCATCGCTGCAAGAACAACTGAATGCTACGCAGGAAGCTATGCGCAACCACGATGCGGATATTGCTCAGACCACCAACCAGCTTCGCGCAGGAGTACGCAGGGTATCAGAACGTATGGATAACACTATTGCCGATGTAGCACGTAGCCGCGAGCAATTGGCCTGGGCTGAGTTAATGCAATTAATGGAAGATGTGATGAACAACCCCCGTGACATCGAGTATGTTACCAAGCTCGCTCGCAAGGCACGAGAGTTGAACAAAGTGTTCCAGATTCACCAGAATGTTCTCAGCACACTAGCAGAATGCACAAGCCTCTTGCGCAGCCTGCTCGGAGAGGATAAATAATTGGCCTTGATCAAATGTAGAATTTTTATGAGACCTCTTGGAAAGGACACTCATAAAAATTCTACATTTGACCCGAGCTCGATTCGATACCTCGCGCACTACAGCGGACAATTTCATGCACGAACAACACTACGATGCGATCATTATTGGTGCAGGGCTGGGTGGATTGCTCAGCGCTGTGCAGTTACTTCAGCGTGGCAAGCAAGTAGTTATATTTGAGCGTTTACCCCATTGCGGTGGACGATTCACGGCAAAAACTTTTCAAGGCGCACAGGTAAGTACAGGCGCTGTCCATATGATCCCCTTTGGAAGCAGCGGTGTGCTGGCACGCATGTTATGTCGCCTGCGCATCCCACATCGCTTTTTTGATGCAGACGTATTCGCCTCATTTCATGTGCATGGCAAGCAGGTTCGCTCTCGTGGCCTGCTTGGGATCTTCAAGGTGCTTGGGCCTCGCCAGTTCTTCTGGTTCACGCGCATTGGCTATTTCATGTTCTTACGCTCTCTTCCAGACCATGAACGCAATCTTCCATTTAATCAATGGCTGGAACGCCACTTTGACGTTAAGAGAAACCGCGAACTTATCGCTTTCTTCGAGCGCATCTCGCGCTTTGCCCTCAGTCTGGAACTCCATCAAGTGAGTACAGATGAAGCTATCAAGACCACAAAAAATATGCTTCGCTACGGCGCTCCCGGTATCGTAGAGGGCGGATGTGGTGCACTAATAGGGGAATTAGAGCGTCGCGTCCTCGAACGCGGAGCTCAGCTGCACCTTCGTTTCGACGTGTTGCAAATCCTGCATGAAAATGGGCAGGTGACAGGGGCGCGCGTGCGCAATAAGGCAAATGGTGAGGAATCAGTATATTTAGCGTCGCTGATAGTCAGCGATATTGGGCCACGTGCTTCAGATGCTCTGCTCCACAATAGACAGATTACCCAGGCGGAAGTGCTGAAAAAACAGAGGCAAGATGGTGAGGCCCAATATTTTGCATTACAACAAGAAGCGATTGGACTTAAGGTACACCTGTTAAGTGATGTTTCACTGATTCCCCATAGAGGCATTATGTACTGCCTGGATACTCAGCGCATCGCTGGCATGGTCCAGCCAACCAATTGTGATCCTCGCCTAGCACCAGCAGGCAAGCACTTGCTTATCAGCCACCAGGTTATCCAAAGTGACGATATCGAGGAAGAAAAGCAACTGGCGCACGACGATTTACGCATGATATTCGGCGAAACATTTGAGAAGCATTGCCGCGTCCTCACAATGAGCGCCTATCGTGGGGAATGGCCTGTAAATCGCGTCTTGCAGGGCGCGGATGTGGCTCCCGATACTGCCGTACAAGGCCTGTATTTAGTGGGAGATGCGGTAAAGCCCTCGGGCTATCTCATGGTAGAGGGTGTAGCACAGAGCGTTAATCAATTTCTTGACCTGATCGATGCGATTGAACAGGGAAATACTGATGGTCCCCCCGGTGCGCCATTCATTCGCCACCCACGTAATGTCGCTCCTCCACCATCACGCCTCAAGGCACTCCGTTGGTTGTGGGAAGCCCCAGGTAACGCTAGAAATTCCTAAGGAGACTCATGAACAGATCCACTCCCCATTACCTGATCGAGGGTGGTACACCGCTCCACGGACATGTCCGGCTTAATGGGGCTAAAAACGCTGTTACGAAAATGATGATCTCCACCCTTCTGACGAGTGATTTGTGCGTCTTGCGTAACGTGCCGCTGCTTGGTGACTTGTATCTCACCCTCTCGCTTTGTGTTGATGTAGGTTCACAGACAGAGTTGGTAGACCACACACTTACCATTCGCACTCCCAGTATCCACCGTCCCGTTATTTCAACGGAAGTCGGTGGCTTGAACCGTATGGCCATCATTTCAGTTGGCCCGCTCCTGCATCATTGCGGCGAGGCTGATATTCCTATGCCCGGCGGAGACCGCATCGGAGCAAGACCTCTCGATTTTCACCTTGACGGGCTAATGTTGATGGGGGCAAAAGTCGAAGAACAGGCAAAGCGCTACCACTTTAGCACGCCTGATGGCTTGCACGGGGCAACTATCCAGTTACCATTCCCGAGCGTTATGGCCACCGAGAATTTTCTTATCACCGCCTCACTTGCAAAGGGGGTTACGATCATTGAGAATGCGGCACTGGAGCCAGAGATCATTGATCTGATCAAGTTCCTGCAAAAAATGGGAGCGATCATCGAAATCAAGGTCGACCGGCGAATCGTCATTGAAGGCGTGGATCGTTTGCACGGGGCCAGTCATACAATTCTTAGCGACCGCAATGAAGCTGTCTCTTTAGCGATCGCAGCTTATCTGACAAAAGGCGATATCTATCTGCAAGGGGCTCAGCAGGATACATTGCTGACATTCTTGAACACTTTGTCAAAGATGCGTCTGCGTTTTGACGTAGATGATGATGGGATCCGCTTCATTGGAGATGATCGTCCTCCACCTCCATTAGCCCTGGAAACCGACGTTCATCCAGGCTTTATGACCGACTGGCAACAACCATTTACTGTATTATTAACGCAGGCAGATGGCTTATCGGTCATCCATGAGACAATTTACGAGGATCGATTTGGTTATACCGCTGCCCTTGAAGGGATGGGCGCGCACCTTGAGTTGTATACCAAGTGCTTAGGCGAGGTATCCTGTCGCTTCCGCGAAAAACAACATTTGCATAGCTGCTTAGTACGCGGACCAACTCCCCTCAACGCCACAACTCTTGATATACCCGACATCCGAGCAGGATGCTCCTATATCCTGGCAGCACTCAGCGCGAGCGGCACTTCACGAGTTTACGGTATCGAACATATTGAGCGTGGTTATGAGGACCTAGATCTTAAATTACAGAACATGGGAGCGAGGATTGAACGAATTGTCGGGGACGAAGAATGATGTCTACGCCCCCAGATAGATTTTCAAGCAACCTTTCCTCTACCCCATCCAGCTCGCACGAACCTCGCGTAACTCTTCAGGGGTTAGAATGCGGAAGAGGACTAGCAAGCTCTCCAAATCATACTCCAGGCCAATGGCATGCAGCTCCTGCCGAATTCGACCGAGAGCGCTGATGTGCGCGGTTGAGATTAAGCCATAACTAACCAGACTTGCAGCTAATAATTGATCAGGTGTCAGGAGCTTGAACATAAGCAAGATCTCACCAAGTTGGTAATTCATGTCTACGCCATGCAGCATCCGCTGAATGTTCTGGGCAACCTCCAGACGATGCTGTGGGACAAGATGCCCTTCGAGTAGCACATTGCCTAAAGAACGGGTTGCTCGCCCACTCAAAACAGGTGTTTTGAGTTGCGTTGGAGTTGGCAGGGAGGACATAGGAGGAAGGCTCCGTACAATATTTAGCAGTGTATCATCAGATGTTGTATCTGCTGGTAAAGGTTGGTTCAGCGTTTGCATCTCACTTGTCTGGAGCTTTTCAGCTAGGGCAGGAGCGGTAACATCCTTTCCTTCGGCCCCAGATGCGCTACTCTTCTCCTCGGCATGCTCCAAATCGGTTACTGTTTCCCCTGGCGACACTGTTTCTTTAGATGATGAAATCGTTATTGACGATGGAGAAGATACAGGAGGTGCGGGAGCAACATCTGATCGTTCTACCGTTGTACCTGTTTCCATTGCACCAGTATTCACTGATCGAGGTGATTGCGCTGCAGTTTGCCCACCCCGGTATTCTTGCTCTCGTCCAATGGGTATATCCTGAATAGGCGATGCCCGTAGGGGAAGTGAACTAAAAGAGGTGGTATCTACCGGGCGAGCTTGCCGCGCTTCTTGTTGTTGGGTCAGGGGAGAAGTAGGACTCGTGCGCATCTCCAAACCAGCTACCTCAGAATTGTTAGAGAGATGGTTCTCGTGTACCATCCGTGACAATTGAACCAATCCAGATTCCTGCTCTTGTGGTTGTATGACTGGTGAAACACTTTCAGGCGACGATTGAAGATTCTGCCCAGGTTGCCTCCGCGTCGAACCTATACCGCCGCTCTGCTGCCACTGAGGTCTTGCATCTCTATCGGTCATTGGAGTACCACTTTCACGAGAACTTTGCGTTCCTTGTGGCCTAACAGGGGCATCCGATCCACCAGCAGCATGTTGAGTCGCAGCCAGGTTCTGAGGATTATGTGGCATCCAATTCGTTTCCGGTATTGGCGAGAAACTGCGGCTGCTCGGATAAATGACGGCCCGAATCTTATCAGTGAATCCAGATGCCGGTTTCCCCGGTTTATTCATCTCCACAGATTTGACGGACCCTGCAGAAACAGTGCTCGGGGCGGGAGGAACTGCTAAAGAGGGATTGATTGACGGCATCGAAAGGGGGGAAGTCGATTGAGAAGTAACCGCTGGCTCCCCCACGTCTGCTGCCATCTTGAGCTTATTTGGATCTGCAGCTCCTTGGGCGTCGGTACCAGGAATGGCAGTGACGCGCGAAAATGAGGCTGTTGTCGACCCAGGAATGCGCGAACGCACCGCATCGACCAGATTCATGACGCCCATCATGCCGTCTACTTCCATATCTGTGAGTACAGTACGGGAAGTATCTTCGGAATCATCTGCACCATATCCCGCAATATTCATACAACGGAAGGTAAAGACCTGTATCCCCCGACCTCGCCGCTGCGCATCCAACGCTACCCAGAATTCACGACGGCTCGCTGCCGCCTGCGCTAAATTAACCAGCACCAGCCGAATAGGATAGCGCGCAATAGCATCGAAAACCTCTACAGCCGTACGCGCTGGATGACATTCGTAGCCGGCCAGCTGAAACTCGCTAGTGAACAATGTTGTAAGTTGCTGGTCGCGCTCGAAAAGAAGAATATGAGGTCCGCCTCTATTAACATTCATATCAGCACTACCTCCAGTTGCTGCTCGCATTCTGACCGAGCTCTCGAGCATAGGCTGCGAGCCTTGTCTATTCGCTTGTGTGCCGACTCGCTGATACCCCTCTTCACTGCGCTCCATCATCATTTGATACTCCAAGACAAAGGGTGCCCATCTGAATACTCATATTTGACATTGGCGCTAGTATAGCACACAAATGTATCCGAACAATAGCTAACCATACTTTTGATTTATGCATGAAATATTTGTCAGGAAAAAGTAGAGCACCTCAGAGAAAGGCAGTACAAACACATTATGACTCAACACAATACCTCCTATTCACGTCCGGTTATTGCCCTCATGACTGACTTTGGGATAAGCGATAGCGATGTAGGCGTAATGAAAGGCGTGATTGCGGGCATTACCCCAGACGCACACATCATCGACATTACTCATAATGTCGCACCACAAAACGTTTCATCTGGTGCATGGATTCTGGCTGCAGCATATCGTTACTTCCCAAGGAACACGGTATTTGTCTGCGTCGTTGATCCTGGTGTCGGGAGCAGCCGCAGAGCCATTGCGATGCATGCAGCTGAATGGTATTTTGTTGGTCCAGACAATGGACTATTCAGCCATGTGCTTGCAGGACAGCCCATACATGCAGCTATCCTTCTTTCAAACCCAAAATATCATCTGTCACACGTCAGTTCAACCTTTCATGGCCGGGATATTTTTGCGCCTGTAGGAGCTTATCTAGCAGAAGGGCTGACCAAGATCTTCCACGAACTCGGAACGCCAATAGACCCTACAACACTTCAACGTCTTGAGCGTGAGCATGCTACACGTCGTGGAACGGCTATCGATGCACACATTATCCACGTCGATAACTTTGGAAACCTGATCACAAGTATTCCCCTTACCATGGTTCCTGAACTCTTCATTGCCTCACAGGTGCAAATCGTCTTCCCGAATGAAGGGGTGGTGGTAGAGGAGCGTAGGCGATTCTTTGCTGAAGACCCAAATGACGGGGCGGCTTTTATCTATGGCGATAGTTCAGGCTATGTAGGCATTGCAGTGCGTAATGGCAATGCCGCTAAAACTCTCGGGGTAGGGGTTGACACAAATCTTACTTTAGAAATATCCATCAAATAGATCATATCGCACTGTGCGCAGAAAGCTCAGTCTTCAGCAGTATAGTTCCAAAAAATTGCTGATTTTCGTACATTTATTCGACGACTATTACAAGAAAGCTTGTAATTACAACTAATATTTTCTCTGATCGTATTAATGAGTAAGCAGATTTACAAGCATTTGCTACACTTGACAGAGGTCTATCTGTACTGTATGCTACGATTACCAGCAATGTTTTTGCATACGCTTGTAGGTTTCGTTTCCCGTCGAGAATGAAAATTGGGACCGAAATTGAAACTTAAAATAGTAAGCCAAGGAGTTCGTCTCCGGTCTGGAATCGATAAGGAAAGGGCTGGTTCTCTACCTCGATTTGTCGAGAAGTTCACCTCCCGTTTGGAATTAACAGGAAAGGGCTGGTTTTCCACCTCGTTTGGTGAGCAAGAAACCAGCCCTTTCCAATCAAAGCATCTTCGCGTTCGCGAGAACCGTGCATCATCGTTAGTTTATCTATCCAATTTTTCTAGTGCGTTACCTCAGCAGTTAGCGATATCAGTCTAACGGCATAGAACAGAGAGGGTGACCTATGGATCTGGTTAAGCGGTTAGAGGAATATAGAGATCGGGAACGTGGTTTATTGTGGGAAGGAACATTTGCTCAGTACTTTGAGATTGCAACTAAAAAATCAGAAGTATCCCGCCTTGCACATGAGCGCATTTATCATATGATTATGGATGCTGGAACCGAGACGACTCGAACTGGCGAACCACGCTACAACTTCTTCAGCCTGGAAATCTTCGGCATCGAAAAGCCCCTTCAACAGATCGTGGAGTATTTCCATTCCGCTGCTCAACGCCTGGAAGTACGCAAACGCATTATGTTGCTTATGGGCCCCGTCGGCGGAGGCAAGTCCACCATCGTTTACCTGATTAAACGCGGATTGGAGGAGTACAGTCGCACTGAAGAAGGAGCACTCTATGCTATTAGGGACTGCCCTATGCATGAGGAACCACTCCACCTGATCCCGAACGAGTTGCGTCCTGATGTCGAGAAAGAGTTCGGGATGTACATCGAGGGCGACTTGTGCCCTCACTGCCGCTACAAGATAGATACGGAATATAGAGGACGCATTGAAGACGTGCCCATCAAGCGCGTGGTATTCAGCGAAAAATATCGCGTAGGAGTCGGTACGTTTACCCCTTCTGATCCTAAAAGCCAGGATATCAGCGAGCTTGTCGGCGGCATTGACCTCTCCACTATTGGTGAGGTGGGCGTTGAAAGCGATCCGCGGGCCTACCGCTTCGATGGCGAACTGAATATCGCTAACCGCGGCATCATGGAATTTGTAGAAATGCTCAAAACTGATGAGAAGTTCCTCTATGTCTTGCTCACACTCAGTCAGGAGCAGAACATCAAAACCGGGCGTTTCAGTATGATCTACGCCGATGAAGTAGTCGTCAGCCATACCAATGAACACGAATACCAGGCGTTTATAGGCAATAAGAAGTCGGAAGCTTTACAGGACCGTATTATCCTTGTCAAAGTTCCTTATAACTTGCGTGCCTCTGACGAGGTGAAAATCTACGAAAAACTGCTCAAGCAGAGCGCGTTACAAAACGTGCATATCGCTCCATATACGCTTCGTGTCGCCAGCATCTTTGCCATCCTTACCCGCCTTGAGCAATCAAAGAAGGCAGGCATGAGCCTGATGAAGAAGTTAAAGCTGTATGATGGTGAGGATATCGAGGATTTCAAGCAGAAAGATATCAAAGAATTGCAGGAGGAAGCGGTACGCGAAGGCATGGATGGCATTTCGCCTCGCTATGTCATCAACCGCCTCTCAAATGCGCTTGTGAAGGAGAATACTTCCTGTATTAACCCGATCGATGCGCTGCGCGCTCTACGGGATGGACTCGATCAGCACACCAGCATCACTCGCGAAGAGCGGGAGCACTACCTTAATTTCATCCAGGAAGCACGTAAAGAATACGATGAGATGGCCAAGAAAGAGGTGCAGCGAGCGTTTGTCTACTCCTATGAGGAATCGGCGCGAACCTTGCTGAACAACTACCTGGATAACGTTGAAGCCTACTGCAATAAAACCAGGCTGCGCGATCCCATTACCGATGAGGAGATGGAGCCTGATGAGCAATTGATGCGCTCAATAGAAGAACAAATTGGTGTCACTGAAAACGCCAAGAAGCCCTTCCGTGAGGAAATCCTCATTCGTATCTCGTCTCTGGCGCGTAGAGGGCAAACCTTCGAATACACCAGCCACGAGCGCTTGAAAGAGGCCATTGAGAAGAAGCTCTTTGCCGACCTGCGAATGGTTGAAGAGGGAGAAAGTATGCAATCTCATCCTCTACAACGTGTATATGGGGATCATGGGCGCGATTGATCGCGCCCTACCGCTTTTGCGACTGGAAGGAGTGTGCCCCATGTCTGTCTCCCAGCATGACTGGTCGTTGCACCGCAAGGGACAGGTCGACCAAGAACGCCATAAAGAGAAAATCCGCGAAGCAATCAAGAAAAATTTAGGTGATATTGTCAGCGAGGAGAGTATCATTCTCTCCGATGGTAAAAAGACGGTGCGAGTGCCCATTCGCTCCCTGGACGAGTACCGTTTCCGCTACGATCCTGGGCGCCAGCAGCATGGGGGTCAGGGCAACGGGAAAAGTAAAGTCGGCGATGTCGTTGCCCAGGAACCCCGTCCCGGTAAAGGCAAAAAGGGCGAAGCGGGCAAAGATGCTGGCTACGACTACTACGAAGCCGAAATCACTATGGAAGAGCTGGCAGCTATGATCTTTGAAGACCTCGGATTGCCCAACCTCGAACAGAAACGCCAGCAGGAACTCCAGACCGAAGCTGTGCGCTTCACCGACGTGCGCAAAAAAGGCCCTCTGACAAACCTTGACAAGAAGCGCACTATCATGGAGAACATGAAACGCAACGCCGCCAAGGGCGAAGCCAGATTCAAAGATATCAAGTCGGAGGATTTGAGATTCAAGGTCTGGGAACCGACTATTCGCTACCAGTCGAATGCTGTCGTTATAGCCATGATGGATGTCAGCGGGAGCATGGGTGAATTCGAGAAGTACATCGCTCGCAGCTTCTACTTCTGGATGGTGCGTTTCCTGCGCACGAAGTACAACAATGTGCAGATCGTCTTCATCAGTCACCATACCGAGGCCAAAGAGGTCACAGAAGAAGAGTTCTTCCACAAAGGCGAAAGTGGAGGCACACAGGTTTCATCCGCCTATGAACTCGCCCTGGAGATCATTAAAGAACGCTATAATCCGGACGACTGGAACATCTATCCGTTCCACTTCTCCGACGGAGATAACCTACCTTGGGACAATGACCGCTGTGTACAGCTGGTTACCAGATTGATGGAGCTTTGCAACATTTTTGGTTACGGCGAAATCCGCGAGGGCCATTATCGTTCACCCAGCACATTAATGTCAGCTTATAATAAAATCAGCGACAAAAAATTCACTGCCGTGACCATCTCAGATAAGAAAGAGGTTTATCCCGCGCTGCGGAAATTCTTTGCGCAGCGCGAACCTGTTCCCACAAGGTAGCTGTTTAATTAGAGGGAGCTTCCTGATGGCAGATAGCGATATTGAACGACTGCGTGATGCAATAGATCATGCCTGGGACGAAGCACTCAGCTTTGGGCTAGATCCGTTTCCCACGCACTTCGAGCTAGTACCTGCAACTATTATGTACGAATTTGCCTCGTATAGCCTTCCCGGTCGCTTTAGCCATTGGACGCATGGGAAAGCATACCACAGGCAAAAGATGCAATATGATTTCGGGTTGAGCAAAATCTATGAGATGGTGGTGAATACCAATCCGAGCTATGCTTTCCTGATGGATATGAACAACCTGTTGCAAAATACATTTGTAGCAGCTCATGTCTTTGGCCATACCGACTTTTTCAAAAACAATGCCTACTTCCAACATACCTCGCGTCGTATGATCGACAAGGTGAGTATTCATGCCGAGCGCATCGCCAAGTACGAGTTCGATCACGGCAAAGCAGAAGTTGAGCGTTTTCTCGACGCTGTCCTTTCGATTCAAGAGCACGTGGACTATAACTTGCTCATTCGTGAAAATGAGCCCAACAAAAGAGAAAACAAACCAGCTCCCTATATAACGAGTGAATACGATGACCTCTGGGGCATGGAGAAAAAAGCGAAGCAGGCGCAAGAGGAACGCGAGAAACAACTCGGCAAACCGCCCAAATTTCCAGAGAAGCCGGAGAAGGATATCCTGCAATTTTTGTTACTCCACGCGCCACATCTTGAGCCCTGGCAGCGCGACATCATCGAGATTGTGCGCACAGAGATGCTCTACTTCGTACCACAGATGCAGACGAAAATAATGAACGAAGGCTGGGCTTGTCTCGAAAAGTCAAGTATTGTTCTTACTGGTCGTGGACTACTACGCTATGATGCACTGCATGAACTGCTTGCTACGGGTGAAGCAGTTACAGTGAGCAGCGGCAACAGTGTACGGGACAACATTTTAGACCGGCATCTCAGTCGCAATGCACCTACGATACGCTTGGTTACACGACGAGGCTTTGTTCTGGAAGGTGCGGAAGCACACAAGCTCAATATTGGACCAGATCGATGGATTGCTCTCAAAGATGTCCGGGTCGGGCAGCGCATTCCGTTGAGCGTTGGTGATAATCTCTGGCCTGAACAACTTGTACCCATATCCCTACCCACTCAAATTGTTGCACCTACCGTAGAAGATGTAGCGCTGGCAGCAGGAGTTGGTGTGCATACAGTCTATCGATCTCTAAGCGGCAAGACTCTTTATGCCAAAGATCGCATTACTTCTGCTATCCAAAGTACAGGTTTTCAGTTTGGCAATAGTGGCAAGCCACTATACAGTCATCGCCTGCCACTTATAACGCCCCAGTATGTCACCGAGTCATTTGCTGAGTTTCTTGGTTATCTTATTGGCGACGGCAATATCCACATTTCGAAAAATACCATCGGCTTCACAAGTGGAGACCGTGAGTTAGCAGACCGCTATGGCTCCCTCGTCACAGAGTTGTTCGCGATTGAGCCAAGCCTGTTCTGGGATGGTAAGACTGTCAACGGGAAAGGGGGCCGCTGGCGAGTCGTTTTCTATTCGGCAAATGTTCTTGATCTCCTTCAATCGTTAGGTATTGACCTGCGAGCGAAAGCACGGCAGAAACGCATACCCGATTGCATCTTGCGTTCACCTAAGCCAGTAGTAAACGCTTTCCTGCGTGCATACTTTGATTGTGATGGTTGCGCTTCTACAAAACAAGGGATAATTTTATCCACCTTCAGCGATGACATCGCTCAGACGTTGCAGGTCTTGCTACTTAACTACGGGATACTTACACGCCATCGCGGAGTTAACATATGGATTAGCGGCAAGTCGGCACAGGTTTTCGCACAGGAGATCGGCTTTGGCCTTGCTCGTAAGCGAGAAAAGCTTGACCAGTATCTTGCGAGCCACCACTGGTTCCTTAGAGAAGATCCCGTAGATGAAGTAATCAGTATCGAACATGGTGTTGCTGATGTCTACGATATTACAGTAGACCGCTCGCATTGCTACGTTGCCAATGGTATGGTGCATCACAACAGCATCTGGCACTCTCGTATCATGCGCAGGTTGGGTGACTGTGGAGTGATCTCGGATTCCGAAACTGTTGAATTCGCTCAACTGCACTCAGGTGTGCTCTCACCATCACGCACTTCGCTCAACCCGTATTACCTGGGATTTAAGATGTTCGAGGACATCGAGCGGCGTTGGGATAATCCCACTATAGAGGAGCGGGAGCGATTCGGCCGTCAACCGGGAATGGGCCGTCAGAAGATCTTCGAAATACGAGAATTAGATAACGATGTCTCCTTCCTGCGTAACTACCTGACAGAAGACCTTGTGAAGGAACTAGACCTCTACCTTTATAGGAAAGAGGGTGATGAGTGGGTCATTGTAGAGAAAAACTGGGAGAAGGTTCGTGATGGCATCGTCGCCAGCTTGAACAACTTCGGCTATCCCTACCTGGTCGTAGACAACGGTGACTATCGTGGGAATCGTGAGCTGTACATCAAACATCTCTTCGAGGGTCAGGAACTCGATCTGATCTACGCCGAGAAGACGCTTCAGCATGTGTACTTACTATGGGGTCGCCCTGTGCATTTAGAGACCGTCTATGAGGACAAACGCATTCTGCTCTCATACGATGGTGAGAGAAATACGAAGAGTACGCTGGAGAAATAAGAAGGCCTTCTTGAAGGCTTCTCAATATTCAATCAATGCTACCAGTATCGCTCCTCTTGCCACGGGTCCGCATGGTTATGGTAGCCCCGTTGCTCCCAGAAACCTGGGCGGTCGCGCTCCATAAACTCCAAACCATCGAGCCACTTTGCACTCTTATAGAAGTAAAGCTTCGGCACAAGCAGTCGCACAGGTCCACCATGCTCGGGTGCCAGGTCTTCGCCATTGTGCTTGATAACAATCATCACATCGTCGTCATCGAGATCGGCAAGGGGCATATTAGTGGTATAGCCTGTCCATGAATGCACCATCACAAACTTTGCATCAGGCAAAGGCTGGGCCAGCTGCAAAATCTCGCGGATATGTACTCCTTCCCAAGTGTTGTCATAGCGGCTCCAGGTTGTCACACAGTGAATATCAGTTGTAAGAGTTGTTCGTGGCAATGCCAGGAACTCTTCCCATGTCAACTCAAATGGATTGTCAACTTTCCCAGTAATTCTCAGTCTCCAATCTGGAGGGAGCCGACCTGGTGTGCGCTCATAACTCAACACCGGCCATTTTTTTGTCAGGTACTGTCCAGGTGGAAGACGATCCTTCCCGTCAGGAAGCTTCTCAAATTGTGTTTCAGATTTTTTACCAAACAATTGCATGAGTATATAACTCCTTTGCCTCTACTTTGTATGCATGTATAATGACTATATCCCCTTTTTTATAAGAAAGACGCTTACTACAAACAGAAAGGGGAAAATGTTTCCTAAAGAATAGACTAACCGATTCGGCAAATGTTACACATCCATCAAGGATGCTGGCTCCAAAATACAAGTTGGAGTGTATCTCGCGAATCCATCGCGCAGCTACCCCAAACAACACTTCGACAGGGTTAGTTATTCCACCATACTTATAGAAACCAAATTGCCATCAAACACCAATAGTGTCATAATGAACGACAGACATATCCAATCATACAGGGTATTGACGAGCGCGTTACCATTAAAAGCAGAAGAGTAACTTATTCCGTCTTCACCGGATCGCATATTTAGGAGAGATTAACATGATAATCGTACTGTTGGCTCTCATCGGCGCAATTATTGTTATGGCTATACTCACCATTGGACGACTCGCATTCGGACGCCGTGAAGCATTTGTCACTCAAAAATTCACAAGGTGGTTCATCGGGTACTTCATCTTCAACTTCATCTTCTGCCTGCTAATCCTCTATGTCTCTGAGCCTGCGCTAACGGGTCCCTTTGGAGGATGGCAGTGGATACTCTGGCCGCTTGTAATCAGCAGCATCGCGAACCTGTTCTCTTTCGCCCGGCCAATGATGGGTACATTAGAGGATATCTCAGCTGCTAGCCAGGGTCGGCGCTCAACCCGCAGCAATCCCATCAGCTTGCCAGCGAACGCTTCGCGCGGGGCTATCGCGGCAGGCATCTTCGGCCTCATCGTAGCCGCGGCCATTGGTATCGTTGTGGCTGGCCTGATCGTCGTCTTTACTACCTGGTTCGACAGCAATGCCAAGGCGCTCGCAGCCATTCCAAATGTAAAGGTAGAGAAACCGACTACTCCATTGATCCCAACCGACCCCAATCACATTGTGCTGGTGAGCCACAGCGTCGCCGCTTTCAAAGGCCAACAGATACTCGGTTCCAACGGACAGAACCTGGGTTCATCCTACAGTCTTGATCCCGATAGCTACACGCTGCAGTCTATCAACCATCACCTCTATTACGTCGCCCCTTTGAGCTACAACAACATCTTTATCAACCTTGCCAACTCTTCTACGCCCGGATTTGTGGCAGTAGACGCTGAAAATCCACAAGCAATTCCCACATTACGCACTGGCCCAGGAGACTCAATTGGTTACTTGCCCGGGGCACTCCTTAATCAAGATTTGTTACGGCACGTTTACTTGAGCGGCTACACATATGGCAAACTCGTTGACCCGACGTTGGAGCTTGACGACAGCTATCACCCCTACTGGACGATTTCGCTCATGCAGCCAACACGTGGCTATACCGGTGATGTACTGAGCCAGGTGCTGATCGTGGATGCGCACACAGGCGACATTAAGACGTATCAGCCACAGCGTGTGCCAACCTGCATGCCATCAGATACCGTAAGCCAATACCTGACGTGGTGGGGATTGTATCATGCAGCACCGTGGTTCAATCCCTCTGGGGCCGGTCAGCAGTCACCTGTGAACCCACCGCAGTTGCTTTACAACAACGCTGACCAACCAGTCTGGCTTATCCCGATGACCTCGTCATCTTCAAACGATAACTCCAGTACGGGTGCCTTCCTCTTCGATACACACAAGAATGAGGGACACTTCTACCCACTTGCAGCAGGACTGGGCATTGGTAGCAACGTACAGAACACCTTCCAATCTACCCGTGCCAATATCCTGCGTTATAACGTGGACAGCTTCCAATTATACCAGATATGTGGCCAACCTACCTGGGTTGCTATTTACAGCAGCGGAGGCATTTTCCAGGATGTAGGCGTACTGGCGGCGAGAAACCTGAATGGTGGCAATGTACAGTTTGAGCCATCACTCAGCAAGGGATTGGACGATTATAAACAATGGCTTGCCCAACAAGGTATCCCCAATGATTGCGGGGTTACGCCTAGCGGAGGGGCGCAGAAAACCCTGACGGGTAAGGTCATGCGCATCTCTGCGGTACAACAAGGTGGCAACACCATTTACTATATCCAGATTAGCGGACAAAATGTCATCTTTACCGCGAATCTGAACCTTTCACCCAAATTACCGCTTGTACAATCCGGTGATACTGTGACAGGCACTTACTTGAACACTACAGGTCAGACAATTGATCTCAAAACTTTCGATGACCTGAGCATCAAGCTTGGTGGGACACCAACACCTTCGCCGGGGGGAGGAACGCCCACGGCGACACCTACAGTGATGGCGACGCCTTGACATTTCGTGGCAGCTTTCTTGTAGTGGAGGAAATTTGCCCGATACTGTTTGATCGAAGACCCGCGGACCCAAGGGCAAGGGTCGCCACCCATAAGAGATAATGCCGGATTGGCTGTCTTTAGAGAAGCCAATCCGGCATTATCTCTTATGCCTTTACCACTACAAAACCTCCTTCAAGGGTTTGCAAACCTGCCAGAACGTGCTATGATTCAGCCAGCGAACGAAAGTCAAGCCAGTGCGCTGAAAGAGATAAGGGAGGAAACGCATGGCCCATTACTTTACCCGCGAAGAAGCTGAAGCTTTATTGCCTCAGATAACAGTTGTGCTCCTCAAGGTTCAAGAGCGCCGCAAGTTAATGCAGCAGAGCGAAGAGGAACTTGGCGCTCTCCATGCGCTGGCAATGGGTAACGGTCATCACCTGCATGAACGCATCACCAAATTGCAGAGAGAACTGGCGGAACATATCCAGGCTTTGCAAGAACTCATCAACGAACTGAACGACTTTGGTTGTGAGTTAAAAGACCCCAGCATCGGACTCATTGATTTTCTCAGCCTACGCAATGGTCGCGAAATTTACCTTTGCTGGCACCTAGGTGAAGAACGTATCAACTACTGGCATTACCTCGACGCGGGCTTTGCAGGACGCCAACCGTTGTAAACTATGACTACAATCCGCCAAGCACTAGAACAAGGAACACTTACCCTCACGCAGGCAGGCCAGGTGGACGCCAGGTTAGATTCCCAGGTTTTGTTGAGTCATATATTGCAGGTCGAACGCAGTGTGCTATTTGCCTACCCCGAACGAGCACTTAGCCTTGAACAAGAGCAACAATTTCTCTCACTCATAGAACGACGTTCACGGGGTGAGCCTGTCGCATATCTCACCGGACATAAAGAGTTCTTTGGACTTGATTTTCTGGTTGATCAACGTGTGTTAATTCCTCGCCCAGAAACAGAATTGCTTGTTGAAGCCGCGCTTAAGGTCTGTAGACAAATGCTCGCGGCGAAACGCACACCAATTGTGGCCGATATCGGCACTGGTAGTGGCGTTATTCCGGTGACTTTAGCAGTGCTGGAGACGCGCCTTCCTTATTTGTATGCCAGTGACATCTCAGCGGATGCGCTCAATGTTGCATACCTCAATAGCCTGCGCCACCATGTCGAACACCGTGTACGCTTGCTGCATGGTGATCTCCTGGTACCCTTGCCTGAACCCATCGATATCCTTACGGCCAATCTGCCTTACGTTGGAACAGACGAGATGGATGACCTGGCACCCGACGTTCGTGCCTATGAACCACATCTCGCACTCTTCAGTGGCCCGAATGGACTAGATCTGTTGCGCCGTTTTTTTATGGAATTACATGGGTCGGGTAAACTAGCAGAAGGTGCAGTTTTGCTGTTAGAGATTGGGTATCGGCAGCGCGAACCACTAACTTCCATGCTGCACGAGATCTGGCCCCAGGCCCAGGTAACATTTACTAAGGACTATGCGGGTTGGGACCGTGTGTTACAGGTAACGCTCTAATTCGTATAGAGAGGAAAGCATACAATTCTGGTCGACATAGCAAATATGTTCGTCATAGAAAGGGGATAGCGACGAACGTATCTGGGAATATCTACTGAGCAAATAACCAGAACAGTAACATCAAAGAGGACAGCAATCTCGTTTTCTTTACTAGACACCCTATCATCAATACGTTCACACAAGGTTTGATCTTCTTTACAAGAAGAAAGGGAATATGTTAGTCTGAGTAGCAGGGAGAGTCGTTATGCTTGAGGCAAGTATTATGCACGTTCGGCTTCTATTGCTTATTCCTTTCAATCTTCCCGACGCAATCACACTGTTGATCGGCGGAGTATCAGCATTCGTACTTGCCTTTGTACTCACGTATTTCATCAAAGCTTTCTGTTACAAGGTAGGTTGGCTTGATCGTCCTGCCGCACGCAGAGTCCACACGAAAGCAGTTCCGCGGCTGGGCGGTGTTGCCATTTTCCTGGCTTTCGTCATGGCTTCATTACTTTTCTACACTCCTGGCCCGAACCTCAACGCTCACGCCAACGAACTCACGATTTACTGGTTGCTGATTGCTGCTGGGACGCTGATGGTGCTTGTACATGCGTATGATGATATTCTGGGACTTGGCCCCTGGCCAAAACTCATCGCTCAGACAGTAGCAGTCATTATTATTCTTGGTCCATGGATAGATAAGGTTTTTCATGGTGTTCTGCTTTTCACCTTTAATAATCCTTTCGGTGTTGAACATTACGATCCCAATTTGCCCTGGTATCGCGAGCCTACCCTCTTTCTGTTCATACCCAATAGTGATATCACCTTTGCGGCCATTCCTGCTGTTTTGTTTACCTGGTTCTGGACAGTTGGGATGATGAATACGGTCAATTGGATTGACGGAATGGATGGGTTGGCGACAGGTGTTGTAGGAATCACCGCGCTCTTCATCACAATAATCAGTTTCATGTTGCAACAATTCAGTATAGCGATTCTCTCTGCCATTTTCACAGGCGCCGTCTTTGGGTTTCTGCCGCATAACTGGAATCCGGCGAAAATTTTCATGGGCGATACCGGCTCAATGTTTCTAGGACTCGCACTGGCAGTTCTTTCAATTATGGGAGGAGCGAAGCTCGCACTGGCTTTGATGGTACTTGGTGTGCCTATACTTGACGTAGCCGTAGTGATACTGAATCGTATCCGGCGTGGTCAATCACCTGCACAATATGACAAAACGCACCTTCATCATCGACTGATGGCAACGGGGCTGAGTGTCAAACAAATCTGCTACCTGTTCTATGGGGTAGCGATAATATTTGGATTGCTGGCTCTCAGTTTCTCAGGTATACATTCTGCCCACTTCTATAAATTCGTTGGTATTATCCTGGTGTTTCTGACTATGGTCGGGTTGATTATTTGGGTTTATCGTCGCCAGCGCCAAAGGGGTGTTCCAATTAAATTAGGCGGTCCTGAGCCCGCGCCAGAAGGAAGTCACGAGATACGCACAGAAGAGAATGCTCTTATGGATTCTGGAAGAAAAGAGTCCCCCGGGTACGAGTCGCAAGCTACCCCGCCACGATCTCATTCGACTGACGAGTATTTGAGAACGCCGCTTCCTC
>WNFY01000925.1_pt1 | contig 27306 bp, 24 predicted proteins | sample 5400091 | NCBI WGS metagenome assembly WNFY01 (sample SAMN13153364, study PRJNA577476) | soil metagenome | isolation source: 60 cm soil or saprolite under grassland replicate 1 | place: USA:California | collected 2016-06-15 | reverse complement strand
CAAAGCGGATCGACAGATGCTCGCACAGGTGCGACCCGTTTTGGATCCTCTTACATTGACTCCACTCAGAAATGCGGTATTGCACTCGGCCTGGGGCAGAGGCAAGATTGATTTGCCTCCAGGAATTGCGAAGAAAGTCTACAACACGCCGGTCGTAACGAGCGCGGCGCCGCTGGCACCCCCCTTTAGAAAAGACTTAGCGCGAGTCATGCGTGTGGAATCTGTTCCGGAGAGAGTTAAAGGTCAAACGCTCAAGGTTCGAGATGAGCGGCAGGGAAATGAAGCTCGAAGATCCGACCAGGGTGGACAGGACGTAGATGCGGTGCGGAAACAGCAAGCCGCTGCGCTCGCTGCTGAGTCTGCTCGAGGCAATAAGGAGGCTCAACGCCAAATGCACCAGCTTGAGCAACAGCAAAGACAAACCCAGATTGAACAACAGAAGGCACAGCGACGGGCTAATTCACAAGTTCAACAAGCCCAGGGAGAACGAGTAGCAAGACCTGCGCGGCAACAAGTACAAAAAGAAATGCGGCAACCGCAAGCACAGCGGAGTCAAACGGCGCCCGCCGTAAAACCGCCACCTCAGCATCCGCAACCGCAACCTAGGATGGAACGAGGCGTCGATCAGCTACGAAGAGCCCAGCAGGGTCGATCCAATCAAGGCGTTGAGCGTCCGAAAGCCGTGCAACAGATGCGACAGCCGCCGCACCAAAACGCTACCGAGCGCAGGGGTCCTCCTGCGCAAGCACCCCAACCGCAACCGCGACCGAAGGAGGAGCGTAAGCAGGGACCACCTGCGCAATCGCAAGGCCAGGGCGCGAAAGACAAGAACAAAAAACCCTAAACGCTCGGGAGATGCAACTATCAATAACCCCAACGCCAGTTAACATCATAAACTCGCGCAAGGTCATCGAGACTCAGTTTCAGATTAGACCACTCCTTCTGTGGGTCTTTTTTCAACCGAGCGCGGCGCATGAACTCATCAATACGCGCAGCGCGATCGAGCACGGTTTGCACGTCGGCTCCGGTCGATTTGTGTTGGTCGAAATGATTGCGTAGAGCTTTTGTTTCCTTGTAGAAATCTTTGACGAAGGCGTTGATGTCGTCCTCGCGTCTGGTACCGTCAAGTCGGCTCTTATCAAGTGCTGCATCCAACGCCGAGCGAAACCTGTCAGACTGTTTTTCGATGCGCTTGAGGATCTGTTCGACCTCGCGATCGCTTAACCGGTAAGGAGTACCGGAAACCGCCACACCAGGTCCGTCAGCAACAGTAGTTGCAGTCGGATAGACGCCCCAGCGCCAGCTAACGTTATAGGCAACGGCCAGTTCATCCAAATTGGTCTTAAGCGTGGCCCAGTCGTTTTGCGCGCGTGGCGAAAGCGGATAGCGACTCATGAAGCCATCAATCCGAGTCGCACGTTCGAGCACTGACTCGACGTCGGGCGCGGTGGACTTATGGTGATCAAACTGGTCGCGGAGATGTTTCGTCTCCCGGTAGAAGTCTTTCACAAAAGCATTGATGTCGTCTTCGCGGACGGTGCCATTGAAGCGGCTCTTATCAAGCGCCGCATCCAGACTGCCACGAAACTTATCTGACTGCTGCTCGATGCGCCTGATGATCTTTTCCACCTCCTTATCACCTATTCGGTAGGGCTGACCAAGCACCTGTCCCATGACGCTCGAAGCGAATGCAGTCGAGAACAAAACAACAAAGAAAGCTACGCATTGCTTTCCGAACAGTAGAAAACTGTTTCTGCACATAGATTTTCCTCGCCAGACCTAAATCCGGATTCAATTGTATTTGGGGAAGGAGGGGGCCGGAATGATTATAACCCATTGGGGTGCGAGCGAAGCAATCGCTAAAATCTTCACTCTCGTCGCGGGCGTCCGGCCCGCCATGAGCACCGCAAGGGATCTTACCTTGTGCACGTTGATCAGTTGGGGAAACGATGCCGTATCTTCGCGTGGGTGATAAGCAGCTCGAGTATGAATGGCATGGGCCGCGTGCTGATGAGGCACCGACTATCGTGTTTCTCCATGAAGGACTTGGCTGCGTCGCGATGTGGCGCGACGTTCCTCAACGACTTGTCGAGCAAACCGGATGTGGCGCTCTAGTCTATAGCCGGGCGGGATATGGAAACTCGGACGGAATCGAGTTGCCGCGCCATGTCCGGTTCATGCATGAAGAGGCGTTGGTTACGCTGCCACAGGTGCTGGATGTGATGAAAATCCGCCAGGCGATTCTTCTGGGCCACAGCGACGGCGGATCTATTGCACTGATTCGTGCAGGTGGAACCAAAGACACTACCGTACTGGGCCTGATGCTGGAAGCACCTCACGTCTTCGTCGAAGAAACCGGTATCGATAGCATTAGAGCACTTGCCGAAGACTATCTCAGCGGACGGTTGAGACAACGGCTGGAGCGCTATCACGGCGAGAATGTCGATCTTACTTTTTGGGGATGGAACGATATTTGGCTCAACCCTGCGTTTCACTCATGGAACATTGAGGAGTATCTCCCGCAGATCCGCGTGCCCGTGCTCGTAATTCAGGGATTGGATGATCAGTACGGTTCGCTAAGTCAGATCTCAGCAATCGAGAGCGGGTGCAAAGGCCCGGTGCGCACGGCAATGCTCGGGAATTGTGGACACAGTCCACACCTTGATCAGACGGCGCGAACGATCGATGAGATCACAGCGTTTATTCGGCAGGAGAGGCTGACGTGAGAGCGATGGACGCAGCAGGATGATACAATGAGAACACGGCTTTGAAGCCAGGCTCTCAAGCGGGGAGATTATGAGCTGGAACCAACCTTCGTGGCACCAATCATCGTTAGCGACTCCGGACGTGCGAGACGAGCGTGTTGGCGCTTTCCTGAGTAAGGTTTATGGCTGGATGTTTGTCGGACTGCTGACTACGGCGGTGACGGCCTTTGCGGTGGCGTCTTCGTCTGGCCTGATCCAGGCGCTGTTTGGTAATCGCATGGTGTTTTGGGTTCTCCTTCTCGCCCAACTAGGTCTTGTCTTTTACCTCTCCGCCCGCGTGAGTAAGTTAGCGCCGATGACCGCTGCGGGTCTCTTCATCTTGTACTCGGCCCTCACGGGAATGACCACGTCGGTAATATTGTTGATCTACACGGGCGCGTCGATCGCCTCTACGTTCATTGTCACCGCCGGGATGTTCGGAGCCACGGCAGTCTTCGGAACTGTCACTAAGCGGAGTCTGGCAGGGCTGGGCCAATTCTTCTTCATGGGTCTGATTGGGCTTATCCTGGCCTCAATCGTCGGCATCTTCTGGCACAGCGCAGCGCTGCAATTCGTGATTACCATCGTCGGCGTCCTGGTCTTTACCGGTCTTACGGCCTGGGATGCACAACGACTGAAGCAGATGGCTGTTGCGCTACCGGAAGGCCGCATTGGTGCATACTCGGTGGTTGGTGCACTTTCGCTATATCTTGATTTCATCAACCTCTTTTTCTTCCTGTTGCGCTTGACCGGCAATCGCCGCGACTAATTAGGAGTCTTTGGCGTTGTTTCCCGCCCTAATGTGGCGGTTAGGCGACAAGTGCTCGGCGAGGAGTGTAAGTCTCACTGATCATCTGCTCGACCTGAATCACGTCCATCGACTTAGAGAAGAAATAACCCTGACCGCTGTGACAGAAAAGCTGTCTTAGTATCGACATTTGTTCTTGCGTCTCCACTCCTTCTGCCACAACATCCATCCCAAGATTTTCAGCCAACATCAGGATGGTGCGTACAATTTCAATGTTTTCTTTGTCGTTGACTATGCGAGTTACGAAAGAGCGATCGATCTTCAAGGTATCGATGGGAAAACGATGCAAGTAACTCAATGATGAGTAGCCAGTGCCGAAATCGTCGATGCTCAACCTGACACCGAGGGCACGCAACTGAAAAAGCATGGCAGTGGTAGTTTCTATGTTATCCATCACTACGCTCTCTGTAATCTCGAGCTTCAAGCAGTTAGGATCAAGCCCGCTGACTCTCAAGCTCTCCTTAACCTGATCAATCAGATCGGCCTGGGCAAACTGTTTTACGGATAAGTTGACCGTAACGTACAAAGGGTGGTCCGTCGGAAATCTTTGCTGCCAGCGTCGCATCTCAATGCAGGCCTGCTCCAATACCCACTGACCGATCTGCAGGATCTGGCCACACTCTTCAGCAACAGGAATGAAGTCAAGAGGTGAGATCAAGCCACGCTCGGGGTGCTGCCACCGAATCAATGCCTCGAATCCACAGAGACGAAAATCGCCTAGCGATACAATCGGCTGGTATTCGATAACAAACTCTTTGCGCTCCAGTGCCCGGCGCAGATCCGTCTCCATCTGGAGCAGGTTTAGAGCCAGGGAATGCATCTCCTCATCAAATATCTCGTGTCGGGCCTTTCCATGCGACTTGGCGCGGTACATGGCCGTGTCGGCGTCACGCAAGATCTCATCCGGCTGGTCATAGCGTGGCGAGCCTGGCGCAATGCCAATGCTCACCGTAGTAAAGACTTCGCGTCCACCAATGTTAAAAGGAGTCCCTAGTTCCTGATGGATCCTTTCGGCAACCACCGCCGCTTCTTTCTCGTCAGTCAAGTTCTCGAGCAGAATGGTGAATTCATCTCCGCCGACTCGGGCCACTGTATCGCCTTCTCGCAAGCAAATTTCCAACCGTCGGGCGATCCCAATCAATAACTGATCTCCAACAATATGACCGAGACTGTCATTGACAACCTTAAACCGATCGAGATCAAGAAACAGCACGGCAAACTTCTCGTTCTCGTTTTGCTTTGCCCGCGCGATTGTTAGCTTCAAGTGGTCTATCAGCAGCGCCCGATTTGGCAGCCCCGTAAGGCCATCATGAAAAGCGTCATGTAGCAATCGTGCCTCAGCCTTTTTGCGATCGGTAATATCCTGAATCTGGAAAATCAGATGAACAGAATCGCTGCCTTCCATGTGGGCTTGCGAAACACTCCACGACGCCGTGATGACATTTCCATTCTTGTGAACGTACCGAGTCTCGGTCTGAAAAGTCGAGACCGTGCCTTTGAGCAGCTCGTCTATCTTCACTACCGCGGCAACAACATCTTCGGGATGGAGGACTGTCTGAAAATCTTTGGCGAGTAGCTCTTGCTTTGTGTACCCTAGAATTTCACATAAAGAACGATTCACGCGAGACCAACGTCCAGTCGAAGACACCAGCGCCATGCCAATCGACGCATTGTCAAAGGCCACACGAAACAACTCCATGCACTGGGGCCCAAATTTTTCTGAATCGTTATCCGCGCTTAACATTGTCGTATCAAGGGGTAAAGCTTCGCACTGGGATGTGAGTTAGAACACCGAGACCCGGAGGGGGCTGCCACGATGCTCAGCACATCCCATGCCATCGTCGACATTTGTAGCGCTAAGGCACATTGCTGGGGTGACTAACCTCAAGTGAGACACACGTCAGCGTGGAGACCTGTTAATCAATCAAGTTGAGTGCCTGGTCTTGCAAATTGACCGTGGTCGGTCAGGGTAAGATGTTCGAGAGGCGTTAGGGTTTCGTTCGGAGTTCGACAATGGCCCCAGCTCCTGGTGCAATCCGGACATTCACACTTTGCGAGCCATTTTGAGTCTTGACGTCGAGTGATTGTTCACTTATCCAGTCCGCCGCGGTCTGAATCTGTTGATCGGTCAAACTGATCGTGGCGGTGACGTAGGCATCGCGATCGACCTGGGCCAGTCCCTGCTGGGGCTTGAAGACGCCGTTGTTGTTAAAGAGCGTGATAGCCCATCCCTTGTCAGTGCGATTGATCAGATACTCGACATCACCGCGAACTCTCACGGGAGTTGCATCGGAGAAGACGTGTGCAAGCATGTGGGCAGCAAAAGGAGTAATGCGCTCATCTTCACCAAGCAGGTCCGGCAATGCGCAAAAGACCACGCTTCCCTTCCCGACTCTATTGACAGTTACCAATGGATCTCCATTTGGCGTCACAAGCAAAGCATTCGCTCCAGTCAGCTGTACCTTCTCATAGCGAAACAGTTGGCCAGTCAGATCTTGCGCCTCCTCGCCAGGCGAGAGACAACGCGCGCTATCTACCTCGGCGGTGTCATTGGTGGCATGAATGCCAAGGAGTTGTTCCGGGATACCGCGGATCTGCGCGAAATTGAGTACAACAGTGCCCCCGTCTCTGATGTAATCAGCGAGTCTGCTAATCCACGCAGGCGACCATTCCACATGACCGCCTGCCACGACGGCGCGATATGATGAAAGAGGGCTTGGGGCTTTGGACTGTGGACTGTGAGCTGGCCCCGTAAAGGTTGGGCTGACGTTCCCCGATTCCGAAGCGACCATGACATCGAAGATGTCGCCGAAGATGCTGGAGACGAATGCCTGTCGATCGGCAGTCGCAGGCTCGCCTTCAACTACTGGTCCCGGATAGTAAGCAACGCCAAAAAGTTCTCTTAGCGCGCGATCGCCGCGATCAATCTGCGACACTTCAAACGGCCATTGCGGAAAGTCAGTCATCTCCCATCCGTGTGCGGGATCCAGCAGAAACGCCACAGGCGTGTATGGTGTGCCGCGATCGGGATGTTTCTCGGCAAAATGTATGAACTCGTCGGTGATGCGCCCCAGAGGGTTCAGTTGAAACGGATTGTCTCCTGGGCCAGGCTTGAAGAATTGATCAAAGCCCTGCTCGAGATAGATCGCCGAAGCCCCCGACATGTAATAGAGGTAGTAGTTCTTCCGGTACCAGGAGAGCGAGGGCCCCATCGTTGGGCCGTAATGGGAATGAAAGAAGAAGTCAGGACCGGCAAAGTTTTGCGCTTTGGTGAAGGTCGTCGCGGTGTCGCCGAAGTTCGGCGCATGGTAATAGAGAAAGGCGCCACCGTATTGCCGCGCCGCTCCACGCGTGAACGCAATCCGCATCGCAACCATCGGTTGCACTGCGGCTGTTTCCATGCCCAACAGACGAACGCCCCATTCAGCGAGCGAATGCGCGAACGAGGTGCTGGATGTGGACTGGGCCGGAATCATCTTGTCCCACATCGGGCCGGTCTGGGTGTGAAAGGTATCGCTCCATTTCCGCGCAATTGCATTTGTATAAAACGTTCGATGGGCGTCAAGTAATTTACGACGCGACATGGATGGCGAGATCTTCAATTCTTTTGGCGCTTCGTCCCAAACAAAACCGATACTCTCGCCTGAAATCCAACCAAGAAACTGGTCCTTTAGCTCGCCTGTTAAAAGTTTCCATGCAGCCTGGCCCTCGGCTTCCGACATCTGTGCCGCACCGTAATTGATGAGCACTGCGAACGGTACTTTGGTTTCGCGCAAGTAGCGCAGAAACGGACTCCCTTCCTTCAGATACTCCGCAAGATTGTTGATGTAAATTACGGGTGCAACGAGTTTCGACTGAAAGATTGGCACATCGCGCGCGCCTTTGTATTTCTGCACAAACTCTTCAATTGGCTCGGCATTGAAAGGATAGAGTGGTCGTTCCGCCGAAGGTTTGTCATATAACGGCCAAAACTCCTTCGCGATATTCCACGGCATCAGAAAATCATGGCCGGCAATTTTCGGCCGGACCCAGGCTTCGGGAATCGCCGCGGGATAGCCGCTCTGGATCAAGGGCGCTAACCGCTTAAGCGAGTTAGACCATTCTCGCAGGTAGCGCATGGCGGCAAAATCCGGCTTCAGTCTTCCCCTGGGCTTGTACGACAGATCGTTTGTCAGGAGAAAACAATCAACGTGACGAAGCGCCTCGGCCGGCGACTCGATTTCGATCGTGAGACGCGCGGGGCCCTTGCTGAGTTTTGCCCGCGCGCCATCCCAGGCGAAGGCCCATCCCCAGTACATACTGACCTCATCATGAGGATCGATCAGGTCTTTCGCACCAAACTCGTGACGAAAGATCTCACGTCCGTTCTGATTGATGTGAACCACAAAGTTCTCAGTCTTGTGGGCCCAGTCGGCATAGCGCACCCAAAGTTGATAATCGCCCGCACGCGGAATTTCGAGGTCCTGATAGATAGCAGCTTTGGTTTCGTCCGCGCTGGCGGCAGCTGAATTCCATTCACTCTCGCCACCTTGCGACCATTCGGCGGACACGCCGGGCCCACTCATGCCCCAGCCCGGAGCTTTCGCGCGCGGTAAGTTGAGCCATGCGGGATTCAGAAGGGGTTCACCGAGTTGACCGGTCGAGAAACCGCGCATGTTTTCTGCTTCGTACCAGATGTACTCGGCACTTTGTCTTGATTGTGAGTAAAGAGCTGGGGCTGTGATCAGAAGCGGGATCAGGGTCAGGCAGAGGCTCGTGATTTTTATTATGAAGTGCATCCAGCGCAACGGCTTCGCCGCCTGATGGTAGGCGGTGGCTGCCCCGCCGGTTAGCTTTACACTAATGACGCAAGGTTCTGCGCAACGAGATCGTGCGTTCGCGCTTCGTTGGTTTTTATCTGTGTAATCGGCGTAATCTGGCTAGTTCTTCTAACGTCGGCGCTCAACCAAGCGACTCGAGACACTCTCCAAGGGTGCGCTGCCGGCACGTGAACATCGGGGTGTCGCGCAGCGTGTAGGAGCTGGCTTTTGTCTCACGGAGTTCCTGAACGAGATCGAGAAAGTCCGACGGTTGGTCAGTTTCAAATGCCACCACGAATTCCTGATCGTCCAGACCAAATGAATAGGTAGTGTGAAGCTTGACGGAACGGTATTTCATGCCGATGCGAATGTGCTCATCCATCATCTCCTGCCGCGATTCTGCCGGCCGCGTATACCATTCGCGCGTTTTCACGAACGGATAAACAAAGAGATACTGGGATTTGCCGGGGACAATGTGCAGGCGATCTTCCACGTGTTCGGGATTATCCTGGTCGATATACATCGAACGCTTCGTCATCGAAAGGAAGGATTGCGTCGGCTCGATATACTTCGCCATCTCGGTTTTGTTCAATCGTGAGGTCATCTCCTGGATAGGTTCAAGATCGTAACCAATCCGCCAGATCATGAAATCGACATTTGTACGAAGGCCAACGGTCGAATAGGAATGTATTAACAAGAGTTTTCGAAACTCATCAACCGTCTCTACAAACTCGTCTCGGCATTGTTGTTTGTCTGCTTTCGCCAGCAGTCGCCACTCAGGACGAGCGCGGTAGAAGGTGAAGTTGACGAACTGTCTAGGTAGTTTAGCCTTCTGCTCTTCGACCTCAGAAGAAGTGGGGGCGAGACGAAGAGAACCTCGGGTAGCGTTGTTGCCTTGATCCTTCTCAACACTCATGATTCATTTACCTCTGAATTTCCGATTGAAGACGATTCCGCGGGAAAGCCTTTGCGATGCTCAGTTATTCTGCCCAGTCTCAAGGCTGATTGCAACTTGGGAAGAAACCGGGGTTCATGGGAGTCTTATTGCTTGCCGCTGTTCATTGCAGAACCGCGAGCGGCAATCGGGTCGTTTTCGATAATTCAACGAAGAACTCAAAAGAGCTAGGGTTAACAACGAATAACAATCCGGTCGCTGCCAAGGCCGTGTTGAAAACTGCCAACGGTGCCACAAAACTGGGATACAAAGATTGAGTCCACTTGCCTGGACCTCACTATCTGTAGAGAATGACTCCCCATGCACGATAAGGACGGGCCCGGCCCAACGCCAAACAAATCACGTCGCGCATTTCTGCTCCTCTTGCCATTTGCCATGTTGGCCGGCGTTTCTGCGTCCATAGCCGCGGCCGCTTTCCGCTTTCTACGCCCGGTAATTGCGGCGGCCGGCAACAAATGGATCGACGTTGCGCCGCTATCGGAACTGACGGGTGACCAACCGCTGGCTAAGAAGATTGCTGCCGAACACATCACCGGCTGGGCCGTTTCAACCGAGGAGCATTTCGTCTACGTTTTGCCCGCAAACAACAATCAGGTGCTTTCCGCTATTTGTCCGCACGAAGGCTGTGAGGTGTCGTGGCAGGCGGATACAAAACTTTTTTCCTGCCCCTGCCATGAAAGTTACTTTGCGGCTAACGGGGCGAGAGTTAAAGGACCGGCGCGGCGCGCTCTCGATCCATTACCAACGCGTCAGCAGGATGGCAAGTTACAAGTGCAGTATCGGTTCTTCGAAAACAACACCGCAGAGCGAATCACACGGGAATGAAGTCAATCGAAAACACGGCTTTCCGTGAGCACGAACCGGGACAAACCGCTGAGCCACAGGACAAGCAGCCTGGATGGCGAGCCTGGGCACAAACCACTGGGGGCATCGTTGGGATGCTTCTGTTGGTCCAGTTTCTGACCGGAGTCCTGCTCGCTTTCTATTACGTTCCTTCTGTTGACCATGCTCACATTACCGTTTCTTTTATTGAAAAGGTTTTGCCGGCGGGATCATGGGTTCGTTCCCTGCATCACCACTCATCGCAGTGGTTGCCCTTGTTTCTCTTTTTACATATTGTGCACTTGTTCTGGCGCCGCGCGTACAAAACTTCGATAACTCACTGGATCGCTTCCGTGGTTATGCTCGGTCTTGTCATGGCGGCTGGTGCGACTGGTTATTCACTTCCCTGGGATGCGCGCGCATTCTTCAGCACACGCGTAGGTGAGGGTATTCTTTCAGGGCTTCCTTTGCTTGGCAGCACTACACGTCTGTGGGTGCTGGGCGGCAGCGAAATCTCGACGCTCACTCTTTCGCGGTTTTTTGCGTTGCACGTTCTTGTCACGCCTTTTCTGATCCTACTTATTATCGCCTGGCGATTTTCGCGTATCGACTTATCAACTTTCTTTGCAGGGCCTGATGAGAAGCGCTGGAACAGTCGTCGCGTTTGCATGCCGAATCTCCGGCGTCACGCAATTGGTGCTTGTCTGGTTTTCATTGTCCTGGCTCTTTACTCAAGAAAGTTTTCTGCGCCCTTAGGACCAACCGCAGCAATTCTGACAAAAGATTATTTGCCGCGGCCAGGCGCACAGTTTCTTTGGCTTTATCAATCCCTGAAATACGTGCCAGGCAGTCTGGGATCGCTAGTAGCCGTTTTATTTCCCGGGTTTGTACTGCTCGTCCTGACCTTACTTCCATGGCTCGATGGTCCCTGGCTGAGGAGGTTTGTGAAACAGCCGCAACAGGGAATTGGCCAACTTATTCTCGGCTCTTGCGCACTACTCGTTATCACAATGACAACGGCTTCGTATGTGAGCGACAAAAGAGATCCGCGCATCCGGCAACAGCTGGCGCGCCAGGCTGCGGCGGAAGATGCATTTCGGAAGGAACCCTTCAGGCCGAGGCCACTGAAACCAGAGGACGAGCAGAATCAAGCGTCTTCCGTCGGTGCTTCGTCGCAAGGTGGCCCACCTGCGGCTTTTACAAAGCTTTGCGCCACATGTCATGGCGAGCATGGTGAAGGTGCGCGACAAGGAACGCTGAAATTTCCGTCTTTGCTGGGCGTCTCCGCCAAACCGAGGCGTACCGTTGACGACATTGTTGGTTTGCTGAACGATCCCACAGCATACGGGCTCGAGCCTCCGATGAGATCGTTTGCGACAAAGTTAACAGACCAGGAGAAACTCGAGATTGCTGAATGGGTTGTGACGTTGAAGAAATGAAGAAACTACTTTAGTCTTGCGCAAACGCGACTGTTGGTTATACTGCCTCAGCCTTATCTGAGACTATCTAAAACATCCGGAGAGGTTCCAGAATGAACTCCATCAAGCTTGCTCTGACTTGTGGCACAATTGCGCTCTTCACTCTGGCCTGCAATAAAGGGGAAACGACAACAAACTCAGGCCAATCTGCAACTGCACCGTCGCCGGCGGCGGCTAAGCCGACTCCCAGGGAGTTTGCCGCAGCCCACGCAGCCTATCAAAAGAACTGCGAATCGTGCCATGGCGAAAACGCTGAAGGCGGGATCGTTAAGGTAGACAATAAGAAGTTGAAGGTTCCGTCGTTGAAAGCGGACCATGCGATGAAACATCCGGACGCGGTCCTGGTGAAACAAATAAGTAACGGCGGCGACGGCATGCCGGCGTTCAAGAGCAAACTAAAGCCGGAAGAGATTCAGCAGCTCGTTCACATGATCCGCAAAGAGTTTCAGGGAAAAATGAGTGAGTAGGCTGTCCCGGCTGTCGGCATTTGGGCTTTGAGTTGAACTTTGTGCTTTGAACTTTGTGCTTTGAACTTCGTGCTTTGTTCTTGGTGCTTAGTATTGAATGTTGTTCGAAGCGCAATCTGGAAATCGCATCACAGTACAAAACGCAAAGTACAAAGCACCAAGTAAAAGCACTAAGAACAAAGTTCCAAGTACAAAATTCCAAGATCTCAGAGTGTTTCAGCACTTTACCGTTCCCGAATTACGATTTACCATTTAGCCTGCTCAGGCACCCATAGCTCAGTTGGATAGAGCGTTTGACTTCGAATCAAAAGGTCGCAGGTTCGAGCCCTGCTGGGTGCACCACTCTTCGAACACGTTCTCCTTCTCATGCTTGTCACGTTTCGGCATGGCGCACGACCCCTCGCATCGGCGTCGGATCGTTGCCAACGGAATTACGTTGCCACAAACAAACGTGTGAGCAACGTCGTGGCACATTATGACGGATAAACCAGTGCCGGCATCGCGTGCAAGCCGCGAACGGAAAACTTTCCTTGCGGAAGGCATGCTGGTTGTCGTTGCCATCGCGCTGGGCAAACTCCTTCTACATTGCGTTTTCAACAATCGTTACGGCTACTTCCGCGACGAGTTCGACTACATGTCGTGCGGCGACCATCTCGCCTGGGGCTATGTCGACCAGCCACCGCTGCTTCCGTTTCTCGTGCGCGTCAGCCGGACGGTTCTTGGGGACTCACTGCGGAGCATAAGATTTCTTCCTGCTTTAGCTACATCAGCGGTCGTTGTCCTCACCGCAATGATCGCGCGTGAACTAGGCGGGCGCCGCTTCGGTCTCCTCCTCAGCGCAGTAGCTGTCCTCATTGCGCCGATCTACCTTTCGGGTGGAAGCCTCTTGACCACCAACTGTGTCGAACCATTGCTCTGGATGGGATTGGTTTACTTTGCCATCCTGGCTATCAAGCGCGACCCGCGCTACTGGCTATGGTTCGGCATAGTCGCCGGTCTCGGTCTGGAAGAAAAGTATTCGATAGCGGTCCTTGGCTTCGGTATCGTTGTTGGACTGCTTCTGACAAAACATCGCAAGGTCCTTTTGAATAAATGGTTCTGGGCAGGCGGTGTTGCCGCATTCTTGATCTTCCTGCCAAACCTGATCTGGAATATTCACAATCACTGGCCCTTTCTTGAACTGATGCGCAACATCAGGGCCAGCGGCAGAGACGTTCAACTCTCTCCCGTTGAGTTTTTCACTCAGCAGGTTTTGTTGCTTCATCCGCTGACGGCGCCGGTTTGGATCACCGGTTTGGTTGCGATGTTGTTTTCGCAGCGATTGAAAAACTATCGCATGCTTGGTTGGTGCTACCTGGTTGGGTTCGCCACGTTCATCCTGCTTAAGGGCAAGAACTATTATCTCGCGCCAGTCTATCCCATGCTCTTCGCGGCTGGAGCTGTCATAGTCGAGAGGGGCATCGAGCGAACGCGCCAACTCTGGTTGGAGCCGGCGATTATTGTCCTGCTGATTGCAGGAGGAGCTTGGTTCGCTCCAGTTGTAGTACCGGTACTATCCGTTGATCATTTCATTTCTTACATGAACAAGCTGCCATTCAATGTGCCACGCACCGAGCACAGCCATGAGCGCGCCCCGCTGCCACAACATTACGCTGACCAGTTTGGTTGGGAAGAGATGGTTGCCGTGACGGCCCAAGCCTGGTCACGGTTAGCGCCCGAAGCGAGGCACGACTGCGGAATATTCGCGCAAGATTATGGGCAGGCAGGCGCAATCGATTTCTTTGGCCGTCGCTACGGCCTCCCGCCCGCACTCAGCGGCCACCAGACTTATTTCCTGTGGGGACCGCGAGGCTATTCAGGCAACTGCCTGATCGTTTTGGACGACAGGAAAGAAGCTCTGGATCAATTGTTCGAGCATGTTGAACTGGTTGGGACCTCAGACAATCCCTATGCGCTAGAGCGCAATATTCCTGTCTTCCTCTGCAAAGGAGCAAAGTTCGGCTCCCTGGACAAGATTTGGCCTCAGCTGAAGAAGTGGCGTTAGCGATCTGACCTACCTACGAGCATCCTGAATTGTTCAGCGAATAGCTAGACCTTCGCCGCCTCGCTTTCCCCGAGTTTCCGTGCTTCGATGGGCACGTATTCTCGGGTACTTTGCCCCAAATATATCTGACGCGGACGGGCGATCTTCTGGTCGGGATCTTCAAGCAGTTCTACCCACTGCGCGAGCCAACCCGAAGTGCGTGGGATGGCAAACAACACCGGAAACATGTCTACCGGAAATCGCATCGCCTGATAAATGATCCCCGAATAGAAGTCGACGTTTGGATAAAGCTTGCGTTTGATGAAGTATTCATCTTCGAGCGCGATCCTTTCCAACTCCAGAGCGATATCCAACAACGGATCTTTGCCCGTTACCTCAAAGACCTCATACGCAACTTTCTTGATGATCTGGGCACGAGGATCGTAATTCTTGTACACACGGTGGCCAAAACCCATCAAGCGAAACTCGCCGGCCTTTACGCGCTTTATGTAATCCGGCACCTTATCGACAGAACCAATCTCATTCAGCATCCGCAACACCATCTCGTTAGCTCCGCCGTGGAGTGGTCCATAAAGAGCAGCCGCGGCGCCCCCCAAAGCCGAGAACGGATCTGTATGCGCGCTCCCGATGCTGCGCATCGCATTAGTACTGCAATTCTGTTCATGATCGGCATGAAGAATGAACAGGACAGTCAAGGCATGCTCGAGCACGGAGTTCGGTTCATACTTGAGCTCCGTGGTCTTGAACATCATGTTGAGAAAATTGCCTTCGTAACTAAGATCGTTGTCAGGGTAGGCATACTGCATACCGATACGATGGCGAAAGGCAAAAGCTGCAATGGTGGGCACCTTGGCGATTAGCCGGTAAATTTGTTTCCAGCGAGATTCAACGTCAAAGATGTCCTTGGCGTCGGGATAGAAAGTCGAAAGCGCGCCCAGCGTTCCCTCAAACATGCCCATCGGATGAGCATTGTAGTGAAAGCCGTCCATCACCTTCTTAATGTTTTCATTGATGAACGTATGGTATGTGATATTGTTCGTCCAATCCTTTAGTTGTGAAACAGTAGGCAGTTCGCCGTGAAGCAGCAGATAAGCAACTTCAAGATACGTGCTCTTTTCCGCGAGCTGATCGATCGGGTAACCGCGATACTCCAAAATTCCTTTGTCGCCGTCGATAAAGGTGATCCGGCTCTTGCACGAAGCAGTATTCATGAACGCAGGATCATAAGTCATTAAACCAAAGTCGTCTTCTGAGACCTTGATCTGACGCAAATCCATGGCTTTGATCGTGCCTTTTTCAATAGTGAGCTCATACTGTCTTCCAGTGCGGTTGTCGGTGATGGTCAGACTGTTTCCACTCATGATGTCAATCTCTCCTCAAATGGCCACGAACGTTTGGTCCTCCAAAGAGGAGAGTAACGCCGCGCTGGATAGTAATCAAATACACCCTATCCGAAAGGATATTGCTCTGGCTATTCACTAAATCTCAGCGGCCCGTTACAATGCGCCAGCATACGACGATCTGTTCAAAGATTCACCGCAATCCTGGACCACTCGAGAAGGAGGACGTATGAACACTAAGAGGTTGGTGCTGACGATTATCGTTATCTTCATCGTCGCAAACTTTACCGGCTTTTTTATCCATGCCATCTGGCTCAGGCAGGACTATCTGCCAGTGGCGAATCTTTACCGGCCTGAAGGACAGGAAAAGATGTTCTGGATCGTGCTCGCCTATTTATCATTCGCGATTGGGTCGGTCTGGGTTTACGCGAGAGGAGTAGAGAACAAACCATGGTTGGGCCAGGGCATTCGCTTTGGCATCGCGATGTCGCTGGTATTAACTCTTCCTTCGTTCTTTATTGCCTATGCAGTTCAGCCCGTGCCGGCGATCTTGATGGCCAAACAGGTCATTTGTGAGGGTGTCGACAAGATTGTGTTGGGAATTATGACGGCAGCGATATATCGACGGTGAGGCCAGATGGATGCGGTGTGTCAGCGTTCTTCAGAATATCCCCGTCGGTTGTCGCGTGTCCGACGCCTTTCCTACTTAACGCCCAGTAGTTCGACTTCGAAGATTAGTGTCGAGTTAGCGGGAATATCCGGCGGAGAGCCGCGTACTCCATATCCGAGCGCCGGGGGAATAGTGAGTTTCCGCTTGCCGCCAACCTTCATTGACATCAAACCTTCGTCCCAACCCTTGATCACGCTGCCGGTACCGATGCGAAACTCATAAGGCTTTCCATGATCGTAGGAACTGTCAAACTTCTTCCCGTTCTCAAGCGTGCCGGTGTAGTTGACCGTTACCGTTTGACCTTGATGAGGACTTGGTCCATCACCTTGAACCAAATCAACATACTTTAGTCCGGATGCGGTAGCGATCTCTGGCCCCGCTTTTCCCCCACGATGTGTGACGACGTAGGCAACTGCAGACATAGCCATAACGGCAACCAGCACAATCGCGCCAATCCTCAGGTTTCGATTCTTACGCGTGTGAGGTTTGGCACTCGCGGCGGCATAGGAGCTTCTAGGTCTCTTCTTAGCTTTAGTGGACTTTCGGTGTCGACTCTCCGGCACAAAAATAAACCTTCCTTCCGTTTACGGTTTGGGGACAGTTCTTATACTCGGAATGGTTCCGGGTTTCAAGCTTCGGATTCGGCCAATTCAAGTGAGCCACATATGAACGCGGATAATTGCAGATCGAATTAATGGTGAGTGCTGTTATTCTGGCTCAGTGTAATCTGCATCTGTAGCCGGCTCCTTCTTACTGTTCAAATATTGCTTTCGGGGCGTGGTATTTCTTGTCCCAGTCGACATAAGGGACGTCGGTGGCTCCAATCACATACTGGATCACACGCCACTTGCCACTGACGTCATGTAGCAAAGCCACGATGCCGTCGTCAAACGCACCAGCTGCAATCGCATCCTTGTACACCGTCTTGCTGTAATCAACAGGAGTTCCGTCCGGCCTCTCAGGTTTGCCAATAAAGAAGGCCCAGCCGTCCTGTACCTTCAAATGACCGACCTTGAAAATCACCTCCTGTCGCAGTTTCTTTTCGACCGGTGCGCGCAGGGCGTCCATTAGTATCTTGCGTTCGTCTGAGCCCCGATCGGGAGTGTGCGGGTCGCTCTGCGTATTGCCAGAGGCACTCGGAATGCGCCCATGGCCGGTCTGTCCCAGGGTCGCAGCCGTCGAGGAAAACAACACTAGTAGAACGGCGGTCACGCGCCACATCTTTGCACGCTCCTCGTACGCTTCGAATCGTTTTAGGTGCGACATGATACCACGGCGTCGAGCGGAATTGCGCAAGAGCGAGTGGCCACCCGGTCAACTGCTAGCCAACTACAGCGAGTGGTTCTGTAGTTGAATGTCACCGCATCAACCTCGATACCGAGGATCTTCCGGAAAAACACAATCTCTACCGCTCCCTGTTCTGTAGTTGCGCTGAAACCTGTAAACTGCCTTCGCAATGCCTCTCGCCGCTGTCATTCCCAAGCCACACTCCGCCGTCGAGATACGAGCAGTCGCGGCTCCCGATCTCGAACCAAATTCTGCGCTCCTCGCAATCGATCTCTCGGAGGTTTGTGGCACTGATGTCTATCTGCAACAAGGCCGTCTGGAAGGCGTGCCTTACCCGCTGATTCCTGGACACGTATCGGTAGGGCGGCTGGAGAAGATACGGGGTGAGTTATTTGACGTGGAAGGGAGTCCCTTCAAGGAAGGTGATCGCATAACGTTCCTGGACGTTCACCGTACTTGTAACGCCTGTTGGTATTGTCTGGTTGCCAAAGCCAGCACGCGCTGTCCGCATCGAAAGGTCTACGGAATAACCTACGGTCTGGACGATGGTCTTTGCGGTGGTTGGAGTAGCCACGTTTATCTCAAGCCAGGCACTCGTTGTATCAAGCTCGATGCCGCACCCGAAACATTTATGGCAGGCGGTTGCGCGCTGCCGACGTCGCTGCATGCCGTCGAACGCGCCGGAATCAAGATCGGCAACATAGTGCTGGTTCTCGGCTCCGGTCCCGTAGGTCTCAATGCCATCATCATGTCGTTGATGAGCGGAGCGTTGCGCGTGCTCTGTATAGGCGCACCGCAATCTCGCCTCGATGCGGCGTTGCAGGTTGGCGCTGCCGCAGTGATCAACATCGAAACCAATGACGAGCAACAGCGGCTAAGTTGGATATTGGAACAGACCAATGGGCGAGGTGCGGATATTGTTATTGAAGCCACCGGCGCACCGCTAGCTGTTATCCAGGCTATGCGCTTCGCGCGCGACGCGGGCAGCGTCGTAATTGTCGGGCAATACACTGATCACGGCCCTGTGCCTTCCGATGCAGCTTTCAATCCTCATCTTGATTTGAACAAGAAACATTTGGATGTCCGCGGTTGTTGGGGTTCTGACTTCTCCCACTTTTATCGTGCGACCCAGATCATTTCTGAACCGGGCCGATCCCAGCCCTGGTCCACAATGCATCTCGTTACTTACGACCTCAATCACGCTAATGAAGCTCTTGCTGACGTCGCCGAGGGTCGCGTGTTAAAAGCCCTAATCGATCCTCGAATGCAGTAGCGGAAGGCAAAATGTGGGACCGCCCAACCCCTAAGCTTCGAGGTGACGCGGCCACTAGCTGAGTCAAGGCGCGTAGCCTCGGCCACGTCCCCGGCGCTGCCGCAGCTCGTCCCTAATCTTTTGAAAACCCTGCCACTGCTCCGGTGTCAGAACCTGCTGCAAGCGTTCATCTGTTTGCTTACGAATCTCATTAACGCGCGGCTCTGACTCTTTTCGCAAAGCTCGCAACTGTTCCTGCGTGTCGCCGAATATCTGTTGTACCTTGGCCTTCTGTTCATTATCGAGTTGCAGGCGCGTCGCAAGCTGCTCAAATCTATCATCCCGAGCAGCGAAGCCTCGAGACCACCCGCGATAAATGTTCAAAGCGAGAATGCCGGCAGCAAAGCCCAGCAGAAAAATGATTGCCGCTGCCCCGCGAACCTGCCACTTGTTCTTAGCAATGTAGTCCATAACTTACCTTGCCTCGTCGTCGTCTGCATAAATCGTGCTGAGAACTTGTTCGTACGTCATTTGGTCCTCGTTCTGATTCTGATCCAGGACGATAGCCTCCGCCGAATACGGACTCACAGCTGCGGTCTCCGGAATCGTCGGCGTGGATGAACCCGGAGCGAGAAAACTCAATGCAGCAAGCGCCGCGGTGGTTAAAGCCATTGAAGAAACCAGCACACCGGCTGATTTCCACAGGCGCGAATAGGCAGGCACGCGTTCGATCGCTTGCTGCTCTCTCAAGGCGGCCATCATTCTGGTTTGGAAAAATGGCGTTGGCTCGACGGTCTCCGCAACTCCTTCCTTGATGAGAAGCGCCGATAGCCGGGCCGCCTCGTAGGAGCGATGACACGCCAAACAACTTTCCACGTGGGCGCGTACCGTCATCAATTCGTTCTCACTCAGGCTCGCGAATGGCGCGCGCTCGAGAATCTCGACAACATGCTTCTCTTTCATTCAGTCACCTGCACTTTCCACCTGGAGATCAGCCTTCGTGCCTTTACGGCTCAGCAATTTTTCCAATGCCTCGCGAACCTTACGGCGAGCGCGAAAAGCCCGCACCTTGACTTTCGATTCCGACCATCCTGTCATCTCCGCGACTTCCCTCACCGAAGCGTCTTCGCCATCGATCATCGTCAAGGCAAGTCGATCTTCCGCAGACAAAGCGCCGAGTAGCCGATCTGCCAGATCGACCGCAACGAGATTGCGCTCAGCTGAGTGATGTAGTTCACTGGCAACCTCGGAAAGCTTTTCATCAAGCCAGTTGTTTTCATCTTCAGTTAGATCGGAAACTGTAAACTCCGGTCGTCGCTTTGCAGCGCGGATCAGGTTCAAACAAGTATTGGTGGCAATCCGCGTCAACCAACCCTCCATTGATCCGCGTCCTTCATAGCTGTCGAGTTGGGTAAAAGCCTTCAAGAAAACCTCTTGCGCTGCCTCTTCGACCAAACTGCGTTGGCGGAAGAACCGACTGGCAACCTTGAACACTCGCGGGCTATAACGTCGGACTATCTCGGCGAAAGCGGACTCCTCTCCCGCACGTGCCTGACGCGCCAGTTCGAGGTCCGACGCCTGTTCGTAACCGTTCGACAGAAGCGTTCCTCATCCTCAGTGCACGGATTGGCGGACTCTTTATGAATAGATTTATGTGAGTCCGCCAGTTCCGTGGGGGAGACGTTACTGGTTATCGCGCCGTTCACCTCGTTGGTGCCTGTCACCAAACCTGGTTTTGAACTGCGCTTTTGCCTGGTCAAGCTGCGCTTTCTGCTCAGCAGTGAGAACGGAGAGCATTTCCTGATGGAGTTTGAATCCCTCACCCATCAGCTTGGCCTGGAGGCCCGCCATTTCCGTTAGTTTCTGAGTGGCCAGTGCTTCGTTGAACGTACCGCCTTCATTCGCCTGACGCAACTCCTGCCGCTTGGCTCGAAGCTGTTCCCGCAAGGGCTTATCGCGCTCGCCATAGCTCTCGCGGATTTGTTTGAGCTTCGCCTTCTGGTCATCAGTTAGATTGAGCTGCGCGAGGAATCCGTTTCGCATTCCTCCCCAGCCATGTTTGCCTTCACCACGATCGTGCTGCCATTTACCCGGTGTTTGCTGTCCGTTGTTCTGATCAGTCTTCACCGTCTGCGCAACCGCGATTGAGGCTGCCAAAGCAATCGCCGAGAGAGAAGCTATTGCCAACTTTTTATACTTTCCAAGTTTATTCATTTCGTTTTATTGCTCCTGATTCCTTGTTCTAGTTTGAGGCCTTAGCCTCTCGACAGGTAAGACACCGTTCTCGGGAGAATGGTTACAGGAGGCTCCTTCAAAAAAGTATGCCCCTTCGGGAATAGCGCCAGAACGACGACGACAATGCACAGCGTGGTTCATTTCTTTGACAAATCTTCACTAGCCGTTCCTACTCATGTAACCGACTCCGGCATCGCCGTGTCTATGTAAGCGGCACCAATGCCATTTCGCTCGAGCAACGATGAAATCTAGACCGGATCAGAAGAATGAGATATTCGCAATATTCGCAATACTTAGTAGCGGTGCTGTCGTTGTTGATCCTCGCGATGCCAGTTACTGCTCAGACCCAAGAAATCAGGGACGCAGGACAACCTCCGGCCACACAGAGCGCCAAGCCCATTCAATCGAGGGTGACCTTGGTTGAATCCGCACAAAACTCCAGGGAGACCGCCGAAGAATTGTTGCGTCTCCAGGAAGACCAGGCGAGAAAATCGTCCGCCTCGGCGGAGCAACTGCGGCAACTCTATTCGGAAGGTTTGATCGCTCGGGTCGAACTTGAGAAAGCGCAACAAGATCTTACTGACGCAAACTCAAAAATCGAGGACACTCGCAGGCAGATAGCCGCTTCAGATCAACTTATTGCTGAAATCAGGAAGGCTGAAGAACTGGCCAAAATAAAGCCGGCTCTCGTCAAACCGACGCTTATGCGAACAAACATGCCTGGTATTCTTCGTTCCAACAGCACGGCCAGTTGGTCCATAGCAAATCTCGGCGCAATTGAGCAATTCTTCTCAAACAAGTTTAGACATGCCCTGCCGACAACAGCCATCGGGCAAAGCGCAACACATGATCGATTGGCCTATGATCACCGCAATGCTGTCGACGTCGGCCTGCATCCTGACAGCCTTGAGGGCCGCGCGTTGATAAATTACCTTCAGAACGCAGGAATTCCCTTTTTGGCGTTTCGCTCCGCGATTCCCGGAGTGGCCACGGGTCCACACATTCACATCGGATTGCCTTCCCACAGAATCGCGTAATGTCCGCGCCCAAAGTCTCCCCCTCGCCCGTGGAGCCGACCCAAAGCCTGGGAAAGACTGACGCTTGTCGAATTTGTGTTTTTCAAGCACCCGAGTGTAACCAAAGGGCCAATAACTGTGTCTAGAACTATAGGTCAATTGAAACATCGTTGAATCTGAGGATTGGTAAGGTAACCCGCATGTCGACTCAAACAATTCAAGAACGTCCGCTGGTGAGCGGATTTGGCGGACAAACAACTAAAAAGCGGCTGAAGCTGAGCCTGGCAAAAGTGCTTGCCCGAAAGAAGCAGCTAATGATTGCAGGCGGAGTCCTAGCGGTCATTGCGCTGGCGGGTTATTACTTTTGGGGCAATCAGGCAAACGCGGCTCAATACATGACGGCAAAAATAGAGCGAGGAAACCTACGAAACACAGTTACCGCAACTGGAACGCTCCAGGCAGTAACCACGGTACAGGTGGGCAGCCAGGCATCCGGGACAATCTCCGCGCTTTACGCCGACTTCAATTCGAAGGTCAAAAAAGGTCAGATTGTCGCACAACTCGATCCGGCTGTTTCCAAAGCTCAGGTTGACCAGGCACGAGCGAATTTGCAGCAAGCTCAAGCCAGCCTGACCCAAGCGCGCGCCGCCGTCGTGAATGCCCGCGCCGGTGTTAGCGGTGCGCAGGCGAGCGGGCTCGCGGCAAAGTCAACGGTGCAAAATAATCAGGCTGGAGTGTCCGGGGCCCAGGCTAACGTGGCGGTGTTAAAGGCCCAGGAGGACGATGCGCTCAGCCTTCTTAAGCAGCAGGAGTCGCTGCTCAAAGCTGGAGTAATCGCGCAGAGGGATTACGACATAGCACAGACGGCTTACAGAACTGCAGAGGCGCGCTACAACCAGGCAGTATCACAATTGAATCAAGCCATGTTGACCGAGCAGTCGGCGTCGAGCGCTGGAATCGCACAGTCGCAGGCGTCAGTTGAGCAGTCGCAGGCGCAGGTGAAGCAATCGGAAGCGCAGGTCCAGCTAGCCACCGCTCAGGTACAACAGGCTCAGGCTGCGCTCAGCCTCGCGCAAGTGAACCTTAGTCACACGACGATCGCGTCCCCGATCGACGGGATAGTGGTCTCCCGCGACGTCAGCGTCGGCCAGACTGTGGCAGCAAGTCTCTCTGCTCCAACCCTGTTCACGATCGCCAACGACCTGACACAGATGCAAGTAATCGCCAACATTGATCAGGCAGACATTGGACTGGTCGAACAGGCGAAGTTAGTCAAGTTTTCGGTGGATGCTTTTCCCGGGAAAGATTTCGACGGAAAGATTGAGCAACTGCGAATCAATCCGCAAAACGTTCAAAACGTCGTGACTTATAACGTCGTGATCGACGTCAGCAATCCAGAACAGAAATTGAAACCCGGGATGACAGCCAATTTGACGATCACGATCGACGAACGCAACAACGTGCTTAAGGTCCCCAACGCTGCGCTTCGGTTTATGCCACAGGATGCGACTGGACAGCGGAGTGGGGCAGGCGCGGGTACAGGAAATGCAAACGGTCAGGGTCGCAGAGGACAACAAACCGGCAGCGGGAATGGCGCAGCAAACAGCAACTCTTCAGGGGCACAAGGAAGTGGGCTAGGGTTTGCGCCCGCCACAGCACCCGTGTTGGACGGGCAAACGCGTTTAGTCTGGGTGCTGGGCACGGACAACAAACCTCAGTCCCGCCGGATTAAGGTGGGGTTAACCGACGGTATCGCCACCGAGATTGTGGCAGGAGACTTGAAAGAAGGCGATATGGTCGTTACGGGCCAAACATTATCCGGATCGAACAAAGCGCAAAGCAGCCAATCGCCGGCTCCGGGCTTTGGCGCAGCACCGCGAACCGGAGGCGTACCGGGAGGCGGCAGGCGCTAATTCGCTCAGGAACAGCAGCGCATATCTTCCGTGTTTCCGGCGACTGCTACGTTTCAGGTTAGGGAGAAGAAAATGTCTACCACCTTCGCAATTGAGCCACCAGAACTTCAACCACATGCGGGGCTGCCGCTAGAGGTAATTGAAGCTCGCTCGGTTATCCAGTTGGATCATATTCATAAGACTTACACGATGGGCGATGTTGAAGTTCATGCGTTGCGTGGGGTTTCTTTGACAATCCGTGAAGGCGAATTTGTGGCGATCATGGGTGCATCGGGTTCCGGTAAATCGACTACGATGAATATTATCGGATGTTTGGATCGTCCTACTCGAGGCACTTACATTCTCGATGGTGAAGACGTTTCCGGGATGTCGAAGGATGAGAGAGCTGACATTCGTTGCCAAAAGATCGGATTCGTGTTTCAGGGCTTTAATTTACTCTCGCGCACATCCGCGCTGGAAAACGTTGAATTGCCGATGCTCTACCTCGGTGTTGACAGCACGCAGCGCCACCAGCGCGCAATGGAAGCTCTCGCCGCAGTCGGACTCGCGGGCCGCGAACAGAATCATCCCAATCAATTGTCAGGCGGCCAGCAGCAACGCGTCGCAGTGGCGCGCTCTCTGGTTAACAACCCTGCGTTGATTCTCGCCGATGAGCCGACGGGTAACCTCGACTCGCGCACTTCGGTCGAAGTGATGGAGATTTTCCAGAGACTGAATCGGGAACGAGGAATCACGCTGGTCCTCGTGACACACGAACTTGACATTGCCCAGTATGCGCACCGTGTCGTCGTCTTCAAGGATGGAAAGATCAGGAAGGATTACCAGATCGAGGAACCACGTAATGCAGCCGAGGAGTTGAAGATGCTTCCTCCAGTAGAGGAGGATGAAGATGACGAGTAAGTTGAGGAAGATTTGTAGGGGTGGCACTCCGTGGCCACCCCTCGTTAAAGGCAAGTCTCATTTGCGCGAAAGGTGGAGTGGCCACGGAGTGCCACCCCTACAAATGTGTTGGTTGAGGATTAAATAATGGACCTCCTAATGATCATTCGCGTTGCCTTTCGCGCTCTGGTACGCAACAAGATGCGCGCGGCCCTGACCATGCTCGGAATCATCATCGGCGTATCAGCCGTGATCGCGATGGTAAGTATTGGACAGGGAGCGTCTGCCTCGGTCCAGGCGCAGATCGAAAGCATCGGCACGAACCTGTTGTTTGTGAGTGCTGGAGCACAAAACGTGGGTGGTGTGCGGAGCGGCACGGGCGACAGTGGCACCAATACTCTAACAGTCGAGGACCTCGACGCAATAAAGCGCGAGGTGCCGAGTGTTTCCATGGTGACACCTACCGTGAACGCAAGGTCGCAACTCGTAGCCGGAAACATGAACTGGAATACTTCAGTTACGGGTGCGAGCGAAGAATATCCAACGATACGCAAGTGGACTGTACAGAGCGGCTCATTCTTTACTGATGCGGATGTGCGCACGGCCGCGCGAGTCATTGTGATCGGACAAACCATCGGCGAAAGTCTCTACCCTGGCACAGACCCTGTCGGGCAAACGCTTCGGGTCATGAATCTGCCTTTTCGTGTTGTTGGCGTAATGGCGAGAAAGGGCCAGGATCAGCAGGGTCGCGATCAGGACGACGTTGCCTTTGCACCATACACCACCGTCCAAAAAAAGATCCTGGGAAGCCCGCGGGTGCAGGTCGCCTACGTGTCGGCCATCTCGCAGGATGCAACCTATACGGCCCAGTCGCAGATTACTGACCTCTTGCGACAACGGCACAAGTTAGGCTCGAATGAAGCAAATGACTTCACCGTGCGAAACATGACCGACATCGCGGACGCCGCTAATGAAACAAGCAATACCATGACCATCCTTCTGGCGTGCATTGCGGGCGTTTCACTTTTAGTGGGCGGCATCGGCATCATGAACATCATGCTAGTTTCAGTCACCGAGCGTACGCGCGAGATTGGCATTCGCATGGCAATCGGCGCGCGGTCCTCAGCTGTGCGCAGTCAGTTTCTGATTGAGTCAATTGTGCTCAGTTTGACCGGTGGATCCATTGGCATCGTGCTCGGTGTGGCTTTCTCTCTTGCGATACCGAAGATGCTCGGTTGGCCAACTCTTGTATCCACGATGGCAATCATCGGTTCGGTAATATTTTCAGCAGCGGTTGGAATCTTCTTCGGCTACTATCCTGCGCGCAAAGCCGCGGCATTGGATCCGATCGAAGCTCTTAGGTACGAGTAATAAAAACTCGGGAATTGGTCCTTAAACCCGCAGAATTTGCAGGTTTGGAAGGATGGCAAGCGCAGCGCGCCCCGCCGAAGATCGATAGTCATTCAACATTCGAGCCAGCCAACTAACCTGCAAAATTCTCTTAGCCTGAGTGGCTGATTCAATGTCGAAAAGCTGCCGAGCTGTGATAAATAGAGCCGCTGTAATCAACTCCACACCGAAACTTGTGAGAAGACCATCGCTATGGACAACCGCTCTATCGTTGCACAACGAATCACTCAGCTACTATTCGCTTCCATCATTACCGCGCTCATGCTCTTTTCTCTGGGAGCCTGTTTTGAGATCAAGGCTCTCCCCCAGGGACCGCTTCAGGTAGTCATTCAAAACGGCGTGCGAGTGAAAATGCGCGATGGTGTCCAGCTTGTAGCAGACATATATCGACCACGAACCGACGGAAAATTTCCAGTGCTGCTCACGCGCACGCCTTACAACCGCAAAGGTAGTGCAACGGACGCTTATACGCTCAGCTCCTATGGCTACGTTGTGATCCTGCAAGACACGCGCGGGCGCTTCGACTCAGAGGGAGAATTCTACCCTTTCAAATATGAAAGACTGGACGGCTACGACACCGTCGAGTGGGCAGCAACTCTCGACTACTCGAATGGCGAGGTTGGGACGTTCGGCGGATCATACGTCGGCGCCACACAGATGCTGGCGGCGATGGCCAAGCCACCTCACCTCAAGGCGATATTTCCCTTCGTTACGGCGTCGGAGTATTACGAAGGCTGGACCTATCAAGGCGGCGCGCTCGCGCAGTGGTTCGCTAGCTCGTGGTCGTCCGGTCTCGCGATTGACACGCTGCGTCGCAAAGCAGATCAAAACCAGCGACCGAAGGAGTGGGTAAACACGCTTCCAGTCGACGATTATCCTATGGCTCGTTTGCCGCAAACTTCTGAGTTGGCCCCGTATTTTCGCGATTGGGTCATGCACGAACGAGATGACGACTATTGGAAGCCGTGGAAGATCTCAGATCATTACGGGGAGATGACGGTCAAAGGACTCCATGCCGGGGGTTGGCACGACATATTTCTGAAGGGTTCAATCAAAAACTATCTCGGCTTAAGAGACAACGCTGCCACTGCAGAATCGCGCGCAGGTCAACGTCTGTTGCTCGGTCCCTGGGCGCACGCTCCGACGTGCGCCGAAGGAAAGGTTGGCGACGTTACATTCGGCAAGGA